>Ga0137418_10000438_pt1 | contig 37114 bp, 30 predicted proteins | sample CZODoug3_1_2_16f_FD_122242 | JGI IMG/M metagenome (GOLD analysis project Ga0137418, IMG submission 122242) | Vadose zone soil fungal communities from Angelo Coast Range Reserve, California, USA - CZODoug3_1_2_16fungal (Hybrid Assembly) | ecosystem: Environmental > Terrestrial > Soil > Vadose... | reverse complement strand
TATCTACAAGGGACCATCAACATCTAACTTGAGATCTCTCTTGACTTGAGCGTGCCCGATACTTCCGGGACCGCCCATCGCAATCTCGCTAGATCACGAGCAACCCTCAAGGAATCCCAAGGTAAGGTTTGCCGACAAACCGGGAAGAAACCATCCAATCCTTGGACGGACCCTCATACATTCAACCCGTCAGAACCTACGGTCCGGCGGGCGACCCTATTGACAGCGAGCAATCAATCGCGCAATATGGCGTAGTACGATATAGCGGTTGATGACATATGGAACCTTTGCCCCTGACCGAACCAGTATTGCTAGTGTTGTTGAGCCTGGCGGAGCAGCCACGTCACGGCTACTCCATTCTCAAGGACGTGGAACGAATGAGCGGCGGCCGCGTAAAGCTCAGCACGGGCACTCTCTACGGGGCCCTGCACCGTTTACTCGACGATGCCTGGATAGAGCGCGTTGAAGAAGACGAAAGCCCCCGTGATCGGCGGCCTTACCGACTCACGTCACGCGGACGCCGCAACTTACAACTAGAGGTTGAACGAATGAGGCACTTAACCAAACTGGCTGCCCTCCGCATCGCACGCAAGGAGGCCTAACTGGAATGCTCAGTTTCTACCGATGGTTGCTCTACCTGTATCCGTCACTTTGTCGGCGTGAGTTCGCGGATGAAATGATCTCTGTATTTCGTGATGCGCACGCCGACGTCAGCGCTGGAAGCGTTAAGGAGCGCATCTCTTTTCGCGTCCGCGAGACTTTGGGCCTGCTTGCCGGTGCTGTGCGGGAGCATACCCGCATCATTGGCGGTAGCGATCAATCGATTTCATTCAGGGGGTTCGACGTGCGCCCAGAATTTCGTTTCCCGCGGTCCACAGTCTTCCTGATGTCAATCATCTTCGCGGGCGTGATCCTTGCGATGGAGAAGGCCAATACGATCCAGGTGAAATATGCGGCTGGCGCTGGGTCGATATGGCCCTCGCTGCCTTGGTTTTTGGGGTTCACTCTCCTCTTCACGTGCGCCGCAGCGATGGTCGGTTGGGGAATTCTGTTTGCGCTAAGGCGAACCGGAGTTCATCGCCTGGCAAACATTCAGGCCGGTCCGAACCGGACGGATTGACCCTTGCACCGAATTGTGATTCGGTCATTTCTTATGAGGAGGTCGGCACATGAGAAAATGGGTTCGGAGAGTCGCGTGCGTATTTCTGACTCTGGCGGTGCTGGCTCTTCTGGGGGGCTTTGCATACGAACAGGTCGGGAGAGCACGGGATGCCAGTCAACTCCCTACACGAATCGGACAGGGAGTTGACATAGGTGGACGCACTCTGAACCTCTACTGCTCTGGTGAGGGTACGCCGGCGGTGATATTAGAAGGGGGAGGCAACTCGCCCGGATATGCGATGGCTTCGCTGCAGTCCAAGATCGCTGAGTCCACCCGTGCCTGCTGGTACGACCGGGCCGGAGTGGGTTGGAGTGATCCGCCATCGTCACCGCGAACGAGTGCCACTGTTGCCAGCGATCTGCACGAGGCGCTACACCGCGCCGGGGTTCTGCCACCCTACGTGATGGCGGGTGGTTCGGTAGGGGGCGAATATGTTCACGTCTATACGGCGCGCTACCCCTCGGACGTGGCCGGTCTGGTCTTGATCGATTCAGCGGTTCCGGACATGCATGAGCCGGACTTCTATCTCGCACCAGCAAATCGCATGTCGGGCCGCACGAGGCATCTGTTTTGTGTGGCCTTACCCGTCATAGCGCGGTTCGGCGTGCTACGATTCGTGGCGAGCCGAGAGCGGCGCCCTTCTCCGCCCGATTTCACCCCGGAGCAAGGCAACACATTGGCGAAGCTCGAGGCACAGCCGAAGGCGTTTGAGACCGATGCCGAGCAGGCTTGCGCAGCAACTGACGAGGGCAGAGTCGTTCCAAGAGAAGGCGGCGGAAACCCCGATATCAACAGCGCTGCAAGGAACGCAGGCAGCTTAGGTGATCGCCCGCTCGTCGTGCTGACAGCAGGAAGGTATTGGGCTCCGGACGGTTTCGAAAAGGAAGCAGCGGAATATCACGAGATCTGGGTGCATCAATTGCAGGCGAGCCTGGTGCGCTTGTCAACACGTGGTCGCCAAGTAATCGTGGACGCGCACCACGACATGGCGGAATCGCCGGACTCCATGGTCACAGCAGTACGGCAGGTAGTCGACGAAGTACGCCGCAAGAAATAACTGACCGTTCGACCAAGCCTAGTAAAGCTCTTCAAGCACCAACCGCGTCCAGCCAAAGCTTTAGAGACTCCATACCGCCGATGTTGCTCCGGTTCTGGCTCGTATCACGGCGCAACCCGGAACTTGAGACGGATGGATGGTGGAGATACTATGATCGCGCCAGGTGAAACGGAGCCGCGTACTGCGGGGACGCATCCACGCTGAGGGATAGTCTGGTGGCCTTATCGATGCTTTGGAAATCCCTGCCGAAGGGCGGGATACTTGCTAACGGGGAGCGCCCTGTTTCCATTTCAGGATGAACCAACACAAAATGAAAAACCAAAAGCTAGCAAAATCATATCGGGTTGAGGACGGCAAAGACTTCCGATTGAAGGATTACGACCCCGCTGATACCGATGGCTGGCATTCAAAAGAGCATGCCGAAGAGGTTTTGCAACAGGGGGTGGCGCGCCTGGCTGAGTTGCAGGACAGACTTTATGCCCAGGATGGTTGGGCTGTTCTGCTCATTTTCCAGGGCATGGACGCGGCGGGGAAGGACGGCGCTATCAAGCATGTGATGTCGGGGGTGAATCCGGAGGGCTGTCAGGTCTATTCCTTTAAGGTTCCGACGGAAGCGGAGCTGCGACATGATTTTCTCTGGCGAACCACGCTTGTTCTTCCCCAACGCGGACACCTGGGCATCTTCAACCGCTCCTACTACGAAGAGGTGCTAATCGTGCGCGTGCACCCTGAGGTGCTGAAAGGCGAGAAAATTCCCCCCTCGCTGGTGAACAAAAATTTGTGGGGCGAACGCTTCGAAGATATCCGGGACTTTGAACGGCATTTGGCGCGGAACGGAACGGTGATCCGAAAGTTTTTTCTAAACATTTCGAAGAAGGAGCAAAAGCGGCGCTTTCTTGCCCGCCTTGACCAGCCGGAGAAGAATTGGAAGTTTTCTGCCGCCGATATTCACGAGCGCGAATGCTGGGATGACTATATGAACGCCTATGAGGAGATGATCATAAACACGGCCAGCAAGTACGCGCCCTGGTATGCCGTGCCCGCGGATAATAAGTGGTTCACGCGGCTGGTGGTTTCCTCGGTCATCGTCGATGCGCTTGAAGAACTCGACTTATCCTACCCTAAGGTCGACGCGGTCAAACGCAAAGAACTGGCTGCCGCACGCAAATTGCTCTTGAAGAAGTGAAAGCGAATGTCGGGGCGGCACTCAGCGCCCTATTTGTTATGTTTCGCCTAGGCCAGTTTCTACACTCCAGACGTGCTCGTCCGCGCCCTGCCCTTTGCAGCGAGCCACGATGGCATTACTATAGGTCTCATTCATTTTCATTTCTCCGGAGATGACTTCTAATGGCTCATCGAAACGCTGTGGGTGGGAACAGGTTTGAAAGCGCCGCAGGCCAGGGTTGGATGCTAAGTCTTGTGGTGGTTTTCTTGCTGGCATTTGCGGGCACGAGTTCCTCCCAGACCAAGCCCGAGCGACAATCCAAGGCGGTAAAGCCAACGCAGGCCGCGCCCACAAACAGCGCGCCTAGTGCGGAACAAAACGCCACCGGCGATTCCGAATCGACCAGACCGGAAGATCGTCCTTTCAAGGGCATGAAATACCGCTTGATCGGCCCCTTCCGTGGCGGCCGATCGCTGACGGCAGCCGGGATTCCGGGTGACCCTACGACCTATTACTTCGGGGCCACCGGCGGCGGAGTATGGAAGTCGACCGACGGCGCCATGACATGGAGTTCGGTTTTCGACAAGGAGGGATCGGGAGATATTGGCAGTTTGGCGGTGGCGAATTCTGATCCCAACATTATTTACGTAGGAACCGGCGAGGCTTGCATTCGCGGGAATATCTCTCACGGTGATGGGGTATACAAGTCGCTCGACGGCGGCAAGACCTGGAAAAACGTTGGCTTGAAGGACACGCGCGCGATCGGTAAGCTAATCGTCAATCCCAACAATCCTAATATTGTTTTCGTGGCTGCACTCGGCCACCCCTATGGTCCCAACACCGAGCGCGGCATTTTCCGCACCACCGACGGCGGCAAAACCTGGGATAAGGTTCTCTACAAGGACGAAAACAGTGGGGGTATCGATGTGGCTTTTGATCCCCACAACGCAAATATCCTGTTCGCGGCGCTGTGGCAGGCGCGTCGCAGTTCGTGGAACATGTCCGACGGCGGACCGGGCAGCGGACTTTATCGTTCGAGTGATGGCGGAACCAGTTGGAAGCGGATCGAAGAACACGGTTTGCCTAAGGGTCCGTACGGAAAAATTGGGGTTGCCGTAAGCGCGAACTCCGACCGTATTTATGCCTTGATTGAGGCACACAATCCTGACGGCGGTCTCTATCGCTCGGATGACGGAGGGGAGAACTGGATTCTGGTGAATCCCGACCACAGCTTGTGGCAGCGTCCCTGGTACTACATGCATGTCATCGCGGACCCGAAGGATGAAAACGATGTTTACATCATGAACGTGGAAGCGTACCGCTCGACCGACGGCGGCCACCTGTTCAACAAAATTAAGATCCCTCATGGAGACAACCACGGGCTGTGGATTGATCCTGCGAATACGCGCCGCATGATTGCCTCAAACGATGGAGGAGTGACAGTGACGCTCGATGGCGGCAAGACCTGGACTCGTGAGGATAACCAGCCGACGGCACAGTTCTACCACGTGACTACGGATGCCACGACGCCATATCGCATTTACGGCTCGCAGCAAGATAGCGGGACCGTTGCTATTGTCAGCCGCAGCGATCAGGGCTCCATCGATCGAGCGGACTGGTACGACGTGGGTGGCGGGGAAGCTGGCTACATCGCGCCCTATCCGCCAGATCCGAATATCGTCTACGCCGCCGACTACCAGGGCAACATTACGCGCTTCGATAAGCGCACCGGCCAGATCAAAGCCATTACCGAACAGCCCGAACTCTCTGATGCTCACGGCGCTTCCTATCTCGAGCATCGCTTTCAGTGGACCGCGCCGGTGATGATTTCAGCGCACGACCCCAAGGTCCTCTATCACGCCGGGGAACGTCTGTTTAAGACCACTGACGGCGGAGTTCATTGGCAGGTCATCAGCCCTGACCTGACACGCAATGACAAAACCAAACAACAACCCTCTGGCGGCGAAATCACCTTAGACGATACGGGCACGGAGTATTACGACACGATTTTCGCGCTTGCCGAATCCCCCATCACCCGAGGGCTTCTCTGGGTGGGCACCGATGATGGTCTGATCCAAATGACCCGTGACGAAGGAAAGACCTGGACCAACGTCACTCCCAAGGATATGCCGGAATGGAGCCGAGTCAGCCAGATTGAGGCTTCACCGTTCGATGCCGGCACCGCCTACGTTGCCGTGGATCGCCACCAGAACGACGATCTAGGTCCGTATATTTATAAGACCAGCAACTACGGCCAGAGCTGGACAAAACTCGTTCACGGCATCCCCGAAACGACGTTCGTCCGCGCGGTCCGCGAAGACCCCAAAAAGCGCGGGCTGCTCTATGCCGGTACCGAAGGCGGTGTGTATGTTTCCTTTAGCGATGGGGCCGATTGGCGTCCGCTGCGGTTGAATCTTCCGACCGCGCCCATTCACGATCTGGTGGTCAAAGATGACGACCTGGTTTTAGCGACGCATGGACGCGCATTCTGGGTACTCGACGACGTCACTCCGCTACGCCAGTTCAGCGAGGATGTCGGAAAGAAGGACTTGCATCTCTACACTCCAGCAGCGGCTTACCGAATTCACGGAGGCGGCGAGGGAGAAGAGGGGCGCAACTCCAAACGCACCGGCCAAAATCCTCCGACCGGGGCAGTAGTGGACTACTACGTGAAAGCGGCTCCCAAAGCGGAAACAACCATTGAGATCCTAGACGCCAGCGGTAAGGTGGTTCGAAAATTCTCCAGCAGCCGGCTAAAAGTGCCGGAAGAGCCGCTAGGCCCTGACGACAAGAAACCAGAAAAGGAAATCAAGGTCGAAGACGGGCTGAATCGTTTTGTCTGGGACCTTCGCTATGAGGACGCCCATCGCATTCCCGGCTATTACCTGTGGGAGTACAACGTCGGCGCGCATGGTCCGGTTGCTTTGCCCGGGCATTATCAGGTTCGGCTCACGGTCGGCGGACAAAGCCAGACTGTGCCGCTCGAAGTGAAGCTTGATCCCCGGGTGAATGTGACCCAGGCCGATCTGGAACAACAATTCAATATGCTCCTCGACATTCGCGAAGAACTTGGTCGCGTCTATGACACGGTCAATCAGATCCAGGACGTGCGTTCACAATTGGCCGGCTTAAAAGGGCGGCTGCCGGAAAATGCCACCGCTAAGACCATTTCGCTTTCGGCAGACGATCTGGAGAAAAAGCTCGTGACCGTGCGCGATCAACTGGTAAATCTGACGATCAGCGCCAACGAAGATTCCCTGGCCTATGCACCGCAGGTCGATGCCAAGTGGGCTTACCTGGCGATGGATGTGGGCAGCGCCGATGCTGCACCTACTGAGGCCGAGCAACGCCAATTCGAGAAGCTGAAGCGTATGAACGAAGAACTGTTAGGACATTGGTCTGACTTGCAGCGTAGTGATTTAGCCGCCTTCCAGAAACTGACGGCTGAAGGCAGCCTCACCACCGTGGTCGTTCCTCCGGCTGGACGGAGCGGACAAGCGGTAGGTAACGATGCCCACTGAGTCCTCCTAAGTCAAAATCACACAATGGTTTATGGGCCCCGGTCGGCGATAACTTCCGTGCTACTGGCATGGCACTATTGTGCCTTGTGAGGCCTCAGTCCCCATTGCTATCGTGCCCATAGTGTCAATGTTGTTCCTCCCCTGAAAGGTGCCGGCCGATCCGGATTGGAGGATGTGTATGCGGTTCATGCATCTGTGCTACGCGGCGCTGGGATTTGCGGTGGCTCGCTTAATATTCCGACGGCAACCACTGTCGGTGACGGATCCAGTCACGCAATTGCGTTCCTCAGGATTGCTGTAAGGGTTGCTAGCCTAGGACTTGCTGGCCCAAGACCGGCTGGCCTAAGACCGGGGCGCGCGCCCATCTTCTTCACTCCGGCCCGAAAGGGCTAATACCAACGTTTGCTGGTCGCCTGTCTGTCTTGTTCCTAATTATCACTACAATTTGCATAGGACTGCGAACTCGATCGTCAATCGGGGTTTGCTCTGAAAGCAGATGCTCCCAGCCAGCAACTTTAGTTGCATGGCGAATCACGGCAGCCTCTCCCGGAGTCTCGGTGCTAAGACTGGCAAAAAAGAGTGTGACGGCTTTTTCCGTCGGCTTGGCTCTTACAGCCGCGGTATTACTAACGCCGTCAACCATGGTGGCCCAAGAGGATGCAGCCGAAACTCCTCTTGGCGACGTGGCCCGCAGTTTCCGCAAGAAACCATCCGCTTCTCAGACGGTCATTGATAACGATAACTTTTCGAAGTTGATGGACGAAGCGGAGAGTCACCGTCTGTCCGTTTCTTCGCTTCTTTATTCCATGAACCCCGGACAAAAGAGCTTTCAAGTTTCCGCGCCTGATGTGACCTGTAGCCTGTCGTTCAGCGCAAAAGCCAGTTCGCTGCTCTCCAGTCCGTACGTGCTGAAAGACCTGCCGCCCGCGGAACTGATCAAACTTGATGGGCCGGCCAGGATTGAGGGCGACTCCCTGCAACTTTCCGTTTACAACGGCACCGAATGGAACGTGCACGAGCTTACCGTCGGCCTCACCATCGTGAAGCGCAAGGATCCTTCTGAGGCGGGTGATTACGGTTCGGCCCACTTGGTTCCGGCCGTTGGGAAACTCGATCAAACGGTTGAAACACCGGTCGAAAAACGCTCCGATGTAACTGTCCTCTACAAGATTAAAGGCGAGGCCGCGCCTTTCACCACAACTGTCTTCCGCACGCCTTTGGATACTACGCTGGCTTCTAACCAGGAATGGCATTGGGCCATCGTGCGAGCCAAGGGAACCCCATCGCAGGATCCGGCACAATCGGAACCGCCGCCTGCGCCAGCTGCTCCGGACACTCCCTCGGCGCCATCGCAGCCTCTACCCTCGGCGCAATCCCAGTCCGGTCAGCAACCGTCAGCTCACTAAACTCCGAATCCTGGACGCAGCTTTAAAATGAGTCGGACCGCTGCGGATCACCGGCCAGGCATCGCAGCACGACATGTTAAACTGAGCTTATTCCCAACAAGGATCAGCAATGAAATTCGGTGTAATCATCTTCCCCGGTTCCAATTGCGATCACGACGCATACTGGACGGTTCAGCAGGTCGCCAAGCAAACCGTCACCTTCCTATGGCATGAATCACACGATTTGGAGAATTGTGATGTCATTATTGTCCCCGGGGGTTTTGCCTACGGCGACTATCTGCGGACTGGCGCCATCGCCAAGCTCTCGCCGGTAATGCAGTCGGTGCGCCAGTTCGCCGCCGGCGGTGGGTTGGTGCTCGGAATCTGTAACGGATTCCAGATTCTGTGCGAGTCTGGGTTGCTGCCAGGAGCTTTGATGCGCAACGTGGGCTTGAAATACGTTTGCAAACCAGTTCATGTTCGCGTGGAGAATGCGGATACCCCGTTCACCAACGCGTGCCGCAAGGGCGAAGTTCTTGGCATTCCCATCGGTCACATGGAGGGCAACTATTTCTGCGATGGGGAGACGTTGGAAGAACTCAATCGTCATAACCGCGTGGTGTTTCGTTATTCGACGCCATCCGGAGACATTACGCAGACTGCCAATCCGAACGGTTCGCTGGACAACATCGCCGGGATCTGTAGCCCGGGCGGTAATATCGTGGGGATGATGCCGCATCCCGAACGCTCAGCCGAGCCGGAACTTGGGTGTACGGACGGTTTTAAAGTGTTCCAGTCCATTGTGGGCGCGATGTCGGCGAAGGAGTGACACCTCTCTAAGCATCGAAGAATTTGCTTGCTGATTCACCCCACCGGCCTTCGAGCGGAAGCAAAACTTCTGCCGAGAGAAAATTAGGAAACCTCCGAAGCCTTCCAGTCATGCAAACTCGCCCACTCCCACAGGTCTCGATTGTGCGTCGCTGCCCCGACTTCATGCTATAATTCAGCGTCGCCTGCGTGCTTACCGAGGCAATCCTTTGATCACCTCTATGGGCGAATCCTGCGCTATCCACGATCATTAGATACGAGGTCTATCCATGTCTGGCCATTCAAAATGGGCCACAATCAAGCATAAAAAGGGCGCGCTAGACGCCAAGCGTGGGAAGATTTTCACCCGCCTGATCAAAGAAATCAGCATCGCCGCGAAAAATGGCGGCGGCGATCCTGACTCCAACCCGCGTCTGCGTGGCGCCATCGTTGCGGCTAAGGCGGAGAATATGCCCGCCGATAACATCAAGCGCGCCATCCAGCGCGGCACGGGCGAACTTCCCGGCGCCACTTACGAGGAGTTCTCTCTGGAAGGCTACGGCCCGGGCGGGGTCGCGGTTCTGCTCGACATCAATACGGACAACCGCAACCGTACGGTGAGCGAGATCCGTCACGTCTTCGGCAAAAACGGGGGCAACATGGCGGATGCGGGTGCCGTCTCCTGGATGTTCCACAAAAAAGGTGACATTGTCATTCCTAAATCCGCGGCCAAGGAAGATGATCTGATGAACATCGTGCTGGAGGCCGGTGGCGAAGATCTGAATGATGATGGGGAGAACTGGGAAATCATTACCGCGCCGTCTGCCTACGAAGCTGTGCTGGAAGCGGTGAAGAAAGCTGGGATCGAACCGGCTTCTTCTAGCGTTGCCATGATTCCTCAAAACTACATCAAGGTGGAAGGCGCTGCCGCGAACACCATGATCCGTCTGATGGAAGCGCTCGAGGAACACGACGACGTGCAAAACGTGCACTCTAATTTCGATATCGACCAGAAGCTTCTGGAAGAGGTTGCTGGCTGATTTTTTATCGCGGAATGGGACGAACAAAAGCCGCCTGTCGGGCGGCTTTTGTATTGATCGATTGACCGATGGATCGGTGGATCGGTGGATCGATGGATCGATGGGTGGCTTTCGTCTTCTGGGACTGATAAAAAAAGTTTTTAACACCACGGTGGGAAATTCTGTGGAAAACCCCGAAGGTATCCTCGTAAGTGATTTATTGGCAGCCGCATTAGCTTTTTGCACGGGAGCGGGTGCTGGCACTTTTGTGGCGCGTTGTCCTCGAGCGGAATGCGAGTGAGTGTTGCAAAAGGGAACGACTGTTTGAAACTCAGACTCGACAAACTTCTGGTCGAGCGCGGACTGGTGTTGTCGCGCGAACGCGCGCAGGCGCTGATCCTCGCGGGCAAGGTGTTGGTCAACAACCAGAAGATTCAGAAGGTGGGCACCGCGGTTGACGCCGGTTCAGAGATCCGCTTGCTCGGCGAAAGTCCTAAGTATGTCAGTCGTGGTGGACTGAAACTTGAACGCGCCCTGGAGCACTGGCATCTTGAAGTTGCTGGCAAAGTCTGTCTCGACGTCGGTGCATCGACCGGGGGCTTCACTGATTGTCTGCTTCAACACGGCGCAACGCATGTGATCGCGGTGGACACGGGATACGGTCAAATGGATTTTCATTTGCGTCAGGATCCCCGGGTTCGTCTGCTCGAGAAAAAGAATGCGCGCTATCTTCGCCACGAAGACCTCGGCGAGTTTGTGGATCTCATCGTGATGGACGTCTCGTTCATTTCCGCCACCCTGGTTCTGCCGGCCGTGGTCAATGCCGCCCTTCCTGATACATTCGAGGGACGACATGGCCGCTCATTCCTTGTCCTGGTAAAGCCACAATTCGAAGTCGGTCGCGCGTTAGTCGGGAAAGGAGGTATTGTGCGCGATGAATCTGCACAGATGGCCGCGGTCGAAAAGGTTCGGCAAACATTGTTGAATCTCGGCTGCCAGACCACCCAGTTCATCGAATCCCCAATTCTTGGAGCGGAAGGCAATCGCGAATTTTTGTTGTGCGGAGTTTTCTGAGGTTCCCACATGGATTGTCCCATCAACCCAGAAAGCGGTGCCGCAAACTGCGTTTCACTGGTTTGCCTCCATGATCCTGGGATCTCTGAGGTGAAGGCTTTCGCTCCAGATTCTGTACAATTCAGGTTTCGCCCATGCCAACGCAATCCGATCGTCCAAAATCTGCGGCCATTGTTTCGAGGCCCGGCCAGCCTGAGGTCGCACGCATATTGCCCGGCGTGATGGAGTGGTTCCGCGCCCACAATTACCAAATGGTCGTGGACCCGCAAACTGCGGAATACGCCAGGGGCCAGGAAGTAGTTCCGCGCTCCCAAATGTCGTCGCGGCCATTGGATCTGGTCGTGGTGCTCGGCGGCGACGGAACATTTTTGTCGGCGGCACGGGCTATGGCCGCAACCGACGTTCCGCTACTCGGCGTCAATCTGGGCTCACTTGGATTCCTCACCGAAGTGCCCCTGCCCGCTCTATATCCCGCCCTTGAGGCGATCTCCCAAGGACGAGGGACTATCGAGTCGCGTTCCCTCATTCAGTGCACTCTGTTCCGCGGGCCAGAAAATCTGGGAAGCTATCAGGTTCTTAACGACGTCGTGCTGAACAAGACCGCCATGGCTCGCCTCAACAACTACGATCTTTCAGTCGATAAGGTATTTGTTTCCAGTTATCGGGCCGATGGCATGATCGTTGCCACACCCACCGGTTCTACTGCCTACTCGCTTTCGGCTGGAGGTCCGGTACTGACGCCCACGGTGGACGCATTCGTGATCACGCCGGTGTCTCCTCACTCGCTGACCCATCGCCCGCTGGTGGTGCCCGATTCCGCGGAGATCGAAATTGTGCTCAAAGGCAACGCGGAGGAGGCCTATCTCAGTCTGGATGGCCAGCCTGGCGTAGCGTTGCGGGATGGCGACCGCGTCCGTTGCAGCCGGTCGGCGCACAAGATCAACCTGTTCCGTACCGGTACGGATTTCTTTGAAGTGCTGCGCACCAAGCTAAAGTGGGGAGAAAATAATCCGATTTGAATCCAGTCCTTCCGCCGGAACGCAATTGCGCCCGCCGCGGAACGCTGATCCCACCTGACGGTGGCCGACAAAGGAAAAGATCTTGCGAATGCCACGGCTGGTGGCCGTATTCATCATCTCCATCGCAGCGGTTGCTCAATCGAAGCCTGCTGCGGATCTCATCATCACCCATGCCAAGGTCTGGACCGTGGATAAAGCCCATCCCTCTGCTCAGGCTGTGGCGGTGCTCGACGATCGCATTGTGGCGGTCGGTTCCGCTGCCGACGTCGAGGCTTGGCGCGGTCCTCATACCCAGGTTCTGAATGCCGGCGGCAAGTTGCTGCTACCCGGCTTCAATGACGCTCACGTTCATTTCGTTTTCGGTGGGGAGCAACTGGAGAGTGTCCAGCTCAATGATGCTACGTCGCCGGAAGAATTCGCGGGTCGTATTCGTGAGCGTGCGGGGAAAACCTCGAAAGAAGAATGGATCCGCGGCGGAAACTGGGATGAAACCAAGTGGAATCCTGCCACGCTGCCGACCAAAGAACTGATCGACAAGCTCACCCCAAACACTGCCGTGTTCGTCGTGCGCTACGACGGGCACATGGGCTTGGCCAACTCCGTGGCCCTGCGGCTGGCCGGAATCACCGCCCAAACACCCGACCCGCCGGGAGGCGTCATTGTTCGAGATGCCCAAGGCAATCCCACAGGCATCCTGAAAGATGCAGCGACGGAGTATGTCAACAGAGTGATTCCGCCGATGTCGCATGAGCAGCGCCTGCGGACGATCCGCCGTGCGCTGGCTCACGCAGCCTCACTCGGTGTCACCAGCATTCAAGACATGAATGACGAATATAGCGATAGTTACGCCGACATCGAGGCCTATGCGGAATTGCTCGAGCAAGGTGAGCTGACAGCACGAGTTTATGTTGCCCCTTCGATCAGCGACTGGCAGGATCAGGCGAAGATCGGCTTGCGGCATGCGTTCGGCTCTTCTTATCTAAGAGTTGGAGCATTGAAGGGATTCGCCGATGGATCGCTGGGCTCGCGCACCGCGTATTTTTTTGAGCCTCTGAACGATGATCGCTCGAATCGCGGCTTATTGCGGGTCCAGATGCAGCCGCTTTCGGCCATGCGCGAACGCATGATGAGGGCCGACGCATCCGGCCTGCAAGTCTGCATGCACGCGATTGGCGATCAGGCAATTTCCACGGTGCTGGATTTGTACTCTGAAGTCGAAAAATCCCACGGTCCCGGCGACCGTCGCTTCCGCATCGAACATGCTCAGCACATGGCGGCCAAGGATTTCGATCGCTTCCGCGAACTCCACGTGATCGCCTCAGTCCAGCCGACCCATGCCATCGACGACGGACGCTGGGCCGAGACCCGCATTGGCCACGATCGCGCCAGTCGCACCTATGCCTTCCGAGCTTTTCTTGACCACGGTGTGCGTCTCGCCTTTGGCACAGATTGGGAGGTGGCTCCCCTCGATCCCATGTTAACCATCTACGCGGCTGTCACTCGCGCTACTTTGGACGGTAAGCGACCGGGCGGCTGGTTTCCAGAGCAAAAGGTGAGCGTACCGGAGGCGGTCGAGGCCTACACCATGGGTTCTGCCTACGCGGAATTTCAAGACAAAGAGAAAGGATCGATCGCGCCCGGCAAGCTCGCCGATATGGTCCTGCTCGGCGAGGATATTTTCACCATCGAACCCGCGAAGATTCGTGAGGTAAAGGTCCTGAAGACGATCGTGGGAGGAAAAGTCGTTTTCGGTCGAACCAAGTAATCGACAACCAGCGTGCAACGCGCCTCCGGCGTCTCGATCACCGCTCATCCCGTAGCAAATCAGCCACTTTTTCTCGGCGACGGATTACTTTGGCTGATTTTCCCGAAACCAGCAACTCCGCCGGGCGGGGCCGCGTGTTGTAATTCGAGGCCAGCGCCATTCCATAAGCGCCAGCATCCAGAATCGCCAGCAACTCACCTTCTTCGACCCTTGGCAGCTCACGGTCGCGGGCAAAAAAGTCCCCTGATTCGCAGACCGGACCCACCACGTCAACCGCCTCGAATTTGACAGAAGAGTCCGCACGTCGCCGCACCGGCACAATCTCATGATGGGCCCCATAGAGGGCAGGCCGAACTAGATCGTTCATCGCGGCGTCCACCACCACGAAGCGCTTGCCGTCGTTGGTTTTCCGATACACCACTCGCGTGACCAGCGCACCCGCAGGCCCCACGATGGAGCGTCCCGGCTCCAACAGCACATGCACATTCAGCCCCCGCAACGGTCGAGTAATCGCCTTCGAATAGTCCGAGGCATAATCAGAAAAATTCATTGCCGCCCCATTTTCGTAGGGAATGCCCAGCCCGCCACCGGCGTCAACGTAATTCAGTTTATGCCCGTCCGCGCGCAACTCGCCGACCAGCACCGCGACCCGCGCCATGGCCTCGGCAAAGGGCGCAACTTCGGTGATCTGCGAGCCAATGTGAACGCTGACGCCAATCACTTTGAGGTAGCGCACGGCCGATGCCTTCGCGTACAGGGTGCGGGCTTCTCGAAGGGGCACTCCAAACTTGTGTTTCCGAAGCCCAGTCGAAATATAGGGGTGGGTGTCCGCCGCCACGTCGGGATTCACGCGCAAAGCCACCGGGGCGCTCATCCGCAACCGGGCAGCACATTCCGCCAGTGTCCACAATTCAGATTCGCTCTCTACATTGAAAAGGAGGATGCCGGCCTTCAGAGCCGCGGTCATTTCGTCGCGCGTTTTCCCCACACCCGAGAAAACAACCTTCTTCGCCGCCCGGCGCTCGGCCACCAGAACCCGCTCCAGCTCTCCGCCCGAGACCACGTCGAACCCGGACCCTCCCTTGGCCAGCAAGCGCAAGATACTCAGGTTTGAGTTTGCCTTAACCGAATAGCAGATCGTGTGTGGCACGTGGCGGAAGGCTCGATCAAACGCGTCAAACCGCTCGGTGATCATCGACGCCGAATAGACATAGAGAGGAGTTCCGTAGTGTTCCGCGAGTTTGGTTATGGCGATGTCATCGCAGAAAAGGAACAGGCCCGCGCTTCGCCGGAGAAGGCCCTTCTTCTCCTCGCGATAGACAAATCCAGGCGGACGCTCCGCCCCCGTGATCGGACTCCGACGGGTCATTTTCGCTTTAGGGGAGCCTGGGAGGCGCCACTTTTCACTCTTATGGCTACCACGGTCTGGTCGTCGAAGGTTTCCATCCCCGCCGAGTGTTCGGCCACCGCCTGGAACAGGGAATCGACCACGCAATCGGCTGACTTGGCGGCGCACTCACCCACAATTTGTTCAACCCGTCCCCGCCCGAACAACTCGCCATTGCGGTTGCGGGCATCCAGGATGCCGTCGCTGAAAAATACAAACATATCGCCCGGCTTCATGCGGAAGCGGAACTCATCGTAGTCGGCCTCATCGAACAGACCCAAGGGCAGTCCGGTAACTTCGATCACTTCATTTTTTCCACCGTGCACATAGATCGGACGAGGAAGACCTGAGTTGGCCACGGTCAACGTCCGGTTCTCGTCATCCCACAAGGCGTAAATGAGCGACACAAACTGTGCTTCAATGCGCCGTTCGGCCAGCGACATGTTGACCGCGGAAAGCATTTCCGCGGGCAGCGGCTCAATGGGAGCATGGGAACGCAAGATGCCACTGACCAGCGCCGCATAGATAGCCGCCGGCGCGCCCTTCCCGCTGACGTCGCCCACGACAATTCCCATCCGGGAAAGGGAATAGGGAATGAAATCGTAGAGATCCCCGCCGATGGCCCGCGCCGGTACAAACTTCGCCGCCACGTCCAGGTGAGCCAGCTTCGGCTGGGCCTGCGGCAAGAGAGCCATCTGTAACTCCCGCGCCAACGCCAAATCCCGTTCCAGACGCCGCTCTTGACGCGCGATTTCCTCGTACAAGCGCGCGTTTTCCAGAGCAATTGCCACCTGCGCCGCCAGCGTCGTGATCGTGCGTTGATGCTCCTCGGTAAAAAATCCCCGGCGAGTGTGTTCCAGATCGAGCGCTCCAATCACTTTGTCCTTGTAGATCAGCGGCACCGCCAATTCCGATCGCGTCTCCGGATTAGCCTCGATGTAGCGAGGATCTTTTTTCACATCCGGCACCAGCACCGCCTGCTTTGATTCCGCCGCACGCCCGACGATGCCGCGGCCCAGCGGCACCTCGTGCTTAAGATGAATATTTTCGCGGAAGCGCAACGAAAACCGGTGCTGCAGCTTCTCCCCGGAAGCATCCAGCAGCAGAATGCTGAACATCTGGTAATCAATCAGCCGGCGCAGCAGTTCCGCGATTCGGTTTAGCAACTCGTCCAGATTCAGAATCGACGACAACTCGCGGGCGATTTCATTGAGCAGCGCTAGAATGCGTGCCTGCTTCGTAATGCGGGTATAAAGCTGCGCATTTTCAATTCCAGCCGCGATGCGCGAAGCCACCAGCGTGAGCAGGCGGCTGTGTTCTTCGGTAAAATAGCCCGGCTCCCGAGCCTCCAGGTCGATTACGCCGATCACGCGATTCTTGCTGACCAGCGGTACCGCCAATTCCGCCCGCACGTTCGAAATGGCGGCAATGTAGGCCGGATCGGCAGTCACGTCATCCACCAGCACGGCCTGCCGCAACTGCGCGGCCCGCCCGGTGACTCCCTCGCCCACTTTGATCCGCCGCTCCGCGAACTCCGGAGGATACCCAACCTGGAAGCGGAAGCGCAGCTCCTGGGTCTTCTCGTTCAGCAAAAGAATCGCGAAAATCTCGTAGTCAATGACTTTTCGCACCACTTCCGACACCCGACGCAGGGTGGTATCGAGATCGAGCGATGTAGACAGCACATCGGCCACTTCGAGCAGCAGCGGCTCAATCGGTAATTGACGTTCCGGTTTAGTAAGAACTGATTCCATCGTGTATGTCTATGATAACAGTCGCGGCAGATCGCTTTGCTCGCTGGGACGGCGCAGCGTCGCTGTTCGTGGGTGATCGGAATCTCTCGCCGAAACTATTGCTTCGGTACAACCACCCTCGGTACGACGCAGATGTCCGCCAGGTTGCGATAGCGCTCGGCGTAATCCAATCCGTAGCCGACCACGAACTCATCTGGAATCTTGAAGCCCACGTAATCACCTTCGATGGGCATTTTCCGGCGTGAGGGCTTGTCGAGAAGTGCCGCGACCTTGAGCGACCGAGGCTGGTGAGAGAGCAATAGCTTCCTTAGATAGGTGAGAGTCATCCCCGTATCCAGTATGTCTTCCACGAGAATTACGTTCTTGTCACGCATCGACTGGTCCACGTCTTTCGTCAGTCGAACCTCGCCAGTCGAATCCCATCCGCTCGCCAGTTCGTCGGACGGGCTTGGACGATTCCCGTAACTGGAGACGCCAATAAAATCGAACGTCGAGTCCAGTTTGACCTGCCGCGCCAGGTCGGCTAAAAAAATCGCAGCGCCTTTCAACACGCCCACAAAAATAACCGACTGGCCGGCAAAATCGCGGGTAATGTCGGCGCCCAACTGTCCCACTCGCTCGGCGATCTTCTCGCGCTGAATCAGCACCTTGAGATCATTCATGGCGTTTCATATTAAACTAGGTAGGAAACCAGCAATAAATGAAATTCAGCATTCCCACCACGTGGACTGCTGCGGGGACCGCTCGACGGGTGGGGGCTGAATGCTTGAGGGTGAACGGTGAATGACAGAAAATGACAGAAAGGGGGCTGGACGGCGAGATCATGAATCTTAAAGGCATCAAACTTACCTGGCTGGGCCACGCCACATTCCGCATGGAGACCTCAGCCGGCAAAATCGTCATTATCGATCCATGGATTATGCACAATCCGAAGTGTCCGGAGCCGGAAAAGAAAGTCAAGAAAGTCGACGCACTGTTGTGTACGCATGGACACCTCGACCACATCGGCGACGCAGTGGAAATCATCAAACAGCACCAACCTGTGGTGGTGGGCATGCCGGAGCTTTGTGGTTGGCTCGAAACCAAAGGGGCCAAGCACGTTTCAGGCATGAATAAGGGAGGCACGCAAACCGTCGGTGGCGACGTCAAAGTCACGATGGTTCATGCCAATCATTCCAGCGGCGCGGAGGATGGCGGACAGATCATCTACACGGGCGAGCCTTGCGGCTACGTGATTGAGTTCGCGAACGGCGTAAAGATCTATCACGCGGGCGACACCAATGTTTTTGGCGACATGGCAATCATTCGCGATCTCTACGCACCGGATGTCGCCCTGCTGCCGATCGGCGACCACTATACGATGTCGCCTCGCGAGGCAGCCTATGCCTGCAATTTGCTAAAGCCAAAGGCGGTCGTTCCCATGCACTTTGGAACTTTTCCCCTGCTGACGGGGACGCCGGCTGAACTGAAAAAGCTCGTGTCCGGAGTTGAAGTGGTAGAAATGAAGCCCGGCGAAACCATTTCTTAACGTGGTGAGTTAATTTTCGGGAACCCGAGAGGAGACGAATTGCCACAGAAGACCCTGACCAAGCCCAAGTGGCGCCATGAAGACGTTACGGCGCCGGCGGTGGACGATTATCTCTACTCCATGTTGCCGCCGCGCGATGAGGTGCTGGCCGAAATGGAAGACTATGCCACCAAGCACACCGTCCCCATCGTCGGCCCCGCCGTGGCGCGGGTATTGCAGCAGCTGGCGATGATGATCAACGCGAAGCACGTCTTCGAGATGGGATCGGCCATCGGATACTCCACCATCTGGTGGGCGCGCGCGGTGGGCGACGGCGGCCGCGTTACGTACACCGACGGGGACGCCGAGAACGCCGAGCGTGCCCGCCGCTACTTCGCCCGAGCCGGAGTCGGCAACCGCATCGACATCCGCATCGGCGATGCCCTGGAGCTACTCTCCGAGCAGAGGCAGGAGTTCGACATCATCTTCTGCGACGTCGACAAAGAAGACTATCCTCGCGCCTTTCGCCTGGTTGCGCCTCGTCTGCGCAAGGGAGGTCTTTTCATCACCGACAACGTTTTATGGAGCGGCCGTGTCACCCAAAAAAATCCGTCCGATTCGACGACGAAAGCGATTCAGGAATTCAACCGCCTGGTCTACAAGTCGCCAGACCTGTTCACTACGATGCTTCCCATTCGCGATGGCTTGGCAGTCGCGCTGAAACTGTAGAGAGGCGGGCCGCTCGATGCCTACGCATAAGGAAGCATGAAACTTTCGCAATGGGAAACTTTGTTCGAGGAGTGGATAACGGACTTGAAGGGCCAGTCGAGCAGGCAAGAAGGGGGGATGCGCTGTTCGCGGAAACGTTCTTCACCTGCGGGAAGCTCGGTCAGGCGGCAGGGAAGGCAATGCGGAGCGCCTGACTGCCGAAAATGCAGAGGGCAAACATCGTGATCGCGAGCGCGATTAGATCGATTTGACGGGAATCGCCAGCAGGTCCTCCACCAGCCCGACCTCTTTTTGCAGGAACGGTTCGGCGTACGTAATGCCGCCGAGCATACCGTAGAAACGCGCCATGGCGTCCACGCGCTTGCGAATTTCATCGTGAGCAGGGAACAGGTCCTTACCCGCCTCCTGATCGCCGAATTGCGAGTTGTAAGCCATGATGGAGGCAAACTTCCCCTCAAACTGGTCGCTGATATCCACCACAAATGTTGGCCGCACGTCGTAGTAAAGCGTGGCATAGAGAATCTTGAAAGGCCGATGCGGCGCCGACGACTCACCTTTACCTGGGCCGAGATTGGTTTGGCGGTTCGCTGACGGCGGAGAGCCGAGAGCTAGCTTCGCCAGCCCCGCCAGAAAACATGCCTCGTACCCGAGCCCCGAAGCCGTGTAGTGGTCAGGATGACGTCCTTTCCAGTAGGGAAGAATCACGACTCGTGGCCGCGTCCGGCGAATCACCCGCGCAACTTTGAGCCGGTTCTCCCACGTGTTCTCCACGCGCCCGTCAGGGATGTCAAGCGCATGCCGCCAGCTAGCGCGCAAGATCTTCGCCGCGTCGGTGGCTTCACGCGCTCGGTCTTCCGCTGTCCCGCGGGTACCCATCTCTCCCTGTGTGAGGTCGAGAATCCCCGTGCGCTGGCCACGCTGCGCCATCTTCAGTAGCGTGCCCCCACAGGTCTGCTCTACGTCATCGCGGTGCGCAGCAATTGCCAGAACATCGAGGGAAGAAGTAGTCATTTCAATTTCTGACGCATCGAGTGGCCCGGCCGTCATTTCTTTCGTTCGACCAGAAACCGTGCCAGTTCCTTGAGCGTCTCCGCCCGTTCCGCAAACCCATCCAGTTCCGCAAACGCTGTGCTCACCAGCTCGTCCGCTTTGCGCAACGATTCATCGACCCCGAACAGCGCGGGATAAGTCGCTTTCTTCGCCGCAGTGTCCTTGCCCGCAGTCTTTCCCAGTTGCTCCGATGTCTGAGTGACGTCGAGAACGTCATCCACAATCTGAAAGGCAAGACCAATCGAGCGTCCAAACCTTTCGAGATGGACCACGGCATCATTTTTTCCGCCGGCGTAGAGTCCGCCGCTTACCAGGCTGGCAGCAATCAGCGCCCCCGTTTTCGAGCGATGGATATACTCCAACATGACCGCATTGGGGGCGGTGCGCTCGGCTTCGAGATCAACCACCTGGCCGCCAATCATCCCATCCACCGTGCCCGTGCCGCGGGCGATCTCCTCAACAATCCGTACCCGCGCTTCGGCAGGACACTTTAACTTTGCCAACACCTCGTAGGCTCGCGTCTGCAGGGCATCTCCAGCCAGGATCGCAAGAGCCTCCCCAAACACTTTATGACAGGTGGGTCGACCGCGGCGTAGGTCGTCGTTATCGAGCGCGGGAAGGTCGTCGTGAATCAGCGAGTAAGTGTGCAGCAGCTCCACCGCCGCACCCAGCTCGTCGATACCAGCGGGCAGGGAACCCGCTACCATTCGCCCCGCCTCCATGCACAGCACTGGCCGCAGGCGCTTGCCTCCCGCGAAGACGCTGTGGCGCATGGCTTTGTGAATCGATACCGGATCCTCGGTCTCCAGTGGCAGCAGGCGGTCCAGGGCCGCATCAGCCGCGGCGCGCCCCTGTTCGAGAGTTTCGCTGAGCATGAAGCAGTGAGTATAACAACGAAGCCTATTCCGGACGGAGATTCCCAGGTGATTGATGTGGAGGTTTAACGGGCCAACCGTCCCCCGTACCAGAAGGACGGAGCACGACTCCATGGCCGCTATTCAATCGCCTGTTTTTTGATAGGCTTGTCGATAAAACAACAAGGGCTACTTTAGGCTGGAGAAAAACCCCGCCGCGATGCGCGACCCATATCCCAGAGGTTCTCTTCCGGAAATGATTGCCGGTTTAGGCAGCAGTTTCGCGCCCACCTGCCAAGTTGCGCAACACTGAGCGCAGCACGGTCTTCATGTCGTAAGTGGGGCAGACATCGCTGGCGCCCGCATCCAGGGCGGCTGTCCACATTTCTTCATCGGGTAGGCGGTGAGTGCAAACAATGGGAAGCAAGGGGTACTGCTGACGCAGGGTCTTCACATCGCCCAGATGCGCCAGTTCGATATCCAGAATCACAGCCGCGGGACGATCAGTCACGACCGCCTCTCGCAGTTCCTGCTGAGAACCGCTCATGCGGACGAAATGAAAGTGACTCCGCAGTATTCCGGCCAGAGACTGGGCGACATCGGTATCGTGTTGCAGGATGGCAACGCTTGAGTTTTCCATACATCTCCCGATCTTCAACCGTCGTAGACGGCGGACCAGGCCGCGACCGCGACTTACTTGGAAAACGCGATATCGCAGACGTGACAACTTACGAGCGGCAATGATCAGAATCAGCGCCTACCTGCGGGCAGACGCCTTCTCCGTCATCGGCTCGAACGGCTCAGCGTGAAGCTTCCCGTTTTGCTTCAGCAGGATTTCCACTTTGCCTTCCGCCTGTTCTAACTCCTTGCGGCAGGCAGAAGAGAGCTGCATGCCTTCCTCGAACAACGTGAGAGACTTCTCGAGGGGCACCTCTCCCTTTTCCAGTTCCTGAACAATCTTTTCCAGACGCTGAAGACATTCTTCAAACTTGGCCAACGGGATCTGCTCCTGCTGTCATTGTATGCAAGTTTGTGCATACCGTGTCCAGTGAATTTTGTGCAAAACTTTTCGATGGGTTGCAGCAGATTTCCGAGACGGGAAAATCACACGGACGCCGCCGGGCTCCTCGTCCCCAGCGCTTCTAAGACGTCCACAGCCAGACTATAGCGGCCCTGGGGTGCGCTGATCTGGGCCCCCTGCACCATCTGACGGATGGAGGTCAGCATTTCTCGCGCGATGGCGACACCCTCGGCCCGGGCGGCCTCTGGATTCTGCGCCGCGGCCATACGCTGAAGAATGGAATCTGGCACCGAAACCCTGAGCTCATTTTTCATGAACTCAGCGTTCCGCACACTCACCAGGGGCCAGATTCCGGCGACCACGGGAACACGGCAATGCTCGATCCGACCGAGGAAGGTTTCTAACAAGCCGATGTCGAATACAGGCTGAGTAACCGCGTATTCCGCCCCGGCCTCGACTTTGTACTCGAAGCGGCGGATCTCCTCCTCCAGGTCGGTCAACCCCGGGTTTGCTCCCACGCCCAGGACGAAGCCGGTGCCAACGCCGATCGGATTTCCGCCGATATCCAGTCCGAGGTTCAGGTTGTGAACAATATTAACCAGGCCGATGGCATCAACATCGAACACCGCCGTGGCATCGGGATAGTTGCCCATTTTCGGTGGATCGCCGGTGATGCAGATAAGGTTCTTGATGCCCACCGCCGCCGCTCCCAGCAGATCGCTCTGGATGCACAATACGTTCCGGTCACGGCAGGTGTAGTGCAAGATCGCTTGCATGCCCACTTCCTGCTGGATCAGGAGCGAGAGAGCCTGGTTGCTCATGCGCGCCGACGCCCGCGGACTATCGGGGATGTTGACCCCGTCCACTCCCACGGACTTGAGGAATCGCGCCCCTTCGATTTCCTTGTTAATATCGATTCCCTTGGGGGGGACAATTTCCACCATGGTGACGAACTCACCGCGAGCCAGCTTTGCGCCCAGAGGCGAGCGCTCTTCCAAGGCAAGTGCGGGAATCGCTTTCGGCGCGGCCGCCGCTCCAACGACGCGCGCGGAAGCAACTTTTCCTCGTGCTTCACCCACACGCAGGGCAGCTTTCATGACCCGGATGTGTTCTGGAGTTGTGCCGCAGCAACCGCCCACAATCCTCGCCCCTGCCGCCACAAACTTTCGCGCATAACTCGCCATGTATTCGGGCGAACACAGATAAATGTTACGGCCGTCGACCGAACGGGGAATGCCTGCGTTCGGTTGAGCTGACAGGGGCAGGGAAGTCAATGTCCGTACTCGCTCTATGACATCGAGCATGGCCACCGGACCTACGCTGCAGTTGCAACCAATCACGTCGGCGCCCCATTCGATTAGCTTCGGGACAAACGTCCCCGGGTCAGAACCGTCCAGGCAATTACCGTCTTCGTCAATGGTGACTTGGGCGACCAGGGGCAGCTTCACACTCACGTCATGCGCCGCGAGCATGGCCTGATGAATCTCTTCCAGGTAGCCGAAGGTTTCAAGAATAAGAAGATCCACACCTCCTTCCACCAGGGCCGCGATTTGCTGGCGGAAAGCCTCTCGGGCTTCTTCGAAAGAGGTTTTGCCCAAGGGTTCGATTCTTGTTCCCAGCGGGCCAACTGATCCCGCTACCCAAACATCGAAGCTTTTAGCGGCTTCGTGGGCAACACGAGCTCCCGCCAAGTTGATGTCACGCGCTTTGTCCGCCAAGCTGTGTCTGGCCAGGCGAAAGGAATTGGCTCCGAAAGTATTGGTTTCAATGATCTCGGCTCCAGCCTGCAGGTAATCGTGGTGGACGCCGCGAATCAGCTCGGGCTGAGACAGATTCAGTTCATCGTAGGAGCGGTTGATAAAGATGCCTTTGGCGTAGAGCAAGGTCCCCATGGCACCATCGCAGAGAACCGAGGACTGCTTGATACGGGCAAGAAGGTCAGCCGCCATAAGAAATGAGAATACAAGATAAGAGTGGCATATTGCATCCACCCTCGAGAGTCAGCTTGTGGAGAGAGCCTACCCATTTTTTTAAAAGAGCCCTCCCCTCCGCGAGAACCGGATAGCGGTCTGCTATAATCCCCAATTTCGCACTTAAATCTCGGTTTTTCATATCTTTGGGAGCCCCACGTTTGAAGCGAGCCCTCCTTGTATCTGGCAGTCTCATGGTGAGTTTGAGCTTGATCTCCTGTGGTTCGTCGAGTTCCTCAAACCAACCACCCAGCCGCCTCAGCACCCGAGTCCTGGTTTCGCAGGGGGTTTCCTCGCCCACCGCTTCCGCCGGCCTCTTGGTGATCAATGGCGCGAAGGACACACCGGCACGCGTGTCTGAAATTGGCGCCGGGACGAGTCCATCTTTCATGGCGCTGTCGCCCAACAAGGCGACGTTGCTCGCCTATGATTCCGCTAATAACAGCAACGGCCTGCAGGTGGTGAATACCCGCACGGAATCCTCGGTAGGAAAAATCCAGCTTACCGGTCCCAGCTCCAGCGTGGTGATGCCCGTCACCTCAACCATCGCTTACGCCGCTGTGGCTTCCGCCCAAATAACTGGGTTCTCGCCGGGAGCTATCGAGGTCATGAATCTTTCGAGTGGAGCAATTTCGACCATCATCGGAGTACCCAACGCCCAGACCGTTGTCGCCAACGCGAATGGCACTCAGCTGTTAGTCTTCGGTCATGACCTGGATACGGTCAGCATGGTTTCTCCGCTGCTCGCAGTGCCCCCGGTTGACACCGGCTGTGACCTGCAACCGAGCACCACATGCACCGTCATAAGCGGTTTCGACCGTCCGGTCTATGGATTTTTCTCCAGCGACGGCAGCACCGCTTACATCCTGAATTGCGGCCAGGAGTGCGGTGGTACCGGCACAGGCGGCAAGGGCGCGAGCCTACAAGTGCTGCACCTAAGCTCACTGCCTACTGTAGATAGCCCAGTACCTCTCGACGGCGCGACCATGGGTTTCCTGACTGGTTCCACTCTTTACGTCGCCGGCACCTCTGCTTCCAACAACAGCTGCGCCGGCCAGACGACGGCGGCCACGACTTGCGGACGCCTCAGCGTCGTTGCACTGGCATCGACCCCCACCGTAACGGGTACCGTTGTTATCCCTGACGGCTATCACGACCACATGGACATGAGCTCCAACCGACAGCTCTTCATCGGCTCCCACAGCTGCACCGATATCGGCAATGCCAACAATCCCAGCGGAGAAGTGCGCGGTTGTCTGGCAATTTTCGATACCACGAAAGCCGGGAATACAACCGCTGTCATACCGCCAGATAACGGTGATGTTACGGGCTTACAGAGTTTTGCCACACGCTCGGTCGAATATGTCGTCCAGGGCGGCAATTTGCGTATCTACGACACCACCAAGGATGTGCTGCAAAAAACCCAACTTACCATCACCGGAAAAGCGGTCGATGTAAGGGCGATCGACTTTTTCTAACGGGGGCTACCCTGGGGCAATGCCCCTCCTCAGCGCTAACTTGAGGAAGAGGTCTTAGTGTTCGTGGACCCGAATTCTTAGTGAATACGTATTGCCGAAAACAAAAGGGAAGGTGCTCGCGTGCTTGTTTCCCTCAGGATGACCGCCGATGGCGTGGCGGTCGAGCGACTTCGACCGATTGCGCATCGCGTGCTGTTGCGAATGCTAATCCTGCATGCGCGCGGGGGCTACTCTCTGCGGGAGACGAAAGTTCCCCACCTGAAGTCGGTCGCCAGCAAGGCGTCAAATCCAGGTATCAAAAAAGGGGGGTTCGCGAAACAGGGTTGAGCGGGCGAAGGTCACAAGATTTCCGTTTTTCCGGGATCGGGGCTTACGTCCGCAAGTCGGCGGGATCATTTGAAATCTTCGATCTGCCACACATTGCGAGTGGTGCTGTCTCCCGCTATAGCCAGTGACCGCCCGTCCGGTGACGGGATCGCTCCCAAAATGCGGGGATTGCTAGAACGGAGCAGGAGCGAAACTTTGCCATTGAGTGCAACCCGCAGCAAGGCAGTATCGGATTCATGATTCCAAACAGCGAGCAGTGTCGTTCCATCCGTGGACCATGCGATACTGCTCAAATCGTCCCATCCTTTGATCGTCAGCTTACGAGTTTCGCCGGTTACGGTAGAGCGGAGCCGGATCGCTCCTTTATCACCATCGCAAACAATGGCACGCTTTAGACCATCGGGGGACAAGCTCCAATTGCACGAGGGATCGGCCTGTGGCGGGCCTCCGTGTTTACCGTTCTTCAAATCAAAACGGAACGTCTCGGTGGTATCACCTCTCATGGTGCTGTACATGCAGATTGCCGATGGCAAGGGCGAACACTGTACGTTCCAGATGCCCACGTCTTGAAGTATCAGGCGAGGAGTTCCACCGGTTATGGGAATAGCGAAAATGGAACTTGGAGTTGTCAGGTCGGCGGATTTAGGAGTCGAGATATATAAGAGCTCGGAGCCGTCGGAAGACACTCTGGGTTGTACAAGATCCTCAGAGCTGGTCATCATATTCTCCGCCAAGGACTGATCAGTGGACTGTTTGTATATCTCTGAAACACCGTTTCGATTCGAGCTAAAGAAGATTGCTTTGCTGTCCGGTGTCCAAGCAAACGGAAGGTTTTGGTTTTCATCGAGTGTTAGCTTTTTATTCCCGAGTAAATGCGTACCGTTAGTATCCAGCGCACCGACATAGACACTCGATACCGTATTTTCTCTCAGGAACGTCAACAATTTCCCGTTAGCGCTTCCAGTAACCTCGTTGATCCATCCAATTCCTCGCGTGATGCGTTTCGGGGAAGCTAGAGTTTTTCCAGATTCTGGGGGGAACGCCATCCAGAGGCTTGCGCCCTGCTGGTTTTCCGAGTCTCCGAGGGTGTAAACAAGGAATCCATTCGGCAGCCAATACAGCGACGGGCCCAAGTTATTGTCCGAAAGGATGGTTTGCGCATTGGGCTTCCGCCATTCGTTTACCTCTACGGAAGTCACGCGCGCGTTGTACGTTTGAGCCATTCGGATGTAGGCGATTCGGCTGCCGTCGGGAGACCACTTCGGACTTCCCACCCAGGAAGACTTATCGGCGGCAACCTTGACCTGATCCGTTCCGTCGCTCTGCATAACCCACTCCTCTCGGCCAAAGTCGCGGCGTTGAAAGGCAATGTGGGAACCGTCCGGCGAAACTGATCCTCCCGCCCCGTCGTCTGCCAGCTGACGAGGTGAGCCTCCGAAAACTGAAATACTCCACAAGCTATGGCCGATGCTGGAAAAACCGTCCCTGTTTTTGACCGATTCTTCCTCATGCGAGATAAGTAAATGAGATCCGTCCGGAAACCAGTCATCTATATGTAAATGAGCGGAGAAGTCGGTAGGCAACGGCACGGCGTGCGTTTCACCCGTGCGGATAACCTTCAGGTAAAGGCCTGTATTGTCTGTGTAGGCGAGGTACTTGCCTTCCGGGGAGACCGCCGCACTGTCCACGCTGTTTTCTGACGAGTTAGCGGTCAACTTACGTTCAACTACCTGGGTTGGCCGCGACGAAAACCTCCGCGCAACCCACGCTAGTAAGCCGACCACGACGAAAGCGAGAAGAGCCGGAGCAATCCAACGTTTCGAAATGAGAGTCTTACCGCGCTCCGGGGCAGCGACAATTGCAACATCGCTTGGCGCAGATGAGCCGTCGATCGAGCCAATGAAGCGATATCCACGTCGAGCAAGTGTCTCAACGAATACCGGAGCGTCAGCCGAATCGCCGAGCGCATCGCGCAATCTTTTGACGGCAGCGTTGAGGCTATGATCGAAGTCGACGAAAGTGTCCGCCGGCCAGAGCTTGGTGCGCAATTCCTCTCGTGTAACCAGTTCTCCCGGTCGTTGAAGCAGGGCGACTAAAACTTGAAAGGGCTGTTCCTGGAGTTTCACCTTCTGTCCTTGCTGGCGTAGTTCCCCCGAGTACAGATTTACCTCGAACGCGCTAAAACAGATGATCGGAGATGGGGTTGGTGACGCGGGACCGCTCACAGGGACAAAGTCTAGCACTCTTCTGGAGTCGTTCGGATGCCGTGATTATCCCTAACGCTTTGGCGATAAGAGTGTCGTAAATTCTTCGCAGCAGTGATAAAGTGCGGACAACGCTGGGGACTCTCGTATGCCGGTGTGTTGTCGCTGCGAAGAGCACGCCGCTGATTCCCAATCGGGACGACTCACCTACGCATCGAAGTCTGGAAGTGATCTACCTACAACTATCCGCACTGGCATGGCCTTGTTGAGTCTTTGTTGGTGCCTCCTTTTACCTCCAGTCGCACGCGCTCAAGCCGTCTACGGGAGCATCTTCGGTACAGTCACAGATCAGTCTGGAGCCGCCGTAAGCGGTGCCAAAATGACGATGACTTCTGTTCAAAAGGGAACCAAGTTCGAGACGACTACGAATGGAACCGGGAACTACAGTGTGACTCACCTGATTCCAGATCAGTACAACGTTCGCTCCGAGGCCGTTGGATTCAAAGTTGTCGAATATACGAACATTCCCGTGTATGCGGACCAGGCGGCGAGAGTCGACGCAAAACTTCAGGTTGGAGCGAACCAGGAAGAATTAACAGTCTCCGCCGAAGACATGCCGCTGATGAAAACCGACCGCTCTGATGTCGCCACCACGTTCACCAGGGAACAGGTCGAGAATCTGCCTCTGTTTAGCCGCAACTTCACTAGTCTGGAACTGCTCACACCGGGAACCTCGCAGTTAGGCTGGCAGCACGTCTCAGCCGAAAACCCACAGGGTGGCATTCAGATCATGGTCAATGGGCAACATTTCAGTGGCACTTCGTTCCAACTGGATGGCACGGATAATCAAGACCCCCTCCTGGGGATAATCGTGATCAATCCCACCCTGGAGTCCGTTACACAAACGAAAATCACTACGCAGAATTACGACGCCGAATTTGGGCAGGCACTGGCGGGAGTCGTCACCGTCCAGACCAGATCAGGCGCGAAGGATTTCCATGGCAGCGCCTTTGAGTTCCGGCGCACCGGATGGGGTCAAGCTCGGAACCCTTTTACTCAGCCACCGGACCGGCCCCTGCCGGCCACAAAGTGGAACCAGTTTGGTGGTTCCCTGGGCGGCCCCTTGATCAAGAAGAGCCTGTTCTTCTTCGGTGACTATCAGGGGACGAGGCGCTCCAATGGAGCTTCAACGCGCCTCAACGTGCCCACGACTTTGGTTCGCTCCACCTGTCTTGATCCGGCGGCTTCGCTATGCGACCTCAGTGAATATCCCCAACCCCTTTTTGACCCGGCAACCGGCAATCAGTTCACGAATAACCAGATCCCGCGGAGTCGGGTATCGTCCCAAGCTGTCAACCTTTTGAATCTTTTGCCGGGACCAAACGTCCCGGGAGCAGGAATTACGCAGAACTTCATCGCATCCGGAAGCGAGCAATTCAACGACGATGATTTCAATATTCGCGTCGACTACAATGCCTCGGAAAAGCTGACCCTCTTTGGTCGCTATAGCTTCGCCGACTTCCGACAAAATGCCATGGGAGCTTTTGGAGCCCTTGCCGGAGGCCCAGGATTATCTCCCGACGGCTTTGCGGGTCAGTCGCTGGCGCGGAACCAAAGCATCGCCGGAGGTCTTAATTATTTGCTTAACTCCCACCTGCTGGCCGACTTCCGATTTGGATTTTTCCGCTACCACGTGAATGTCTTACCTAACGACTTGGGAACAACACCTGCAACGGACGCAGGGATCCCAGGTGTGAATCTGGACGATTCCCTTACTTCCGGCATGCCGTTCGTGTCTGTTGATGGCCAGGAGGGCGACCAGTTCTTCTTCGGCCATCTCTGCGGTTGCCCGCTGCTGGAAAACGAGCAGCAGTTTCAATGGGTAACCAATTGGACGAATACAGCAGGTAATCATACCTTCAAGTGGGGCGCGGATTTTCGTTACGCGCAGAACCTTCGTGTAGCAAGCGCCGATTCACGCACCGGCAGTTTCGTTTTTTTCAATTCGCGTACCCAAGGCCCGACCGGCGGTGGCTTAGGTTTGGCCACGTTCCTGCTCGGCGACGTGAGCTCATTCAGCCGCTTTGCAAGCAAAATTAGCGATGCGGGAGAACGTCAGAAGCGATGGTTCTTCTATGGCCAAGACACCTTTCGCGTCACTCGCAAACTGATACTCAACTATGGACTGCGATGGGAGATTTATTTCCCGCAGTCGGTTACCGGAAAGGGTGCTGGTGGATGGTTGGACCTCGGCACCGGTTTGGTCAATGTGGCTGGCTTTGGCGATGTTAACCTCCAGGGAAACGTGAAGAATAATTTCACGAATTTCGCTCCTCGCTTGGGCATTGCCTATGAAGCCACACCAAAGACGGTGATCCGGATGGGGTACGGCCGCAGCTTCGACGTTGGGGTTTTTGGCTCGATCTTTGGGCATACGGCCACGCAGAACTTGCCGGTTCTAGTAGCTCAACAAGTAAGTCCGCCTTTGAACACCGCCAACGTATTCACTCTCTCGCACGGGCCAACGGCTCCGCCCTTCATTACGGTGCCATCTTCGGGACAATTCATGCTTCCCAACCAGGTGCGCGCCTCTGCGCTGCCACGAAAGCTCCGGTTACCCACAGTGGACGCTTGGAACGTCACCGTACAACACCAAATCACCCCGACGCTGTCGCTGGCAATGGGCTATGTAGCCAACAAGGGTACTCACGGGTTCGCTGGTGATGGACCCTTCTACGATACCAATCAGGCAACCATCGTGGGCTTCGGGAGCCTCGATACCAATGAGCGAAAACCATTTTTCAAGAAATTTGGATGGACGCAGCAAATTAATTATTTCGGCAGTAACGCTTCCGATAATTACAACTCACTGCAAGTGGTCATGGAAAAGCGCTTCACCAAGGGATACCAGTTTCTCGCTCACTACACTTGGGCGAAAATATTGGGCTACGACAGCGACTATTATGCCGTCGATCCAAAGCTCAATTACGGCGCAGCCAATGCCGACCGCCGACACGTTTTTGTTCTCAGCAATGTGATTGAACTTCCCTTCGGGAAGGGCAAGGCTTTGCTGGGAGGCATCAAGGGGATCGCCGATGGCGTGGTTGGGGGATGGTCGCTCAGTGGAGCGGTGACGTGGGAGAGCGGCTTGCCGTTTTCTCCGTCATATTCGAGCTGTGGTGTCGACCGAGACACCGGCCCCTGTCGTCCCGATCTTGTCGGAGCCGTCCACATTACGGGGAGTCGAAACGGCTATTTCACCGCCACGGATGGCGTGCCATTGCAGTCCAACGGCATGCTTGGGGACACCATCGGACCATGGCGGCGACCTGCCGCAGGGACGTTCGGTAACGCTGGAAGGAATTCGCTAAGGGGGCCAGGCTTTTTCCAAGGCGATGTCTCAGTCGCCAAGGTCATTCCCCTGAAAGAGAAAGTTTCGCTTCAATTTCGTGCTGACATCTTTAATTTGTTCAACACCGTCAACCTGGACCTTCCTCAAACTTGTGTCGATTGCCAGACTGGCGGGATGATTTACAACACAGCATTTGGGGGTACAGCCTTACAGCGGCAGATGATGTTCTCTCTAAAGCTACAATTTTAAGTAGATGAGGGTCGTAAAGCGCGACTTCGATTGTTTACGTCAATCCAAAAAAACGCGCTAGTTTGTTCCCGACAGATCTTTCAATCAACTCCGCTCCTTTGATGGCTTTCCTTGCTCGCCCGAATCGCCATCTCCGATCGATCCACAAACTGCTGATAACACTACGATTAGGCAAGTCATCAACATATGCCTTGCCCGTAATTCGTGCGTCATTGAGGTACCTGCTCCCCTAAGCCAGAGTCGGGGTCACCCACGAGGTGACACCGTGAGCAGAAAACACGAAACTTTGGCAGCTTTGCTGTTTATCGGGATATCATCCGTTCCCGCCATCTCGCAAAAGGCGCAAGAGGCTGCCACACCCAACTCGGAGATTACGATTTCTGTGCATGACTACGCGGATGTTGCTGACTTGCGGTTGACAGCGGCGGAAGCGGAAGCTCGGCGAATCTTCGAGCTGGCAGGCGTAAAGACAGTATGGCTATCTTGCTCTCCGAAATTGGAGAAATCCGAGCCAGCGGGCTGCTCCATCGTTGACGCCACTCATCTTGTGTTGAAGATCCTCTCGGGCAAGTCCAACGCTCATGTGCGAGATCGCGACGACGTGTTAGGTAATGCTCTCTTGGATGACAACGGCGTCGGCTACTATGCCTACGCTTTTCTTGACCATATCGAAATATTGGAGAAACACCTTGGCTTTTCGGTACTGGGCTACGTGCTAGCTCACGAGATCGGGCACTTGTTGTTTGGTTCAAATTCCCATTCCGTCAATGGGATCATGTCCCCCCATTGGAATGGTCCGGAGTTGCGCAGAATCTCTGAAGGCAACCTATTGTTTCTTCCAAACGAATCTCGGATGCTACGGGAGCGGTTGAGGCTTCGCAAGGTAGATATACCTGCTTTCAGTGGTGCCACGGCGACAGGGTCAGCGGCAAACTTTTGAGTCGAGTAATCGGCGGAAGCTTGGGCGCAAAGAGTTGCTGCTCAAGATCGAGTACCAGCACGTTCCTTCGAAGCGGAACGGCCAAGGCCACTTCGGTTGGCGCGGAACGCGCCCGTTCGTTTCTTCAGTCGTACAACAGGTGCACTCGGGCTCCACGCAGACGCAATTAGGAATACTAAGGTGCAGGCGCACTCGGAGGTGGTGGCGGTCGAACTCCATCGACCACAATCCAGGTGCAACGCACGAACGCACTGGCGGCTTCGGCCTGGCTGCTAAGAACTGAACCATGAGTGTCGGGTCGTCGAGGCTCATCGTTTTCGCCTTGGATCGATTTCACCGGGTATGCCATTTTGCCAATTGAAGTAGTCGCTTGCGCGAGTTTTCCGCCAGGGCCTGTGCTATCTGATTCCGCGAATAGAGCGTTTGCACCAAGGAGAGGTGCGGTTCGATAGCTTGCTGGATCTGATGAAGCGCGAAACCGAATTCACGCGACGGACTAAATGGGCCGCCGCCTCGCTCCCCGTGCGAGCTCAAGCGTCGCTATGTTGGCGCAGACTATGAGCAGGACAAAACCGACCACTCCCATGAGCAGGAAGGCAAACTGGCGGTTGCAGTCGAGGACGATGTGATCGCGCAGGCTCACCATGTGGGGGAGCTGATTCCGGTTCGCTTCTGGGTACAGAGTCGTCAACTGTCTCCAAAGGGTGTTAATATCCGCGCGCGCCTGCTCTAGGCTTGTCCCGGTCCGCAAACGACCCACGGTGTACAAAGCGAGTTCGTGGCGTTCAGCTCGCATCCTGGGATCCATGGCTAACGGCATCCAGAATGCAGGAGCACCTAACCGGAAGGTGGCCCGAGCCGGCATCACACCAATCAGCTTGTAAGGCTCGCCGTTGAGTTCCAGGGTCTTCCCCACAGCCGTGGAGTCTGCACCAAAGCGCTGCTTCCACAATGCACTGCTGATAATCACTTCACCATTTTTCCCGGACAAGTCTTCCTCTGGAAGAAAGGTGCGGCCAAGCGTCGGTCTTACGCCCACAGTCGTGAAGAAATTTGCAGTGACCCTGACGCCGTGGAGTTCTTCAAGTTGTCCCTGATTACTATCGCTCGTGCTCCAGTATTGGTACGCAGACAGTTGTTCAAAGCTCTTGCTGGCCAAGCGTAAATCGAGGTAATTTGCCGGTGAAATTCCCCCGTCTTCGCTGCCCGCGGACGGCTCATCCACAACTGCAGGTGGTCCATTTCGGGCAGGGCCACGGGGCCGCCGAATGATGAGATTCGCGAGGCTGAAAATCGCGGTGTTCGCCCCGATGCCGAGTGCCAAGGTTGCGACGGCAACCACGGTGAAGCTTGAGGACTTGCGTAGTCTACGCAACCCGAGGGCAAAGTCTTCAGCAGGCCCATCATCTCTCAGTCCTCCGTCGAACACGGTAAAGCAATTCTGCGGCCCAGGCTCCGTGACACTTAAGTCCAAGCCTATGAAGACGAAATACGCTTTCTGTCGGAATCCTCCGCCATGGAAAGTGTCCACCGATGTAATCCAGTGTCCGGGCGCGAACAATCCCAACTGGATTAACATGCGGGACAAGTGTCCTTGGTTGCTGTATCACGGGCAACCCGGAAGTTCCTTTTCCTCCTGTCTGGCCAACGCTAGTTGCACGCTTATCAGGACAAATCTCTCCGGAACGGGATCAGATTACTTCCGGGATAGCCAACGACTCGGCAGCAATCCGCTTGGGCCCCAGGACAACTTCAAGTGGAATCGCTGAAGACCCGACTGCTCTTATTTCACGAACAGCATCCCGTGCGGTACCGCGGATCGGAAAACATAGGCATAGAGGAGCACTATTACGCCGACGATGGAACAAAGAGCCACCGAATGCCACGCCACAAATCGGAAAATGATTCCTTCATTGCCCACCTGCTCGGTGGCAGCCGTGGCAATCGTGATGGACTGCGCGTCCACCATCTTCCCCATCACTCCTCCGGCGCTGTTGGCTGCGCACATCAGAATCGGGTCGATGCCGAGTTGTTGAGAAGTAATTCTCTGCAGACTGCCAAACAGCGCATTAGCGGAAGTGTCGCTGCCGGTAAGCGCCACCCCCAGCCAGCCGAGGAACGTGCCGAAGAACGGATACAACCATCCCGTGCGCGTGAATGCTAACCCTAGCACCGCGTCCAGTCCCGAGTAGCGTGTCACATAGCCCAGCCCCAGCATAAAAGAGATCGCAATCATCGCCAGCCGCATTCGCACAACCGTTTTCGAAAAGATCCTCATCAATTGCACAGGACTTAGGCCAAGCAACAATCCGGAGACGATCGCCGCAAAGAAACAGCCGGTCCCTGTAGCTGAGAGCCAGTTGAAATCGTATCGCGCAGCCTCGGGAGTCGGCTTCGCCACTACCGGCACGGCGCGAGAAATGGCATTGTGCAAATAAGGCACATCCCATCCCGGTGGACCCGAGCGAACTTTGGCATCCGCAAGCACGACCCGAAAAGCCGGCGTGGTGGCCCGGTTCATGGCCAGTTTTATCTTTGGCAGCCCCCAGAGAAGCACAAAGAGGGACAGGATCGCGAAAGGCATCCAAGCCTTCAAGACTTGTCCACCGCTGTAAGTACGCACTTTGACAAATCCATCGAACTTCTCCGTCGCCCATTCGCCGCCAACCTGATCGGTGATCTCCGCCGCGGGCGGAGGCGGAGGGGGTTCCGTCTTGTCATAATCGAAGCGCCATATCTTCTTCGGCTTCCAGAATCGCAGGAAGACCAGGATGGCGAGAATCGACACCACTCCTCCCATGATGTCAACTAGATTGCTGTCTACGTAATTCGACCAGAAGAACTGCGTAAGAGCGAATGAGGTTCCGACAACCAGGATGGCGGGAAACACTTCGAAGGTCTCCCTCCAACTGACCATGGTTCTCACCAGCCAGAAGGGGACGATGATCGCGGTGAATGGAAGAATGCGGCCAATCATGGCGTTGAGATCGGATTCCGGCAGAGCCGTTACCGCCGCCAGCGTGTGCACCGGCGTTCCGATGGCTCCCCAAGCCACAGGGGCGGTGTTTGCGATCAGATTCAACGCCGCGGCATGGAAGGGCTTGAAACCGAGCCCGATCATGAACGCGCCCGCGATTGCAACGGGCGCTCCGAAACCCGCGGCTCCCTCAATGAACGCCCCAAAACAAAAAGCAACCAGCAACACTTGCAACCGCCGATCAGGAGTTATTCCAGCAACCGACTCTTTCATGATTTCGAATTGCCCGGTCTCGACGGAAATATCGTAGAGATATACTGCAGCCAGAACGATCCAGGCAATTTTCAATACACCGAACGCAACGCCGTACCCAAAGCTGATCGCGGCCAGCGCGGGGGGCATCTTGAAGAAGATGATCGCTACCGCCACGGCGGTTGACGCACCGGCGATGGCGCACCAGTGTGGCTTCACCTTGAGACCGGCCAGTAGCCCGAAAAGAACGAAGATGGGAAGAGTCGCAACCAGCGTTGAGAGCCACCAACGCCCGAGTGGGTCGTAGATCTGGGTCCACTGCATGACAACCTCATTGCGAACGGAGTCCGCCTCGTAACCCTACGTCAGTTTGTCATCCTCAATTCCAACGTCTGAAGCCCCGGAACAGGCCGATATCGTACCACTGGGCGAAACCGTAGAGGAATGGCCCGTTGCGAACGAGCTGGAAGGTTTGTAGTCATCAGGAAAGTTTGCGCTTCTGAGATAAGTAATGAAGCTCGGGCGTCATCCCCTCCGCTGGGATGCCCGCCTTATCGCGCGAAAGAGGACGAACAAAATGTGCCGGTTTTGTGCCAAGAGAGCTGCAACCTGCGTTTCGGGTGCACCTGTGTATCGTAAAATCAGTAAGTTGCGTGTTGTCAATAGCGGTAGAGGCATCGAATCCTTCCCTCTCCGCCACGCTGTCTGGAACGCAGAGAAACCTGGCTCCAGTCCCCGCAAGATCGCTCGAAATGGCCGCAATTTCGCGAATCTTGCTCAGACACCGGACTGGAGAAAGTGTCCCGCCTTTCCTCTCCGGCAAGCTTTGAGGCCCGTTCCCTGAAGGACCCATTGGTAGTCCGGTTTCAAAGACTCCAGCAGGCGAAGGGCAATGCGATCACAAAGCGATGATTCGGCGAAAGTCGGGTTGACTTTTTCGTTCAGCACCCAGTAGGAACTTGTTCGAGGCTCCAACAAGCCCACTTAGGACTTCCGGTTGGCTGACGACCATCCGGAAGTCCTATAAAAGGGGATGTCAAGTGAAAAACACTTTTCCCTGCCGGAACGCCAGAAATATTTTCCGGCATC
>Ga0137418_10000437_pt1 | contig 37282 bp, 26 predicted proteins | sample CZODoug3_1_2_16f_FD_122242 | JGI IMG/M metagenome (GOLD analysis project Ga0137418, IMG submission 122242) | Vadose zone soil fungal communities from Angelo Coast Range Reserve, California, USA - CZODoug3_1_2_16fungal (Hybrid Assembly) | ecosystem: Environmental > Terrestrial > Soil > Vadose... | reverse complement strand
TGAGCGCGCTGCGGCCGGCGCTGGCAAACAGGCTCGGGATGGCGACGGTGCGCCTGACGGTCGGCGACCTCACGCGGTACGGATTCCCGAAAGCGCGCTTCGATCCATATACGACGAAACGGATTCCAATCATCGACGTCGGACTCGTCGAGGCGTTGAAGCGCGGGCGCGTGAAGGTGAAGAGTCTCCGGGGCCACCTGTTCGAAGCCCGGCGGGCGTCCTTGCGTCTGGCCAGGCACGTCGAGCGGTATCTGCGTTAGAGTGTCACGGTCGCGCGCGCCGGTCTTCCGCGCGACCTGCACCGACAAGGAGCGAACATGTGCGATCAGGATCATTTTGATGACGATCTCAAGGAATTCGACGAGCGCGGCATGGTGACGCGGCGGCAGTTCGGCGTCCTGCTCGGCGCAGGCGTGATGATGATGCTGCCGAAGGTGGTCAACGCCGTCGCGGTGACCGATGGGGACGTGACCATCAAGACGCCGGACGGCACGTGCGACGCGTACTTCGTCCACCCGTCGACCGGCACGGCGCCAGGCGTGCTCGTGTGGCCGGACATCTTCGGTCTCCGGCCGGCCTTCCGGCAGATGGGCAAGCGGCTCGCCGAAACCGGCTACTCGGTGCTCGTCGTGAATCCGTTCTATCGCGTCAAGAAGGCGCCGACCGCGGCCAATGGCTCCGCGACCCCGATCCCGGAGCTGATGCCGCTCGCGCAGGCGCTCAACGAGACGACGCAGATGACCGATGCGAAGGCGTTCATCGGCTGGCTGGACATGCAGGCGTCGGTCGCGAGGAACCGGAAGGTGGGGACGCAGGGGTACTGCATGGGCGGACCGATTGCGTTCCGCACCGCGGCCGCGGCGCCCGATCGCGTCGGCGCGATCGCCTCGTTCCACGGCGGCGGACTCGTGACCAACATGCCGAACAGTCCGCACCTGCAGGCGGCGAAGACGAAGGCGCAGCTGCTCATCGCGATCGCCGCCAACGACGACATGCGGGCACCCGACGAGAAGAACGTGCTGAAGGAGACGTTCGCGAAGGCGAACCTCCCCGCGGAAATCGAGGTGTACACGGGAGCCGCGCACGGCTGGTGCCCGCCGGACTCGGGCGTCTACAACGAGGCGCAGGCCGAGAAAGCATGGAGCCGTCTCCTGGCGCTGTACGGAAAAGCGCTGGCCTGACGTTCGGGCGTCACTCGCACATGCCAACCGGAGCCGAGGCTTCGGTTGGCAGACGCGGGTTCCTCAGGCGCCTTGGACGAATTGGCGCCGGGCTTGGGCTCGGCCCGGTGCTCGCCCGCTGGCTGCAGGGCAACGGCGACGCGGCCGAAGCGGCGCAGGCTCGCGCCGTCCGCGGGGGCCGCGCCCGGCACCTGACCATCCTCCACACCGCCGACATCCACGCGCAGCTCGACATCCACGACGAGTTCTTCTGGGAAGACGGCAAGCCCGTGTTCAGGCGCCGGGGCGGCGTCGCGACGCTGCGGTCGATGATCGACGCGCTGCGCCGGCAGAATCCCGGCAACACGCTCGTGGTGGACGGCGGCGACTGCTTCCAGGGGAGCGCGGTCGCGTCGTTCTCCAAGGGGCGCGTGATGGTCCCGCTCGTCAACGCCATCGCGTACGACCTCGTGCTCCCGGGCAACTGGGAGGTGGTGTACGGGAAGGAGGCGATGATCGAGAACCTGAACGGCTACTCGGCGGCCAAGGTGTGCGCGAACATGTTCCACGACGGAGACGCACGGAACGGCGCGTCCGCCGCGTCGATCTTTCCGCCGTACCAGACGTTCAGCCTCGGCGGCGTCAAGGTTGGTTTCGTCGGCTACAACGATCCGCTCACGCCGACGCGCCAGTCGCCAGCCTATTCGCGGGGCATCCGGTTCACGCATCCGCGCGAGGATCTGGCGGGACATGTCAGGACGCTTCGCGAGCGTGACGGATGCGCGCTCGTCTTCGTCCTCTCGCACATGGGGCTCGCGCAGCAGCTGGACCTGGCGAGCCAGCCGTACGCGCGCGGCGTCGACTACATCCTCGGCGCGGACACCCACGAGCGGATCCGCGAGCCGCTGCAGGGGAAGTACGCGAAGGTGACCGAGCCCGGCGCGTTCGCGTCGTTCGTCGGCAAGCTCGATCTCGTCGTCGAAGACGGGCAGATCAAGGAGCAGACCTACGCGCTCCTCGACGTCGATCCCGATCGATACGCCGAAGACGCTCAGGTGAGGACGATGGTGGCGGCGGCGAAGGCGCCGTATCGGGACGAGCTCGAGCGCGTGGTCGGCAGCACGACCACGCCGCTGCTGCGCTACTACGTCATCGAGACGCCGATGGACAACCTCATCACCGACGCGCTGCTGTGGAAGTTCCAGACCGACTTCGCAGTGTCGAACGGCTTCCGCTTTTGTCCGCCGCTGGTGCCACCTGCAGGCGGCGAGATCGCGATTACGAACGACTACCTCTGGAGCATGCTGCCCGTCGATTCGGTCCTCAAGTCGGGCGTCGTCACGGGTCAGCAGATCGAGGACTGGCTCGAGAGGGAGCTGGAAAACGCGTTTGCGAAGGATGCCACGAAGCGCTTCGGCGGCTGGCTCGTGCGCTTCAAGGGGCTCGAGATGACCTTTACTGTCGGGCGTCCGGCAGGCGAACGTGTGCGGCAGGTGAACATCCGGGGCGAGTTGCTCGATCGCCGCAGGAACTACACGATGCTCGGCTGCGAACGCGACGGCGATCCCGACAACGTCGTGTGCCGCCTGCAGAACGTGGCGAATCCCCGCAGGCTCGACGTCACGGTCCACGACGTCCTCACCGAATATCTTGCGACGCACTCACCGGTTGCGCCGGCGATCGAAGGACGCGCGCGCGCCACCGACGCGCCGGCGACGCTGCTGTCGCAAGTTGAAGGCACAAGCTATCGCTTCCGCTGATGTCGGACATGTAAGCTCGGCCTCCCGCGCCTACGATTCACGTATTTTTAGAACGCGATTCGTTAGTCGTCGCATCGACGAGCTTGCCTCGATCACGCACCACTTACGAATAAAACTCCTCCCCAGTCTCCGGGCGACAAGTTTGCAATGGCGCGCGTGCCCCCCTCGATCCGCCTGAGCTCCCCACAGGGCAGGCCCCGCCCGCTCAGGAGGCCATTCACGTGACGCTCAGAGCAGCGACCGTTGCCGTCGGCACCATGCTGACGGCGTCCCTTCTTATTTCCCCAATCAATGCGCAGACAACAAGCACTCTCGCCTGCAGCCCGTCGGTAATCGCCGGCGGCAGCGGCGACTCGGCCACCTGCACCGTCACGCTGAGCGCGCCCGCGCCGGCCGGCGGCACCGTGGTCACGCTCGCAAGCTCGCTCGTCGAGCTCGCAGCATCGTTGCCAACGATGACCGTACCTGCCGGCCAATCGACAGGGACGTTCACCGTCGCGACCAATCCCGGTTACCGCGCGTACAGCGGGCTGCAGTTCGACGCGACGATCAGCGCGTCGGCCAACGGCACGACGCGGAACGCCATCATCACCGTCACGGCTCAACCCAGGCCCGCCGACTTTTCGAGCGGCTCGCAGGCGGGCGCGAGATTCCAGTGGAGCGGGTTGATGTGCGGTGGCATCGCGCCCATCGGCGGGCGGGACGGCATTCTCTACAGCTGCTCTGCGGCGCAGGGGACCGGGTTCGGGACCTGCACGTTTCATCAGGAGTGCAGCCTCGGCTGCCGCCGCGTGCCTCCCAACGGCGGGACGTTCAACGACTTCTGCTCGACGGGCGGTCCGAACTCCGTCGCGCTCAGTCGCAACGTCATCGTCAGCGGCGACCGCGTGCCCGCGACGATCGTGAACGAGACTCCAGCGGGACAGGGCCAGGATCAGGACGTGGGCGTTCCCCGGCTCCTGGATCCGAACTTCAATTCGTCCAGCTTCCCGCATAACGGCATCACCTTTACGACCGGCGCGACCACGGTTCCCTTCGACGTCGCCACCTCGTATGTCCCGTCGATCCAATTCGTGGACGTGCAGGGCTTCTGGTACAACGCGTCGATTCCACCGTTCCTGATCACGAACGGGAGGGCAGGGCAACGGTGGCTCGTCATGCTTCCGCCGAACCCGGCGCCCGCGGCCCCGATACCGACGCTCGGCGACTTCCTGATCACCGGCTTCAATCCCATCACCGGGGGCGACAGCACGATCGGCCAGATCGACATGAGCGGCCTCTCACGCACCGGGGGACCGACGTTCACGGTGTCGAGCAGCCATCCGTCCATCGTGCCGACGCAGACGTTCACGGCGCCCGCGAGCAGCAACGTCTTCGGATTCCAGGCGTCGATCGCCACGCGGCCGACCAGCGTGGACACCGACGTGACGGTCACGGCCACTGACGGGCGCTACACCTTCAGCGGCGTCCTCACCGTACGGGCTGCACCTCCACCGCCGGTGCTGCAGGGCGTGTCGGTCAACCCCTCGAGCGTCGTCGGCGGCAACTCCTCGGTTGGCACCGTGACGTTGAGCGGGCCTCAAAGCGGCGCCACCGTCGTCGCGCTCTCGACGCCGGCGCCCGCGAACGTCGCGCAGATGCCGAGCAGCGTGACCGTGCCGGCAGGCGCCACCAGCGCGACCTTCACGATCACGACGTTCGCCGTCACCTCGCAGTTCAACATGAACATCTTCGCGGGGCTGGCGGGCAGTCCGGGGGTCCAGACGCTGCTGCTGATCACGCCGGGCGGACCGACTGGCGTCAGCGGATTGAACATCAACCCGGTCGATCTGGTCGGCGGCGCATCATCGACGGGAACGGTCACGTTGAGCAGCGCCGCACCGTCAGGCGGTGCGGTCGTCACGCTTTCGAAAGCCTTCTCGAACGGCGGTCCCGGCACGGTTCCCGTAACCATTCCGGCGAGCGTCACCGTGCCTGCCGGTCAGACGAGCGCGTCGTTCTCCATCGGGACCAGCTCGGTGACCGCCACGACCAACGTCCGCATCTCGGCCGCGTACAACGGCTCGACGTTCGCCGCAGACATGACGTTGTTCCCGCTGCTGTCATACGTGATGTTCAACGGCAACACGCCGGGCGGCACTCCCGCTACAGGAACAGTGGGACTGGGCGGCGCCGCGCCGAGCGGCGGACTGGTTGTGACGCTCTCGAGCGGGAATACGTCCCTGGTGACGGTGCCTGCCAGCGTCACGGTGCCTGCGGGGCAGACGACCGTCAACTTCACGGCCAACACCCAGCCGGTCACGCAGACGACCGGAGTGGTCGTGACCGCCTCCTCCGGGGGGACGACGGTCAGCACGACGCTGTTCCTGGTCGTCTCGACCGCAGTCTCCTCGGTGACGCTGAACCCGAGCACCGTGACCGGCGGCGTCTCCTCGACGGCAACGGTGACGCTGCAATCGGCCGCTCCAAACGGGAACGCGGTCGTGTCGCTCGCGAGCAGCAACACCGTGCTGGCGACCGTGCCGTTCAGCGTGGCCGTTCCCGCGGGCCGGACGAGCACGACGTTCACGGTCAACACGGCGCAAGTGACGGCGGTGTCAACGGTCGTCATCTCGGCGACCTATCAGAACGTCACGAAGAGCGCGACGCTCACGCTCAACCCGTCTGGAGGAGGGACCGGACCGACGCTCTCGGCGGTGTCGCTCAACCCGACGAGCGTCGTCGGCGGCAACTCGTCGACGGGCACCGTGTCATTGAGCGCCGCGGCGCCAGCCGGGGGAGCGTCGGTGACGCTTTCGGATAATTCGGCCTCGACCACGGTGCCGGCCAGCGTGACCGTGCCCGCCGGCGCCACGAGCGCGACGTTCGCGGTCACGACCACCTCGGTCACCGCCTCGACAACCGCAACGATCTCGGCGGCGTGGGGTGGCGTGACGCGGACGGCCGGGTTGACCGTGACTGCATCGGCGCCGCCGCCTCCGCCTCCGGGTCAGGCGGCCACGCTGACCGTGACCGCCATGGGCAGAAGCGGTGAGCGCGTGACATCGAGCCCCGCCGGCATCAACGTCGCGGTGGGCGCGTCGGGGTCGGCGTCGTTCACGACGGGAACGTCGATCACGCTGAGCGTCTCGAACGGGAGGGACGCGATCTGGTCGGGCGCGTGCTCGAGTGGCGGCGACGAGAGGAGGACGTGCACGTTTACGATCACTGGTACGGCATCGGTGACCGCGAACGTGCAGTGATCGACGGCTGGCGCGCGGGCACGAGCGCCCGCGCGCCGGCTCTGCTAGCCCTTGTCAGCGACGGGCGTCCACGTCCTGTCCGGATTGAAGCGCTCGATCTTCGCGAATTCATCCTTCGTGGCCGCGCCGAAATCCTTCTCGTAGACCACGCCGTCGTGGCTGACGATGAAGGTCTTGACGCCGGTGACGCCGTACTCGGCCGGAGCGGCGATCAGCGCAAACCCGCCGATCATCACGCCCTTGACGACGAAGTCCAGCTGCCCGAGCGGCGCCGCCGGCCCCTGGCCCTTCAGGACCTTGAAGAAGTAGCCATGGTACGGCTCGGTCCGCTTCTCGTAGCCCTGCGCGATCGCGTGAGCGACCTTTTCGCCCACCGGACCATCCCAGGTGCCGTCGGGGTTCTGCCACGCGAGGCCGTCCTGCGTGCCGGGCGTGCTGATAATCCGTTGCGCGTACTGGTTCACGTCGAAACCCTCGCGCTTCTGCAGGGCATATTCGTGCTGCGCCTCGACGTATCCGCGGCTGATCTGGATCGCGTCGAGCTCGTTGGCGCCGATGCGCCGGTAGAGGATCTCCTGGCGGCCGGCCGCGGTATCGAACGACCATCTGGCGCCGCGCTTCACGATCGGGATCGGGAACGGCCAGTCGTCGTTGCCGACCAGGAGCGTTGCGCGAGTCCTGGTCTTCGGGTCGACGGACACGTTCTGCTTCTCACCGGCCTTCGCGACGAAATCGGCGGCCCGCTGCCGATCCTGCGCGGCCTCGCCCGAGAGGACGACGTCCCGGAATTGCGGACCGAACATCTGTTCGAGCGCCGCCGTGTCGAACTCGCGTGCCGCGGCGACGAGCGCATCGGCCGCCTGCTCCGCGGTGTCGAAGCTCCTGATGGTCGCGCCGGCGGCGAGGACCGCTGTCGTCAGGCACACCCAGATCACTGCTGCTGTCTTCATGGTCGTGCTCCTAGTCATGTGTCTGCAGGCAATCGCCGGTCATCGGCGGCCACCACCGCGCGAGCCGCCCCCGCCGCCGCCGCGCGAATGGCCGCCGCCGCCACCGCTGAAGCCACCGCTGCGGCTCGCACCGCTCGATCGCGCGCTTGACGACCCGCGGCTGCTGCTCGCGCGCGCGCTGGATCCGCTGTACCCGCCGGAGCCCCCGCCGAAGGCGCCGCGGTTTCCACCGCCACCCGATGACAGGTCGCGGCTGCCGACGCGATCGGCGCCGCCTGCAGCCGTACGGCTGGTGAATTGACCGCTGCCGGCGCTTCCGGCGCGGTTCGAGAGGCCGCCACTGCCGGCTCGATCGCCGAGCCCACCCGCGGCGCCGGCTCGATTGCTGAGGCCGGTCGTGCCGACCGCGTTGCTGCCCAGGTTCCCGCCTTGCCGGGAGACCTGTTGCCGCGCGCCCGCCTGCCGGTTCGCCAGCGAGTCGCCGCGCGCGGTGCCGCCATACTTGTTCGCGGTCGCTTGATCCCGATACGGCGCCCCGCCGCGATGCGCGGAGTTGTGCTGCCAGTTGCCGCTCGTGTTGCCTCCGCGAATGTTGCTGTTGACGTTCGCGTTGCGGTTGAAGTTGTTGTTGTTGTTGATCGTGACGTCGTTGTGGCCCCACCCGGCGCCCCAGCCCCAGCCTCCGCCCATTGCGGCGCCCATCGCCACGCCGACTCCGAAGGAGATGGCCGCGCCCGCGGCGTAATAGCCGGCCGGCGGATAGTAGATGGGTGGATAGGGATAAACCGGCGCTCCGTACACGACGGTCGGGTTGTACGAGGGAACGTAGACGACCTGCGGATCCGCCTGTTCGATCACGATCACTTCCTTGGTTTCGATCACCTGCGTCTCGACCCTTTGCTGTGGTGACGACTTCAGGTTGCCAGCGTCCTGCGCCTTCGCGCGCATCCGCTGGACCGCATCCATCACGTCGCCCTGCTGCGCGAGAAACGCGTTGCCCAGGTCCGTCGTCCACTGGATGTCGTCTGCCAGCCACTTGACGACGTCAGGCAGCGCGGCCATCGCCTGGACGCTCGGGTCCCAGGTTTGCTTCGCGACGGCATCGGCCAGCGCCTTGTCCTTCAGCGCAGGATTTCTCGCGAGCCACTGCTGCAGCTGCATCAGTTCCAGCGGATACGTGGAGGCCGCAAGCGTCTGCGCCAGCAGCGGGTCGGGGTACAACGCAATCGGCGCGACGAGCGAGTCGAGCTGATCGGCCGGAATGCGCGACGCCTCGACGCCTGCCGGAGACGACTGCGCGTCCGCCTGCGGCAGGTACAGCGCGAGGGCGAGGGAATCGCCGGGCGCGATGGCCGCGGCACAGATCGCCGCCAGCACGACGCGCGTGCATCGAGCGGTACGGTTTTGTTTCAGAGTCATGGCCGTGCGAGCTGCAAACGCCCGGCCTTGCTGTGGCGGGATGTTGTGAGGTCGGACTGCGCCGAGAAGCGCCCGTGCGACGGTCAGCTATCCCGCATCCGGTGAAGGACTCACCAGATGCTGTGAGCGGACGGCGACGCCGCCGGCATTCCGGCGTTCATCATCAGGAAATTGGTGACGGAGTCGATCGGCTTCAGCGTCCGCGCATGGCACTGGTGGACGAATTCCTGGCGGAGCTTCAGTGTAGCGAGGCGGACACGACTGAGCCCGGTGGCGATATGATTCGGGCGCCTGGGAGGACACATGCGCCACACGATTGAAGTCCTGCTGTTGCTCGCCGTCCTGACGGTCGCCGCCGCCGCGCAGAACCCGGCGCCGACGACGATTCCCAACGGCCTCCCCGAGTGGGCGTTCAACATTCCCGACAAGGTGCAGCCGCCCGAACCGAAGGTCCCGGCGGTCGTCCGCGCGGCGGGCGCCGCTAAAGAGATGGAGGCGACGGCGGTGGCCGGCAACGCCAATCCGCCGGACTGGTTCCCCGACGAACACCCGGCGCCGCCGCGCAGCGTGAAGGGACCCATGCCGAACGCCTGCGGGTCGTGCCACCTGATGTCGGGGCAGGGGCATCCCGAATCCGCCGACATCGCCGGCATGCCGGCCGCGTACATCGTCCGGCAGATGGGCTACTTCAAGAGCGGCGCGCGGAAAGAGGAGGCGCGCATGGGACCGATCGCGCGCGCCGTCTCGGACGAGGACGTCCGGCAGGCGGCGGAATACTTCGCCGCGGTCGCGCCGACGCCGTTCGTCAAGGTGATCGAGACGGCGACGCCGCCGAAGACGTACGTGAGCGCCGACGCGCGCCACCGCCGCATCATGCCGGAGGGCGGCACCGAGCCGATCGGCCGCCGCATCATCCAGGTTCCCGACGACCCGATGCGCACGACAATCCGCGATCCGCACTCGGGGTTTACCGCGTACGTGCCGCCCGGCAGCATCGCGAAAGGGAAGGCGCTCGTCCAGACCGGAGGATCCGGCAGGACGATTCAGTGCGCCATCTGTCACGGCGACGCACTGACGGGTCTCGGCGAGGTGCCGCGCATCGCGGGGCTGCAACCCGTCTACATCGCGCGGCAGCTGATCACCATGCAGAACGGCACGAGCGCCGGCGCCAACGCCGCGCTGATGAAGAAGCCGCTCGCGAAGCTGTCGGAAGACGACATCATCGCGATCGCGGCGTACCTGGGATCCCTTCCGCCTCGATAGGCGACAGGAACAAGGACCACCAGGAGGGCGGGTCCTTTTGGACCCGCCAGAGAGACGCACCGCAGTAGGGCGGGTCCTTTGGACCCGCCAAGGAGTCTCACCATGCGACTCACCATCATCGTTGCCCTGGCGGCCTGCTTCCTGTGCATCGGCGCCGCCGGCGCTCGCGCGCAGACGTGGAACCCGCCGGCCGACAGCCAGCGCTGCCCGTCGAAATGGGGCGCGGGCGACCAGCGCGGCGCCGCGAATTACATGAAGCCGGACACCGTGCTCCGCGCCGCGCGGCTGATTCGCACGGGCCAGGTGTTCGAGCTGGGACGGCGGCTCGAGGACGCGATGCCGCTGCAGAGCACCCGCACGTTCGAGCTGCACACGAAGCGCACCGCGCCGCTCGCGGGCTCGAACCGCCGCGGCAGCAACGAGGAGATCGTGCTGGCGGAAATCGGCCAGGTCGGCACGCAGTTCGACGGCTTCGCGCACCAGACGATTGGCGACAGCCTCTACAACTGCTTCAAGATCGACGACATCGCGACACGCAACGGCTTCTCGAAGCTCGGCATCGAGAACATCGGCGCGCTGATGACGCGCGGCGTCCTGCTCGACATCGCCGCGCTCAAGGGCGTGGAGATGCTGCCCGACACGTACGAGATCACCGTCGCGGATCTGCAGCAGGCGCTCCAGCGCCAGCAGCTCACGCTGCAGCCGGGCGACGCCGTCCTCTTGCACACCGGGTGGGGCCGCCTCTGGGGCAAGGAGAACGACCGCTACATGCGGACCAACCCGGGCGTCGACGTGGCCGGCTCCGAGTGGCTCGCGCGACAGGACGTGATGTTGATCGGCGCCGACACCGCGCCGGTCAACGTGACGCCGAGCCCCGACGCGAAGCTGTCGAACCCGATCCATCAGATCGCGCTCGTCGTGAACGGGATCTTCCTGCTGGAGAACCTCAGGCTCGACGAGCTCGCGGCGCAGCGCGCCTACGAGTTCGCGCTCATCGTCGAGCCGCTGAAGCTGGTGGGGGCCACCGGTTCGACGGTCGCGCCGATCGCGGTCAGGTAACACGGCCCGGGATGGACCTGCTCGCCACGCTCGGCCGCACGCTCGGGTTTTCGCTCGCGGCGGGCGTGAACCTCTACGCGACGGTCGCCATCCTGGGCCTCGCGGCCCGCTACGGGTGGGTCGCGCTGCCCGGCCAGTACCAGATCTTCAACAACGACCTCGTCATCGGTGCGGCGGTCGTCATGTACCTGATCGAGTTCTTCGCGGACAAGATCCCGTACTTCGATTCGCTGTGGGACGCGATTCACACGGCCATCAGGCCTGTCGGCGGCGCGCTCATCGCCGTTGCGACGCTGGGCGACGCGTCGCCGGCGGTCAAGGCGCTCGTCGCGCTGCTCGGCGGCGCCGTCGCCGCGAGCAGCCACCTCACGAAGACGAGCACGCGCGCCGCCGCCAACACCAGCCCCGAGCCGTTTTCGAACTGGATCCTCAGTCTCGGCGAGGACGTCTTCGCCGTCGGTCTCGGCTACACCGCGTTGACGCACCCGGTGGCCGCCCTCGTGATTGCGGTGATCGTCCTGGCGCTCATCGCCGTCTTTGCCGTCGTCATCGTGCGCACGGTGCGGCGGTGGTTCCATCGCCGGCGTCCCTCGCCGGCGGGCTGATCGGCACCGGCCCGCGCGTTACCGGACCTTCATCCCGTTGATGCGGGTTGCGGTGGACGGGTCGTTGCGATTCTCGCGCCACGTCGGGTGCGTGAAGTGGATGACCGCGTCGCCGTTGTACGAGATGACCGCGTTGTCGAACACCATCGTCCCGATGCGCCGCCAGTTCGCGAACGTGCGGCGCACGCGGAACGGCGAGCCCGATGTCTTCCCGTCGTCGGTGACCTCGATGGTGAACGTGAGCGTCCGCTTCGGCGCCGGATCGCCGCGGTCGAAGATGTGGGCCATCACCTCGTCGCGGACGTCGAGGCCGGCGCCGGGAATCACCGGCTGCCCGGGGGCGACGCGCAGCCGCATGAACTGCGGCGCCCGCGTCGGCTGGTCCGCGGGCTTGCCGAGCTCCGCGATCGGATAGACCTGGCGGATGGTCGGCTCCTGGTCCACGCGCTGGAACACGGATGCCACCTTGATCAGGATCGTTCCGGCCGGACCGCGGCGAAACACCGTCACGTCGGGGACGTTCCGCAGTTCCGCGTCGTTGATGGACACCGTGCTCGTGCCGCCGATGTCCTCCTGCGTGATGAAGTTCGCCGTTCGGAGCGGCGCCGCGTGGTCCGGGTCGGTCGTCGGAAACAGCTTGCCGACGAGCGCCATCGATCGAACCTGCCCTCGCCGCGATCCTCCGGCGCCGCTCGAGAACCGCGCGGCCACGAGCGCCGAGCTCCCGCGGGAAAAGTAGCCGGTGTATGGAGTGTCTTCGGTGATCTGCCATCGGCCGAGCAGGCAGACGCCGTCCGGGTGAAGGAACCGCCTGAAGCCCTTTCGATCGGGGCCCCACCGCAGGTCGGCGGCGGAATCGAGCGAGCGCTCGGACGCGCGTTCGAAGCGCGGCGGCCTGCCGCGCGACAGCAGTCCGCCAAACACGGTCTTGATGGTGACTTCGGTGTCGGGAAGCGGCGGCTCGCCTTGGCGACCCCAGACCTTCTGGTACGGGTTCGCAAAGAGCGCATCGACGACGTCACGGAATCGCGAGCCGGAGTAGAGGCGGTCTTCGTCGGTGAATTGTTCGGCGCCGACGTCTACGTCTTGCATGTCACGAACCTGCGCACCCCGAACCCGCGAACGGTCGAACCCACGAACCGCCGACGCTAGTACCGAGGCGCCGGTGCCGGTGGCGGCGCCGCGGCCGGCGCGCCCGGGCCTGCAATCGGCGCCGAATCCATGCCGCCGGCGTGGTTCGGATCCGTGAGCGCGGAGCTGGCCGGCCACGTCTGCGGCTGTCCGCCGTCCACGCGGAACGCCGGAGGCTCCTGCTGCCGCAGGCCGTGAATCGCGTTCGAGTAGTAGTCGGTGTAGCGGATGCTGCCGCCCTTGCTGTCCACGATGCCGACCGATCCCTGGAACAGCCCCGGCTCCGGCGCTCCCTTCGGCACCGTCCCCTCGAAGATGTACAGGCGGTTCTCGTGCATGGTGATGTAGCCGAAGGTACGCGACTCGTCAGCGTTGGTCAGCTGCATGAAGAGGCCCTCGACGACCTGCTCGAACTGCAGGTTCATGTCGGTGACCTTCGCGCCCGGGCGCTGGACGAACTTCAGGGCCGCGTAGGTCAGCGCGCCGCGCACGTCCATCTTCCAGTAGCCGAAGCCGATGATGCCGCCGCGGCGGCCGTCCTGCGTCCCGATGCAGGTCTCCGCGCCAGCCGGGCACTGCTTCGAGCGTGCCTCGCCCATCTTGGGCAGCACGCGGTAGTCGACGATGGTGACGGAGTAGCGCTCGCGTCCGTGCGTCGCGCTGTAGACCTTGGCTGGCAGGTTGTAGCGGTACTGCGACACCCAGGTCGTGTTCTCGACCTTCGGCTTGCCGGGGAAGTTCACTTCGAAGCCGTCCTCGGGGAACTTGAAGTTGTCCCAGTCTTCCTGGGCCAGAGCCGGCGTCGCGAGCGAGAGCACGACCGCCGCCGCCACTGCTGAAATCACGCGCATTCCATCTCCTCCGGTTCGCCCCGTCGAGCCGATGGGGGAGATCGGAATATATCAGGGTTTTCCGGGATCCCGCGCGCTCGGCGGGTCGTGGCGCAGCCCCGACAGGTCGCTGCGATCGAGGACGTTGTCGGGCGCGCCGACGCGAAACCACCGCCACCCGTACCCGTCGAGCGTGATGCGGTGCTGCCCATCGTTCTGCCGGCGGCTGTGCCGGTCGTCGAACACTTCGACGAGCACCTCGTCGCGCGGCGCGCCGACGCGCAGCCGCACCTTCTGCTCGTGCATCGGCGTCCGCGCGCACTCACGTTCCGGGAGGCGAAGGTTGTCGCCGATGCCATCCCGGGCAATCGCGACGAGCCCTGGAGCGCGCGCGTGCGGCCCGTCGAACGGTGTCAAGATTGACGGATGCGCGCGTTCCCGCGTATTGCCGATGTCGCGCCGCGCCTGCGCGCGCGCGACATCTCGGCCGTCGAAGTCGTCGAGGCGTGCCTGGCGCGCATCGAGGAGCTGCAGCCGCGGTTGAATGCGTTCATCACCGTGCTCACCGAGCAGGCGCGCGAACAGGCCAGGCAGGCCGACGAGGACATCAGGGCGGGACGGTATCTCGGCCCGCTTCATGGCATTCCCGTCGGCGTCAAGGACTTCTACGACACGGCGAACGTGCGGACTACCGCCGCATTCGAGCCCTTCAGGAACCGGGTGCCCAAACGCGACGCGGAAGCCGTCGCGACGCTGAAGGACGCGGGCGCGATCGTGGTCGGCAAGACGAACATGCACCAGCTCGGGACGGGGACCACCGGCCTCGAGAGCGCGTTCGGCGCCGTCAGGAATCCCGTCAACGACGCGTACATTCCGGGCGGCTCGTCGTCCGGATCGGCGGCCGCCGTGGCCACCGGCATGTGCTACGCGACGCTCGACACCGACGCCATCGGCTCCTGCCGCCTGCCCGCCGCGTGCTGCGGCGTCGTCGGCTTCAAGTCGACGTTTGGCGCGATCGGCCTGAAGGGGATCCTCGAAGGCGAGAAGACCGACGAGACCATCCTGCGGTTCGCGCACGCCGGCATCACGACGCGGAGCGCCGACGACACGGCCATCATGTTCCAGACGCTGACCGACCTCGAACGTAGAGGCGCACCTTCAGGTGCGCCTGCCTCGGACACCCTGCGGCTCGGCATCGCCGACAACTTCACGGCCGACGCGGAGATCGCCGCGGCGTTCGAGAGCGCGGTCGATCTCGCGCGGTCGATCGGCTATCCGTTCGTCCGTGCCCATGCGCCGTTCGACATGCCGAAGTTCGGCGACCTGCGGACGATCGACGCCGACCGAGTGGCGATCGGCGATCGCGCGTTCAAGGACATCGACGTGCTGGTGCTGCCGACGACGGCGACGACGGTGTTGACCGTCGAGAGCGCGACCGGGAAGCCGCAGGCGCTCTCCGCGGCGAACACGATGTTCGCGAACTACTTCGGGCTGCCCGCCATCAGCGTTCCGTGCGGCGTCGATTCGCGCGGCCTGCCGGTTGGCCTGCAGATCGTGGGCAGGCCGTCCGACGAGACGACCGTTCTCCGGGTCGCGCGCGAGTACCAGAAAGCCGCCCGGTGACGCAACCGATTGAGGCACAATCAGCCGGCGCATCCCCAGCCTGAATCTCTCGAGGAGCGCGAAGTTGTGCAGCACGATCGCCCGCATCGACCGCAACACCGGCGGTGGAAACAGGACGTCCGTTCCGACGAACTGGCCGTCATCGCACGACGCCGCGCCGGCGCCGACGTCGAGTCGCTCGTCGGGCTCGCGATTTCCGGCGGCGGCATCCGCAGCGCGACCTTTGCGCTCGGCGTCCTGGAAAGCCTGCGGCGCTGCAATGTGCTCCCCCGAATCGACTGCCTTTCGACCGTCTCCGGGGGCGGCTACGTCGGCGCATGGTTGACGGGCAACTGTCATCGCCATCCGGAGTGGCTTGCGCCAGACCCGGACGACACGCAGGACGCATGGCGCGACTCCATCGCCCACCTCCGCCGCTACTCGAACTACCTTTCGCCAACGGTCGGCTTCTTCAGCGCGGACACGTGGTCCATGGCGACCATCTGGCTTCGCAATACGCTGCTCATACAGACGACGGTGGTGCTCGCGCTCGCCGTGGTGTTGACGCTGCCCCGTCCGTTGTTCGAGCTGTTCGAGCATTGGCCGCAGGCCGGCGAGCTTCGCTGGTTGACGATTGCGCTGTTCATCCTCGGCGCCGTCGGCATCGCCGGGAACCAGTGGCGCCTGACGACCGAACGTGAATTGCGATTCCTGCGGGGCGCCTCGTGGGCCAGAGGCCTGACGCTGGCGGCGGCGCTTGCGGCGGCCGCCTGGGTCTACGGCAGGTGGAGAGGGTTCGATCCCTTCGGCACGGCGCCGGTGAGTTACGTGTCCGCGCTGCCGATCGCCGCGCTGCTCGTCGCGGCCGGCTTCTGCCTGCTGCCCGTCGGCGTCCGCCTGATCGCGTCGGTTGAAGACGGCGCAGCGGCGCCCACGCAGATCAACTACGACCAGGGCTGGGTGCAGCGGGTCGTCATCGTGCCGCTGATGACGGCCGGCTTTCTCGTTGCCGCCATCCTGTGGGGAGAAACGACGGGGGTTGCCACCGGCGGTCACCTGACGCACCTCGACACGTACGGGACAGCGTTCACGACGGCGTGGCGCTACTGGCCGTTCCCGCTGTCGGTCGTGTTCGTCTCCATCTGGCTGCTGTCGTTTTTCGCGATTCGGCGAACGGGCTGGCTCGCCGGCGCGCTCTCGCTGCTTCCGCCGCTCGTCGCGGTGCCCGTCCTGCACGGGCTGCTCTGCGCGGTGATGGTGCTGTTCCACGGGTGGAGCGTGCAGGACGCCGGCGCCGGCGCATGGCTGGCGTTCATCTGGGGCCCGCCGCTCGTGTCACTCTCCTTCGTGCTCACCATCGTCGTCCTCATCGGCATGATGGGCCGGCAGTCCACCGATGCCGTGCGCGAGTGGTGGAGCCGGCTTGGCGCGTGGCTCGGCATCTACGCGACCGGGTGGATGGTGATTGCGATTGCCGCCATGTACGGACCGCGCTGGATTGACTGGGCGGTCGAGAACCACCCGTGGAAATCGGTCGCGGCCAGCGCTGGCTGGATTGCCACGGTGGTTGGCGGGCTGATGGGCGGCAAGTCCGACGCCACGGGCGGCCGCGACGTCAAGAGCACGACCACTCAGATGAAGGAGGTGCTCGCCGCCGTCGCGCCATTCCTCTTCATCGCGGGCCTGCTGGTGACGGTCGCGTACGTGCTGGACTACGTCGTCCGCGTGAACAGCAGTCAGAACTGGGATGACGTGGCGAACACGCTCACCGGGCTCGCAGTTGCGGCCGCCCATGAGCCGCACCGGCAGTTCCTCAACGTCTCGCTGGCGGTCCTCGGGAGTTGTCTCGCCGCGCTGGCGCTCGTGGCGTGGCGCGTGGACATCAACGAATTCAGCCTGAATGCCTTCTACCGGAATCGCCTGGTCCGCTGCTACCTCGGCGCCACGCGCGCCCCGGGGGAACGGCACCCCCAGAATTTCACCGGCTTCGATCCCACCGACGACATCCTGCTGAAGGATCTCGTGGCCAAGGGGCCGCCGGCCGGCCCTCTCCACATCGTGAACTGCGCGCTGAACCTGGGAGGCTCGAGCGACCTCGCCCTGCACACCCGGCACAGCGCCAGTTTCACGCTGTCGCCGGTGTCGTGCGGGAGCTCGTATGTCTCGCGCGACCAGTCCGGCGCCGGCGCGCCGCTCGGGTACGTCGACACGAGCGCCTACGGCGGACGTTCCGGTGCGCCGACGCTCGGCCAGGCGATTTCGGTGTCCGGTGCGGCGGCGAGCCCCAACATGGGGTATCACACGTCACCGGTGGTGGCCTTTCTGCTCACCGTGTTCAACGTCCGCCTTGGCTGGTGGTTTCCCAACCCGCGGACCGATACGAACATCCCCTCGCCGCGGTTCAACCTGCGATACCTCTTTGCCGAGCTGTTCGGAGACGCGAATGACAAGTCACCGTTCCTGATGATCTCGGACGGCGGTCATTTCGAGAACCTCGCGGCCTACGAGCTGATCCGCCGGCGGTGCCGGGTGATCGTGATCAGCGACGCGGAGTGCGACCCGACGCTCACGTTCGAAGGGCTGGGCACGCTCATTCGAGTCTGCGAAGTCGATTTCAACTGCCGCATCACCATCGACGTCGAAAACCTCCGCTTCAAGGGAGACACGACGTGGAGCGCGCAGCGCTTTGCGATCGGCCGCATCGACTACCGCGAGGGCCACACCGGGGTGCTGATCTACCTGAAGGCGTCGATGACGGGGCTCGAGGACATGCCGGTGCGGCAGTACAAGTCGTCGCATCCGGCGTTCCCGCACGAGTCGACCGGCGACCAGTTCTACGCCGAGGATCAGTTCGAGAGCTATCGGCGCCTCGGGCAGGAGGTGGCGTACGACGCCTTCGCCTCGAGCGTTGGTGAGCGAGACATGGTCGCCTGGGCGGAGCGCCTGCTGCACCAGCAGGCGGCCGCGGCCCCCTTCGCATCCGCGTGAACGGCCGCGCGTTCGTCCCGATCTTCCTGTGCCTGGCGCTCGCAACCACATGGCTTGGCGCGTCGCTCTGGTACGGCGCGCCCGCGCGAACCGCCAGAGGACCGCGCGTCCGCCCGAGCCGGTCGCTCGCGGATACCTTTGCGCAGGTGCTCTGCCGGCCGCCGGCCGACGTCGAAACCGTCGACTGGGACAGCCGGCCGTTCGACAGCACCTCGCTGATGCAGGCGCTGGCGTCGAAGGACGAAGCGCGGCACGTCAGGGAGATCCGGGCCCTCTATGTCGATCTGCTGCGCCGCGCGGCCGGTCCTGCCGACTGCGGTCGGATCCGGCAGTGGGTCGATCGCGGCGTCCCGGTTGACGAGGCGAGACGCGAGCTTGCGGCCCTGCCGGAGGCGCGCCGCGTCGCGCAGGTACGCCGGGTCTTCGTCGAGACCGCCGGCCGCGATCCACGCGAGTGGGACGACCCCGCGCTGCGCCGCTGGGTGGACAGCCCGTACACGCTCGCGGAGATCAGGAGCCGCCTCGTCGCGCAGCGGCCGCTCGTCGGCGTCCACTACTTCGCCTGGTATCAGCTCGTGTCCGCCGGCTGGCGCAACGACTTGACGACGGTGCCGGCCGATTCGCCGAAGCCGGCGATCGGGCGCTATGAATCGAGCGATACCGACGCCATCGCGGCGCACATCAGGCAGATCGAGGATGCCGGGTTCGACTTCGCCATCGTGCACGTCATCGCCGGCTTTCCCCGCACGTGGATGAACGCCCGCACGTTCGTCGACCGCCTGTCGGGCCACCGGCTGAAGGCGGCGATTCTCCTGGATGGGTTGTATGCGGAAGGTGCGGCCGCGAAGGCGATGTGGGTGCGGCAGGCGACCGACGAATTCGCCGGCGACCGCCACTACCTGCGGATCGACGGCGAGCCGCTCGTGATGCTGTTCTCCGCGCCCATCGACTTCGACGTGCCCGGCGTGGCGCTGCGCAACGTGTACTGGACCGATCGCTACGACCCGGGCCGCAACACCTTCAACCCGAGCCGTCGTCTCGAGCCGCGCGACTGGCCGTTCTGGGCGCCGACGCCGCAGCCGCTCGTCAACGGCGTCGTGCCGGTCGTGCCCGGCTACACGGACGCGCCCCTCGGCCGATTGCGGACGATGGTGCACCCGCGCGACAACGGGCGGATGTACCGGGAGCAGTGGCAGCGCGCGCTGGCGCTGCACCCGGAGCTGATCCTGGTGTACAGCTGGAACGAATACTTCGAGCAGACGGCCATCGAGCCGACCGACGCGTGGGGGGACCAATACGTGCGGATGAGCGCCTGCTTCATCGCGCACGCGCATCGCGGCACGACCGGCAGCTGTTAGCCATATGCACATTCGCATCGATCGCGCGCACGAGCGTGACGTCCCGCTGATCCTGGAGTTGATCGGCGGCCTCGCGGAGTACGAGCGGCTCGCGGACCAGGTCGTCGCGACGGCAGCCGGCGTGCGGGACGCGCTCTTCGGCGCGCACCCGGCGGCGGAGGTCCTCATCGCGTACGCCGACGATCGGCCCGCCGGGTTCGCGGTGTTCTTCCACAATTTCTCGACGTTCCTCGGCCGCCGCGGCCTCTATCTCGAGGATTTGTTCGTCAAGCCCGAGTTCCGGCGGCTCGGCATCGGCCGGGAACTGCTCACCACGCTCGCGCGCATCGCCGTCGAGCGCGGCTGCGGGCGATTCGAATGGTCGGTGCTCGACTGGAATGCGCCGGCGATCGAGTTCTACAAACGGCTCGGCGCGCAGCCGCTCGACGACTGGACGACCTTCAGGGTGACCGGCGACGCGTTGAGGCAGCTCGCCGGATCCGCGCCGTCAGGGCCGACCTGAAGGTCGGCCCCTACTGCCGGCTGCCCACTGCCAGCTGCCCGCTGCCAGCTGCCAGCTACTCCGGCCGGCGGAACAGTCCGAGATACACGGCCTTGCCGAGCACATGCCCCTGCATCGCGGCGAGCACTTTCGCGCGCGTGTCGAACGGATCGCTGGCGTTGGCGGGGACGTCCAGCTTCGTGTCGAGCGCGAAGACCTCGAACACGTAGTGGTGGAACGGACCATTGGCCGCGGCGCCGGGGCCCCGGTAGATACCGTTGCCGGTCGCGCTCGTCTGATGGCTGCCGTCCTTCAGCTCCGGACCGTTCGGCACCCCTTCCGGCAGCGCCGTCGTCGTCGCGGGAATGTTCCAGACGAGCCAGTGGAGTTGATCGTCGGTCGTCTTGTTGCGTGCTCCTTCCATGTCGTGCATGTGGAGCACGAAGCTCTGCGTGGCCGGCGGCACGTTGACCCACGCGAGCTGCGGCGAGAGCTGCTCGCCGGCCTGCGTGAAGCGCGGCGGAATCAGGCCGCCGTCGATGAAGGACTGCGACATCAGGCGCATGGGCGCCGCCGCCGGCTGACCGCCTCCGCCACCGCGCTGGCCTCCGCCACGCTGCCCGCCGCCCGCGGCTCCCTGCTGCGCGGCCAGCGCCGCGACCGTGATCGAAATGGCGAACGCCGTCGCGGTCATTCGTGAAACTCGCATGATCTGCTCCTCGTTGCTTCCCGCTGCCCACTGCCCACTGCCCACTGCCCACTGCCCACTGCCCACTATGCCCGCATGGCGCGCTCGTGCAGCGACGTCAACGCCTGCCAGCCCGCGGCGACCGCGCCTTCCTGCCAGTCGGGCTCCGAGAAGGGCGCGGTGGCGGCGCATCCGATCAGGACGCGATTCTCGACGCGCGAGAGCTGCTCGCGCCGCGCGACCGCCGCGCCGGTGGCGTATCCGCCTTCGCTGTACTTGACGCGCTTCCACCAGACGGCGTACGCGCTCTCGAACTCCTGGCGGACCTGCGGATGCACCTTGCTCGCATGCGCCAGCACGTGCTCGACGCGCGCCTTGACCGGCTGGTTGATGAGATCGCCGACGCCGGCGTTCGAGTACAGGCCGAGCAGCACGCCCTTCCGGGAAAAATAGTCGCTCGACGGATACGAGAATTCGCCGAGCGGCAGGTTCGAGTAGAGGTGGCCGCCGAAGATCTGGTCGTCCTCCTCCCAGAAGCGGCGCCTCATCGCGAGCCCCAGCTTGGCGCTGTCGCTGTAGGTGGTTGCGCGGACGGCCTGCATCATCTCCGACGAGAGATTGATGTCCACCCTGCCCAGCACCGACAGCGGCATACACGAGACGAGGTAGTCGGCGGTGACGCGCGTGTTCTTTCCGCTCTTCGTGTCGAGATAGATCACCTCGACGTCCGATCCGGTCTGGTGCACCGACTGGACCTCGGCATTGAAGGTGATGCGGTTGCCGCCGATCGCACGCTGAAAGGCCTTCGGAATCTGGTCCATCCCGCCGACCGGATGAAACATCGGCGCCGCGGTGGTGCCGTCGCTCGCGGGAATGGATCGCATCCGGTTCCCGAAGCCGGCGCGGAGCAGCTCCGCGAGCCCGTACGGATTGCCGGGGCCGCGGTTGGCGAACGCCTTGTACCGGCGATCGGACGTGTCGAGGTACCCCTGGCTGACGAGGAAGGTGACGAACCGCTGCGTGTCCTCGGCGGTCAGCGGCAGATCGAGCTGACGCTGATCGATCGCCTTGGCGAGCAGCTCGTTCGTGTGGCCGATCAGGTCGGCCTTGACCTCGCGCAGGCGGACGCGCCGGTTCGACAGCTCTCCGGCGGCCGCGCCCTCGTAGTAGAAGTACGACGCGTCGGATTCGTTCAGGAAGATCTGCATGGGAACACCAAGCTCCCTGCAGTAGTTCAGCACGCCGGTATGCGAGTAGGGGATGCGCCACGGGCCGACGTTCAGGTGCTGCCCCTCGTCGAACGTGCAGACCTGCCGCTCGCCGTCGATCTCGGTGTGCTCGGAGCCGCGGCGGACCGTCCAGTTGATGCCGCCGACGCGATCGCGAGCCTCAAGCAGCCGGAAATCGTAGCCAAGCTTGCCGAGCTCGTAGGCGACGACGAGGCCGGAGATGCCGGCGCCGAGCACGAGCACCTTCGCGTTCGGCGGACGGCCGGTGAGCGTGGGCCGCGGCCCCGCCTGCCCGGCCATCAGGTCCCACGAGGTCATCGCCGTCATGACGAGCGACGACCCGCCGACGGCGCCAAGCTGCCCGAGAAACCGCCGTCGCGTCAAAGCCGGACGCTTCCCTTGCACCTATCGCACCCCTTGCACCGACCCGAAGCCGACTTGCACCGACCCGGCGCAGCGTGCTTGCACCCTCTGAACCCTGCCTACGGTGCGATCGGCTCGATACGCGTGAGCGTGTTGCCGTGCTGATCGCCCAGCCAGAGGCTGGAGAGCGCGCCGGACTTCTGCACCTCCACGTGACGGACGTTGGTGTGGCCCGGCAGCAGGTACTCCGTGAATTCGCCGGTCGCGACGTTCAGCCGCACGGCGCGGTCGCTGTCCATGCCCGCCGTCCACGCATAGGTGCGGTCGTCGTACTGCGCGTCGTACGGGCGCGTCCACTCGGTCGGCACTGGCCACTCGGTGAACTTCAGCGTCTTCGTGTCGAACATCGCGAGGCGGTTGCCGTTGAACACGCCGCACCAGATGCGCTCCTGGGAATCCATGTGCCCGCGCCGGCAGCCCGCGCCCTTGGTGGGGAAGTCGTACCACGTGGTCTGCAGCGTCTTCGCGTCGGTCTTCCACAACTTGTCGTTCGTCATCTGCATGCCCCACGCGTTGTTCTGCGAGTCGGCAATCACGTCGTAGGCGCGGGCCGAGGGGCTGCCCTTCGGATACGTGATTTGCGTCCACTTGTTCTTCGCGAGATCCACGCGCCAGGTGCCGCCCGATTCGCCGGTGTCGAACGCGACGTTGAACCACAGCTGGCCGTCCACGTCCATGTGCGCCGGATCGATCATCGTCAGGTGCGCGTCGCCCCACGTCGCCTCCGGCTGGGGAAGCTGGAACGTCTCCATCTTGCCGGTCTTCGGATCGAGCCGCGCGATTTGTAGCTGCGACATGTTGCCGTAGTAGACGCGCCCCTGTTTGTCGAGGTCGATCTGCAGGCCGCCCTGCGCGATTTGTCCGGGACGACGGATCGGCACCGAGTACTCCACGACCTTGCCCGTCTTCACATCGAGCTTTCCGAAGTACTGCGAATTGAAATCGGAGTACCAGGCGTTCCCGTCCGCGTCGAAGGCGACGTCGTGCGGCGAGGCGTCGGGGCGCGGCAGGTCGTACACGGTGTAGATCACCTGTGTGGCTTTCCCCTTTGGCCGCGGCAGCGTCTTGAGCGGGAACTGGAAGGTGTCGGTCGCGCTCAGGTTGATCGAGCTGAGATAGCGGCCAGCGGTCGTCGGCTCGGTGATTGCCGGCAGCGGCCCTTCCTGCGGACGGTAGTAGGGATGCATCGGCGAGGAATTGTTCGTGTGCCGCGGCATGCGCGCGGCGACGATCGACATCTCGAGGGGCTCGAAGTGCGAGAAGAACACACGCTGCAGCGCGTGGCAGTTGACGCATCCGCCGAGCGACGCCCTCTGGGCGGTCGTGCCCGGCGCGCTCATGATCAGCTCGGCGTTGGTCATCTGCTCCGCGACCTTCGTCGGCCGCGCGATCTTCGTCAACTGCAGATCGAGCCGCGCGGATTCGCTCTTGAGATCGACGGAGGTCGCGGGCAGCTCGTAGCCGACGGCGCGGATGCTGACGGCGTAGTGGCCCGGTTCCATCCGGTCGCGCGGAAAGCTGTACTGACCCTGTGCGTTGCTGACGACCCAGGTGCTGATGGTGGAGCCGGCCCGTTTCGCGCCGACGAGCACCCCCTCCATTGCGCCGTCCGCCTGCGAGCTGACCGTGCCGGTCAGCGCCGCCGGAGCGTTCCCTTCCGCCAGCATGACCCGGGCGAACGTGACACCAAGCAGGGCCGTTCCCAGGAGCAGCATTGCGAGCAGTTTCGCCTTCGTCATGACCTCTCCTTTTGCGGCCTAAAGCATGGTCCCACTGGCGTGTTCGCGCAACGGTTTTCGGTGGTATCTTTCCGCCGGCCCCATGCACCTGCGAACCGCGGCCGTCGTGCTGCTGCTGGCCATGCTGGCCATCCGGCCGGCGCCCGCCCAGGAGAACTCGCCGATCGACCTGACCGGCACGTGGCGCTGGATCAACCACGAGGACGAGCGCGACCGCAACCCGGGTGCGTTTCCGGGTGACTACCGCGGCCTCCCGCTGAACGACGCCGCCCGCATGCGGGCCGACACCTACGACGAAGAGGTCAACTCGACGTCCTCGCTGCTCCAGTGCAGGCCGCGCACGCCGGGGTATCAGCCCAAGGGGCTCGACCCGATGCGGATCGACAAGGTGATCGATCCGCTGACCCGGCAGATGATCGCGTATCGGATTTCGTACGAGAAGACGGCCGGCGACCGCGTGATCTGGGTCGATGGCCGCCCGTCGCCGTCGCCATACGCGCTCCATTCCTGGGAGGGCTTCTCGAGCGGCAGGTTTCGCGGCGACACGCTCGAGATCACGACGACGCACCTCAAGGAGAGCTACGTTCGGCGCAACGGCGTCGCCACCAGTTTCCGCGCGACCGTGATCGAGCACATGTCGCTCGAGGAACCGTACCTCGAGGTGACGTTCACGGTGATCGATCCGGACTACCTGACCGAGCCGCTGGTGCGCAGCGCGACCTACATGCGGGCGCCCACGCTGCAGCTGCCGCCGTACCCGTGTCAGCCGGAGGACAATCAGTTCGGGGAGAAGTACCGCGTCCCGCACTATCTGCCGGGCGAGAACCCGTATCTCACCGAGTCGGCCTTCAAGTACAAGACGCCTCAGGAGGGCGTGAGAGGCGGCGCCGACACGCTGTATCCGGAATGGCGTGCCCGCGGCGCATCGCTTCAACCTCCAGCGGCGCAAGCGACCATCAAGCCTTCGTACAGCGACGCGTCCACGCATATCGCCGAGCGCGCCGACGCTGAGCGCCCGCGCGCTCCCGCGTACGACAAGGTCGAGCCGCTGCACGTGGCCGGCAACGTCTATGTCATCGCCGGCGCCGGCGGCAACATCGTCGTGTCGGCGGGCGGCGACGGAATGGTGATGGTTGATTCGGGCGTCGCCGCGGCCAGCGATCGCGTGCTGGACGCCGTGCGCCAGATTCACCAGGCGCTCCGGCCGCCGGACGTGCCCGACTCGGCGTCCCCCTTCGGCAACACGTGGCAGGCGACGCATGCGTTTGCCGACCCGGTGATCCGGATGATCATCAACACCAGCGGCAACCTGGATCACGTCGGGGGGAACGCCGGCATCAGGAAGTCGCCGCTGTTCCGTCTCCTCGGCTACAGGGATCCATCGCTGAGCCTGCAGGTGCTCGCGCACGCGGCGGTTCAGCGCCGGATGATCGAATCGAAGGCCCCGGAGCCGCTCGTCCCGACCGACACGTACTTATCCGAGACGTACACGCTCTACCGCTTCTTCAACAACCAGGCGGTCCAGCTCTTTCATATGCCGCGCGCGGTGACCGACGGCGACAGCGTCGTCTGGTTCCGTCGCTCGGACGCCATTGCCGCGGGTGATGTCTACAACAGCGACATCTATCCGCCCATCGACGTGGACAAGGGCGGCAGCATCAACGGGGAAATCGACGCGCTCAACAAGCTGATCGAGATGAGCGTCACCGAGTTCATGGCGCAGGGCGGGACGATGATCGTCCCGGGTCATGGATGGATCAGCGACGCAGCCGACGTCGGCAACTACCGCGACATGCTGATGGTCATCCGCGATCGCGTCCAGGCAATGGTCGATAAGGGGATGACGCTCGCGCAGGTGAAGGCCGCGAAGCCGACGATGGATTTCGACCCGGAGTACGGCAGGGAACCGGGTGTGACGTCGCGTTTCGTCGAAGCGGTCTACCGGAGTCTCGAAAGGAAAAAGTAAACAATGAAGGCGTCGTCTCTCATCGCCGCGGCGGTCATCATACTGATCGGCGTTCCCCTTCGCGCACATCACTCCTTCGGCGGCACCTACGACGTGAGCAGGACGATCACGGTGAAGGGCAAGATGGTGCAGGTGACGCTGCGCGCGCCGCATTCGTTCCTGTACGTCGAGGTTGCCGATCCGGACGGCACGACGAAGCAGTGGGTGATCGAGGGGGCGACGGCCGCGCAGTTCGCGCGGCAGGGCATCGACAAGGATGCGTTCAGGATCGGCGACCCGGTCGAGGTCGTCGTCAACCCATCGCGGAGCCCGAACAGCACGCACGGCCGCTTGATTCAGATCACGCGCACGACCGACGGCAAATCGTGGGGCAGCAAGGTGGGCGAGACGGTCAACTGAGATGCGACACCTCTTCGTGATCGTGTGCGCGTGCCTCGTGACGCCGGCGCTGGTGCAGGCGCAGGGGCGAGGCGGTGGTCCGCCTCCGACCGCGAAGGCCATGGCGCCCATCGATCTCACCGGGTACTGGACCGCCGTCGTCACCGAGGACTGGCACGTCCGCATCCTGACGCCGTCGAAGGGCGACTTCGGCAGCGGCGTGGCAGGGACGATCGAGAATCCTGGCGTCGGGTTCGTCGGCGCCGGTCCCAATCCTGCGGCGCAGGGAAACATTCCGTACAACGCGGCCGCCGCGCAGGTGGCGATGAAATGGGATCCGGCGAAAGACGAAGCCGAGGGGAACGCCTGCAAGGCGTACGGGGCGCCCGGCCTCATGCGCCTGCCGACGCATCTCCACATCACGTGGCAGGACGAGAACGCGCTGAAGGTGGAGGCGGACTACGGAACGCAGACGCGCCTGTTCCACTTCGGTCCGCCGCAGGATCAGGGGCGGTTCGAGTACAGCAACGCGACGGTTTTTCCACCGCGCTCGCCGAAGACGGAGCCGCCCGCCGGCACCGAACCGAGCGGGCAGGGATATTCGATCGCGTCGTGGACGGTCGTGGGCGGCGCCGGAAACGTCGAGCGCGGCGGCAACCTGAAAGTCGTCACCTCGCGGTTGAGGCCCGGCTACTATTGGAAGAACGGGATGCCGTACACCGGCAACGCGGTGCTGAGCGAGTACTTCCGCACGATGGAGCTGCCCGATCGCAGCCAGTGGATCCGGCTCACGCAAATCGTGGACGATCCTGAGTACCTGACCCAGCCCTGGATCGTCAACTACGCGTTCAAGAAGCTGCCCGACGGCTCGAAATGGAACCCTACTCCCTGCTCGGTCAAGTAACCGGGGTGTCGTCAACCACTTCCTGATATCTTCTCGTGCCCATGACCCGGATCGGAGGACCGCGGGCAATACTCCTTCTCCTGTGCCTGGCCGCCGCCGCCACCGCGGCGTCTGCCTTCGCGCAGGACGAGTCGCCGGTCGACGGCCCGCCGGCCCCCGTGTCTCCAGAGGTCGTGTCACGGGACACGCAGGGGCGGGTCACCGTGCGGGCGGTGCGTCTCACCGAGCCGCTGGTCGTCGATGGTCTCCTGAAAGATCCGATCTACAGCCGGGTGCCGGCGATCGGCGACTTCGTGCAACAGGAGCCGCACGAAGGAGAGCCGGCGACCGAGCCCACCGAGCTCTGGATCTTCTTCGACGCCACGAACATCTACTTCGCGGTGCGCTGTCTGGACGATCAGCCCGATCGCGTCATCGCGAACGAGATGCGCCGGGACAGCAACAACATCTTTCAGAACGACAACGTCCAGATCGTCATCGACACCTTCTACGATCGCCGCAGCGGTGTGCTCTTTCAAACCAACGCGCTTGGCGCGCTCAGCGATCAGGAAGTGTCCGACGAACGCAACTTCAACAGGGACTGGAACGCCGTGTGGAACGTCAAGGCCGCGCGGACCGAGGACGGCTGGAGCGCCGAGTTCGTCATCCCGTTGAAGTCGCTCCGGTACAGAGCGAGCGGCCCGCAGACCTGGGGCTTCAACATTCAACGTCGCATCCCCTGGAAGAACGAACGATCGTATCTCTCCGGCGTGCCGGCCTCGTACGGCGGTCGCGGCATCTACAAGCTGTCGTCGGCCGCCACGCTCGTCGGCCTCGAGGTGCCGCCGCAGGGCAGCAATCTCGAAATCAAGCCGTACGGCATTTCCTCGGTGACGACCAACCACCAGGCCACACCCGCCGTGTCGAACGATCTCGCCGGCGACGCCGGATTCGACGTGAAATACGGGCTGACCAAGGGCCTGACGGCCGATGTCACGGTCAACACGGATTTTGCGCAGGTCGAGGAAGACGAACAGCAGGTGAACCTGACCCGGTTCAGCCTCTTCTTTCCCGAGAAGCGCGAGTTCTTCCTCGAGGGCCAGGGCATCTTCAACTTCGGCCCTCCGGCCAGGGAAAGCCAGTCCTTCGGCGGCGCGTCGACCCTGATGCCGGTCATGTTCTTCAGCCGCCAGATCGGCCTGAGCGGAAATCAGGAGGTGCCGATTCTCGCCGGTGCCAGGGTGACGGGGCGCGCGGGCCGGAATGCGCTGGGGCTCCTGAACATCGAAACCAAGTCGGCCGAGCACGTGGGCGCCCCGGCCACGAACTTTTCCGTCGTGCGCGTGCGCCGCGACATCCTGCGGCGCAGCGCCATCGGCTTCGTCGGCACGCACCGGACGCCGGGTCTCGCCGGAGACCATTCCAACCAGGTTGCCGGTGTCGATGCGGCGCTCGCCTTCTACGAGAACGTCACGCTCAACACGTACTACGCCCGAAGCCGGACGCCCGGGCGGCGGGGCGACGACTCGAGCTACATGGCGCAGTTTGCCTACGCCGCCGATCGGTACGGGATGAACGTCGAGCATCTGACCGTCGGCGACGCGTTCAATCCCGAGATCGGGTTTCTCCGGCGGCAAAGCTTTCGGCGCAACTACGCGCAGGGCCGTTTCAGCCCTCGACCGCGATCGAGTTCGATCCGCAAGATGAGCGCGGAGGGCAGCATCGACTACATCACGGATCTCCACGGCCGGCTGGAAAGTCGCGAAGCGCAGGCCTCCTCGCGCATGGAATTCAACGGGGGCGGCTTCTGGTCGACCGACTACACGCGCAACTACGAACTCCTCAGGGCACCTTTCGAAATCGTGAAAGGGATTTTCATCCTTCCAGGCGGGTACAGCTTTCAGGACCTCAGAAGCGAGTACTACCTCGGGCCGCAGCGGGTGTCGGGCCGGTTCTGGGGGTCGCACGGCACCTTTTACGGCGGCACGCGCAGCGAGGTGGGCTTCAACGGGCGCGTGGACATGACCCGGCAGTTCTCTCTAGAGCCGCGTGTCACGCTCGACTGGATCGATCTTCCGGTAGGCCGGTTCACTACTCGACTCGCCGGCTCGCGCGTGAACTTCACGATGACCACGCGCATGGCGCTCAGCACGCTGCTTCAGTACAACTCAACCAACGCGGCGCTCTCCACCAACGCGCGGTTCCGCTGGGAGTACCAGCCCGGCAGCGATCTGTTCGTCGTCTACTCGGACGGCCGCGACACCGTCGGCCCGGGATTCCCCCGACTGCAGAATCGGGCGTTCGTCGTGAAGATGACGCGGCTGTTCCGCTTCTAGGAAAATCCGAACTCTCAGAACGTCAACCGGAACCCCAGTTGCAGCATGCGCGGCTGATACGCGACAGCGCTGTTGAACGCGGGGTTCCCATAGTTCCGGTTGCTCTCCTGGGTCGTATAGGAACCGAAGTTCTCGTGGTTGAACAGGTTGAACATCTCTACGATGCCATCGATCCCGTGGTTCCCGGCGATCGGAAAATGCCGCTGGACGCGGAGGTCGACGCGGTGAATCGGCCTTCCCACGAGGGTGTTGCGGGGAACGATGGTCCCATCCGGGCGCAGGCGCGCCGAACTGCCGCCGCCGCCGCTGTCGCGCAGGTCGCCACCATAGCTGTTGCCGTACCGGCGGCCCGAGCCGTAGAAATAGATCCCGCTGAGCTGTAAGCCGTATCCGGCATCCCAGATGCCGTTGAGGACGGCGCGGTGGCGCTGGTCGGAGGTGGCCAGCGTGTATTCGGAACCAACATCCGGCGCGAGCGCGAAGCCGATCGGCGCCCTGCTCACGATTCCGTTCGTCAACCCGTACTGGAACGGACGCGCGTCCGCATCCCGCAAGGCCGCCATCGTGTACGTGGCCGAGGCCTGCCACCGTTGGCTGAAGCGCTTCCTGAAGGACGTCTGCAGCCCATGGGAATTGGACCATCCCTCGAGCGCTTCCGAATAGACGGCGCCCCAGTCGGGAAACGGCCGCCTGTTGATGTCTGCGAACGGGTAGTTCGCTCCCGTCGCGGGGTCGTAACCCAGATTCACGTTGTACGCCGTCTCCTCGCCGCGCCCGCCCGTGTACACGTAATCTGCTTCGACCGCCATCGTCGTCCCCAGCTGCCGCTGGAAGCCGATCGACGCCTGATGGCTGTAGGGAAGCCGCCGCCAGGGGTTGTTGATTTCATTGAGGAACTCACGGCGCACGCATCCGGCCCGGAAATTGATATCGCACGCATCCGCGAGCACCGCCTCGTAGGCCGGCAGCGGCCCGTTGAACGGGTTCACCGCGAAATCGGGCCGGCCATCATTGCGGATCTCGGTGATGGTGGCGACGGTATAGATGGCTGTCTGGTGGGCGCCGTCGGTCACCGCCTGCGTATAGAACTGTCCATAGCCCCCGCGAAGCACCGTACGGTCGTTGAGGCTGAGCGCAAACCCGAGCCGCGGGGCCACGTTGTTCCAGTCATACGGAAGATCGCCCGGCAGCCACGGCAGCAGCGTGACCTTCTCCGAGTTTGCTCCCGTCTGCAGGTCCCAGCGCACCCCGAGATTCAGCGTCAGGCGTGAGGTGACCTTCCAGTCATCCTGCAGCCACGCGGCGGCCATGTTCTGGGGCGCATAGCGACGGAACTTCGTTTTCGAAACGGCCTGGCGAACCTGTGTGACGATCGGCGACAGCGGCGCGAGGTTCCAGGTGGACAGGTCGTCCCAGACCGGCGCGAGCGCCGCGATATTGGCAGGCGGGGGAGAATTGCTGGCGCGAAGCTGAGGGAAACAGTAGTTGCACCACTGGCCTCCGTCCTGGTTGCGGACATACTCGCCGCCCAGCCTCGTGACGTGTTCCCCGCCCTTGTTAAACCTGTTCGAAAAATCGTCGCGAATCGAGTACAGGTCCTGCCAGTAGTAGCTGTTTCCCGGCCCCCCGAATGAGTAGCCGCGAAACGCGATCCTCGGCGTGCCGGTGCAGCCGACAGGGTTGTCAGGAATACATCCGCCCTTCCATTTGACCAGGGCGTTTCTGTCGCGGTTGAACAACGCGTAGCCCGCCTTCACCTCGTTCACCGCCCTGTTGCCGATGACCTTGGTCAGCGTTCCCAGGAGCTGGCTGGTGTACGGGTGCTGTTGAAACGCTGCCGACGGATGCGATGTGGCGCCGCCCCCGTCGAAGAAGACCTGGTCGTAATACTGGTACCGCGCGGTCAGACGCGTCTGCGACGTGAATTGGAAATCGAGCCGCGCCCCGGCCTTCTTCTCGCGCCGCGTGTTGGTCTGATCGACGTTGAAGGCCGGGTACGGGCTGTTGTACGACACGGTCTGCGGCTCGCGCTCGTACTCGTAGTTCGTGAAGAAGTGCATCCTGTCGGTTCGGATGGGGCCGCCAAACGTCGCGCTCACCTGCTGATTCGAGTAGGGGACGACTCGATCCTGGATGAAATCCTTGGCCTTGAAGCGGTCGTCCCGGAAGTACCCGGACAACAGCCCCGAGAACGTGTTGGTGCCCGACTTCGTAATGGCATTGACCTGGAGGCCGGCGGAGCGGCCCTGCGTCGCATCGAAGCGGTTGGTGACGAGCTCGAACTCCGCGATGGCATCGCGGCTGAACCTGGGTTGATCGTCATCGGTTCCGCCGTGCAGCTGCGTCACCGCCTGACCGTCCACGTTGATCTGCGAGTACCCCTGCCGGTTATCCGGGATGCCCCCTTCATTGCGCTTGCTTCCCGGGGCCAGCAGCGCCAGGTCCATCCAGTTGCGACCGTTGAGCGGCAGTTCCTGCATTTGTCGTGGATCGATGTTGCCGCCCAGCGTGGAGCTGGTCGTGTCGACGAGCGGCGCCTCGGCTGACACTGTCACCGACTCTGCCACGCCCGAGGGTGTCATCTGAACATTCACCACCGCCTGCTGGCCGACCAGCAGCTCGAGCCCGCTCCGCGCCACGGTCGCAAAGCCCGGTAGTTGAAGCGTCAACCGGTACGTGCCGACTCGGACCGGCAGCCGGAATGCTCCGCGGTCATCGGTGACCGCCTCGAACGTGTTTCCCGAGGCTTCGTGCACGGCGACGACCGTCACGCCGGGCAGTACGCCGCCGGTCGGATCGGTCACCGTGCCACTGACCACGGCTTCCTGCGCGTAGCCGGTCATCGGCAGCGCAAGCACTGCGATCACCATGAATAACTGTGTCACCACGGACCAACGCCTGGTGTGCGACATGCTCAACATGGGGACCTCCTGATGCGGGGACCTCACGGCAACGCTGGCGGCGGGCACCCTCGAAATTGCGAAGGGTTTACGGGCGTGACGATACGCCCTTGCAACGGAATGTCAAGGTCCCACACGGTGATTGCGTGCAGGCCAGGCAAGCTTTACATCGTCAGCACGGCCGCGATCGTGAGAATGCCCGTGAAGAGATGCCCGAGGCGCAGGTTCTCGTTTTCCGCCGTCTGATTGTTGTCGAAGTTCACCGTGGGAAGCGTGATGGCGGGAATGCCCATCACCTCGATGAACTGCGCGATGTTGATCCGTTGACCCATCGTGCGTATCAGGATCGGCCGTTCGCCCAGCATCCGCGCGACCGCCTCGGTCACCAGTTGCGATTCAGGAGCGAGCGGCGACGTGCGGAACCCTTCTGCCCCGCCGCGGAAGATCACCTTGACGATGCGAGGGTATCGGATGCGCGTCTCGTCGTCCGGTTCCGATTCCACGACGTGGAAGCCCTGGGCGCGGATGTGAGCGAGCAACTTTTCCGTGATGGCCCGGGTAGGGGTTTCCTTCACCGGTCGAATGTCGACGAACGCGATGGCGCGATCGGGGATGATGGTCCGTGCGTCGGGTCCGACGACGGCGCTCGACAGCCCGCGAATGTTGAGGGCAGGAAGCTGCAGGGCCTGCTGCAGCGAGAGATCCGAACGCTCGGGCGCGGCGATGAAGAACAGCCTCCGCAAGCTGTCCGGATCGTCGGGCACCGCGTCGAGCAATGCCTGCTCCTGCGGCGTCAACGGATCGATGCCGTCGTAGAAGCCCTTCACCAGCACGCGCCCCGTCTCGTCCTTCATCGACGCCAGGAGATGCGCGAGCCCGAGGGCCGGGTTCGGCACCCAGTTCCCGAAGTTGCCGCTGTTGACCCCGACCTTCGGACCGTACACCGTGAGATCCATGTCGAGGAACCCGCGGGCGCCGAACGCGATTGTGGGCCGGCCGCTTTGATGGACCGGCCCCTCGAGCAGGATCATCACGTCCGCCGCCAGCCGATCGCGATACCGCGGAATCGCTGCCGCGAGGCTCGGGGAACCTGCCTCACCGTCCAGGACCACACGCAGGTTCGAGGACAGCGCAAGACCCGTCGCCTTCAAGGCATCGACCGCCGCGAGAAGGGCGACAATCGGGCCCTTGTCGTCGGCCGCGGAGCGCGCGTACAACCGCGAGTCCGGATCGAACCTGGCGAGATTCCGGAATCCCGATATCTCTTTCGCCCCATCTTCCAGACGCCCGCCCCGAAGGACCGCGACGAACGGGTTGGCCTGCTTCCAGCCTTTCGGATCAGCCGGCTGGCCGTTGTAGTGCGCCCAGATCAGGAGCGTGCGCCTTGCACCCGGGACCTTCAGCTCTCCCCAGACCAGCGGGTTCCCGTCGGTCTCGAGGATCTCGGAGCTGAAGCTGCGCCGTCGCAGCATCTCACGCAGCAGCATGGCGTTGCGGCGAATGTTCTCGGTATCCGCCGTCACGTTTGGAATCGACAGCAGCTCGACCAGCTCGGAGACGATGGCCCGCTGGTGCGAGGCGACGTAGGCGTCGAGCGCGGTTCGAGGGTCCTGCGCCCGCCCGGGCGCAAGCCAGGCGACGGCGAGTATCAGAGACAGTCCGACGCCGAGGGGTCGGCGTGCAGCCATCAGGTCAGGCGTAGATTATACCTTCGCAGTTCGACCTTCGAACTTCCGCTGACCGGTGGCAGAATAGGGCCACCTCTGTTCGGGCCACTCGTTCCTCAGCTTGCTTCGCCGTAGCCCGCTGGGCGTAGGCGAGGAGGGATTACGCCATGCGGTTCACCCTCTCTGCGTCGCTCGCGCTGATGCTCACGGTTGCCGCCTCGTCGATGAACGCGGGGCAGTCCACGCCAGGTCAGCCGCAGGTCACCTTCACCAAAGACGTCGCGCCGATCTTCCAGGACAACTGCCAGGCGTGCCACCGGCCCGGCAGCATCGCGCCGATGTCGCTGCTGACGTACCAGGACGTGCGGCCCTGGGCGCGATCGATTCGGCAAAGGGTAACCAATCGTGAGATGCCGCCGTGGTATATCGACAAGAACGTCGGCATCACGAAATTCAAGGACGACCCCTCGTTGACCGACGAGGAGATCGCCATCATTACCAAGTGGGTGGATTCTGGCGCGCCGATGGGCAATCCGGCGGATGTGCCGCCGCCGCGCGAGTTCAGTGGCTACGACCAGTGGCACATCGGCAAACCCGACTACATCGTCACGATGGCGAAACCGTACATCCTGCCGGCCAACGGGCCGGACAACATCGTGGACGTGCTCGTCGATCCGGGGTTCAAAGAAGACATGTACGTCATGGCCGTGGAGACCAAACCTGAGGCCCAGGCTTTCCGCGTCGCGCACCACATCACGACGAACCTGATCAGCAAGACGATCATCAAGGAGCTCGCCGCCAAGCACGGGATGTCGAACCTGCGAGTGTTCGGCAGCGTCGCCCGCGGCGAAGATGGTCCGGCCGACCAGCTGCTCTCCTTCGCTGGAGCGCCGGTTGAAGGCGGCGATACGCTCGCGCATGTCGGGGCCAACCCCGGGATTTCGATAAACTTCATGCGAGAGGCCGGCGCCGAGCGGCAAGCCGTCAGTCTCAATCAACAGACGCTTGTTGGCGCGATGGCTGAACCATGAATTGGCGAGGATCGTGGTGGCGAGCCCGCGCAAGTCGGCGTCGAAAACATTATCGGCAAAGCAGAGGTTCGCGAGGCCCATCGCAGCCGCCTCGGCGCCCGAGTAGGTGCGGCAGGTCAGCATCATCTCGCGCGCCTTCGCGGGGCCGACCCGTCGCGGCAGCCGCTGGCTCATCCCCCAGATTGGCGTGAGCGCCCATCGCGCATGCGTATCGGCGAATTTTGCCGACTCCGACGCGACGATCAAATCGCCGGCCAGCGCGAGCTCGAGCGCGCCGGTATAGCAATGGCCATGCACCGCCGAGATAACCGGCTGCGGCAGGTTGGCGAGGCGCTCGATAGTCTCGGACTGGAAGTTGGGGTTCGGAGGACGCTCACCTTTCGCGATGTCGGCGAGATCGTGGCCCGCGGAAAAACATTTTCCCGCGCCGCGCACAACGACCAAGCCGACCCGCTCGGTTTCGTTCGCGATCCGGTCAACATGATCGCGCAGCTCGACGAACATCTCGACGTTGAGTGAATTCAGTTTCTCGGGGCGATTGAGCGTGAGCGTCGCCAAACCGTCCTGGTCTTCGCGCAGCACTAATCCGGCCATGTCGTTCACCTCCAATCGAGAGATTTCGAACACTAACGACGACGCCTCAGCTTCGCAATTGTCGATCTCAACCCGCCGCCGTTGCGACTCTCTGCCATATTAGTTCAGGGGTGAACTGTTCACCCTGACGCCGGCGCGCATCACGTGATAGCTATTGCGTATGGAACAACGTCACGATGCTCCCCACTTGAGGAACTCACCCGAGACCCAGGATCCTTGTTCAATCTTAGAAATAAATTTGAAAAAACGAACCCACCGGTAGAAGGCTACCGTCCTAAAACCACAACAGGATGTATAAATTGCCGTTTTCGGCCGATTTCGACGTGTCAGAAATTGCACACTTTCAGCACTCATGTAGGACAGGTAGCGACGCAAAACGACTCCCACGAACCGGCCAGTTTGCGTTAGATCCCAGTGTGGCACTATCTAGTTTGTAGTCTGGAGGATTCGATGAATCTGTTTTCCAATCGACTTCTTATAAATTGTGCCGGGAAGGACCAGCGATGAACGGCGCCGAGAGCCTGATTAAAGTCGCGCTGGCGGCAGGCGTCGATACCTGTTTTGCGAATCCCGGCACTACCGAGATGCCGTTGGTCGCCGCGCTCGATAGCGTTCCCGGGATGCGCGCGGTGCTCTGCCTGTTCGAGGGCGTATGCACCGGCGCTGCCGATGGGTACGCGCGGATGTCGCGCAAACCTGCGATGACTCTTCTGCATCTCGGACCGGGACTCGCCAATGGTCTCGCGAATCTGCACAACGCGCGCCGTGCGAATACGCCGGTGGTGAATGTGATCGGAGATCACGCAACCTGGCATCAGGCCGCCGACGCGCCGCTCGCGAGCGACATCGTTTCGCTCGCGTCGCCGATGTCTGGATGGGTGCGGTCGACCAAATCCGCGCATGCTCTTAGCGACGATATGGCCGACGCGATTGCCGCATCGCTGACCCCGCCCGGCAAAGTTGCGACCCTGATCGTTCCCTCGGATTGTCAATGGGACGACGCGGCGAAAATCGCGACTTCGCGCGCAGTCGCGAAGCCGGCGACGGTTTCGGACGGCACTATCAAGCGCATCGCAACCCTACTCAAGAGCGGCAAGCCGGTCACGATCCTGCTCGGCGGACCTGCTCTCTCAGCGGAAGGACTCAAAACGGCGGCGCGAATCGCGGCGGGCTCGAGTTGCAAGTTGATGGTCGAGACGTTCGCGGCGCGAATCGAGCGCGGCGCAGGAATCCCGTCGCCGGCGCGGCTCCCCTACTTTCCCGAACAGGCAATCGAAGCCCTTAAAGGTACCGGCGCGATCGTTCTCGCCGGGGCGCGCGAGCCGGTCGCGTTTTTCGGCTACCCCGGTCTGCCCAGCAAGCTCGCTCCGGAAGGATGCGCCGTCGAAACGCTCGGGACAGTTGCCGAAGATGTAGTCGGCGCACTCGATCATCTTGCCGAGGCAATCGCGGCGCCGAAGTCGGTTCCTTCGACACAGAGCAAACTTCCGCCGCGGCCAAGCGGCAAGCTCGATCCGGTCAGCCTCGGCGCGGCGCTCGCAGCGCTTCAGCCCGACAACGCAATTATCATGGATGAAAGCGCGACCTCAGGCGGCGCGTA
>Ga0137418_10000436_pt1 | contig 37295 bp, 31 predicted proteins | sample CZODoug3_1_2_16f_FD_122242 | JGI IMG/M metagenome (GOLD analysis project Ga0137418, IMG submission 122242) | Vadose zone soil fungal communities from Angelo Coast Range Reserve, California, USA - CZODoug3_1_2_16fungal (Hybrid Assembly) | ecosystem: Environmental > Terrestrial > Soil > Vadose... | reverse complement strand
TCTGATCGAGTTCCTCCTCTCCAGACAATCATTTTCAGCAGCTTTCCAGGTCGCACGAAGGTTTGCCGACCAACCGGCAATTGACCATGCGCTCAAGCAACGAGATGTCATAAACTTCGTATGTGCCGGCGATCGCTATGAAGAACGAGCAGCGCCGATTCCTGTTATTGGCTTTGCTGTTCTTGTTTCTGGCGGCCAGGATTCTTCAGCTTTTTGCAGGTAGGTCCCAAACCTTCTTATTGTCACCTTCCACGTGATTCCCCCCGCGCTTTTCGCTCTGGCACATGGAGCGCGCATCTACCGTTCACGTGGCATCCTCATCTTCGCAACTCTATGTCTTGGGGTCGGAACCCTCCTTAGAGAGCGTGAGTCTGCGAACCGGCTTTCCATTTGGTTACTACAAGTTCACCGACCTGATGGGGCCGAAGGTCTTCGATCTGCCGATTCTTCTCGCTCTAGCGTATATGGGGATGGGTTATCTGTCGTGGGTTCTCGCTGTCGTAATCCTGGATTGCCAGAACGAACCGCTCTCGGGGAGGAAGATCGTTTTGTTGCCGCTGGCGGCAAGCTTCGTCATGACGGCCTGGGACCTTCCATGGACGCGGTACGAGCAGACATCGATCACGCTTGGGTGTGGCGAGACGGAGGCTCGTACTATGGAGTGCCGACTAGCAACTTCTTTGGCTGGTTTCTCACTGTCTACATCTTCTATCAGCTATTCGCGTTGTATCTCAGAAACCGAGTGCTATCCGATCGCGGACAAGTCACTGGCGTCTCGCGATCTTGTTTTATGCCACATCCGCAGCGGGGAATCTCCTGGTTGTGGCTCCCTTGTCTTTACCCGGAGTCTTCGTGGATGCCGCGGGCAGACACTGGGCCATCCCCGACATTCTTTTGGCATCTCGCCTCGTTTCCATCTTTCTCATGATGCCTCTCAGCCTGATTGCTTGGGTCAAAGCCTCCGGACCAGTCGAACCCTTCTCGAAACAGGTTGCTCTGGGTATTCCGAGCGAGTAACGGGCTCTGTCCCAATTATGGAGGATTTGGCCGACAATCCGTCCAGAATCGTCGCGTCCGCTGCAGCGTGCTCCGCCGGAGAATAGTTGTCGGGCCAGCCCGATATCCCACACCCTCCAAACCGTGAATACGTGGGATATCCAGCACCGGCTCTAATTCCGACTACTGCTTGTCATACACTGCTGTACTGGTGACCTTCTTGCCCGCTGAATCTTTCGATGACACGATCAGCGTGCGAGTCTTGCCGTCCGCCGAGACCACGATTCGTCCGCTGGTGGTGACCTTTCCATCCTTCTTGTTCTCCAGGGTCAACCTATGATCGTTGATTTCCTTGTACGACCGCGAGTCTGCCGTGGGATCGCCGGTGAGGGGATAGTCTTTGCCGTCGAACTTGCCTGTCCATTCGGTATGCATGGGTTGGCCGTCGCCACCCGTACCGTCGGTAGTGACCTTCACGTTATCGCCCTCAGCAGCGTACACAACCATGGTGTTCTTTATCATCCCTGGGTGGATCTTCGACTTGGATTCGTTGAGCTTCCAGGTACCCATATTAGGGTTTTCGGCGAAACTCACAGCTAACCCGACAAAGCACAACACCATCGTCAATACGATCGATCTTGTTTTCATTTTGTCTCCGACTTGAGAAGCGAGGATGTGGCCTGAGGCGTCGCAAGTTTATTCCAGTTCCCGTAGGTTGAGCAAGGCGCAATTCGCTCGACTCGAAATCCGGCTTTCCGCTAATAGCTGGCTCGTTTGATTGCGGCCGGATCACAGGCGACTCGGAATGCGCCGGGCTAAACCGGCATGTTGTAGGGGATGCAAGAGCCCTCAGACCGATAGATCTGGGGCCACGCTGCGGACAGGAGATGGGCCCGCAAGGCCGACCCGTTAGGGTCGCTTACCCGCTAACGCGGCGAGCATGGCCGGGTCGGCGCTGACTTCCTCGTCCGCGAGCCATTTGGGCTCGATACTTGCCCCGGCGGAGACCAGCAGCGCGACCACCTCGTGATGGTGCCCGCAGCTGCCCGGCGGCGAATTATGCCAGCCGTGCAGTGCCCATCCCACGGACGATGAGTTGTACTTTGTGTCCCGGCGATTGACATCGGCGCCTTTTTCGATGAGGCGCGCGACCAGCCGTTCGAGTCCTAGATTCGCCGCCCAGTGCAGCGGGGTGGCATTGAAGAGGCCGGGGACATCTGACTGCGCCCCAGCGTCTAGGAGCCGCAGGCCTACGTTCTCTGCGCCGAGGCTCGCCGCTCCCATCAGCGCTGTCTCGCCATTCGAGGCTTGGAAGTTGCAGTCGGCGCCGGCTTCGAGCAGCGCCTCGATAAGGGGCATCTCTTTGCCGCGTTCCAGCGTGCCCTCAAACAGAACGTCGGATACATAGTGCAGCGGATGCGTGCGGATCTCGCAGTTCTTTCCCCACCCGATGCACTGGTTGGCTCGCGCAGAGTCTTCGGCGAGCAGCCCGCGCAGGGCAGCGGCGTCGCCGGTCCGGATGGCTGTTTTCACCTCCATGTTGCTGCTGCCTTCCCTCTAGTTTGGCGCGCTGGCTGCGAGGAAGAGGATGCGCTGTCGACCTGAGGATCGGCAGGCCATGCTCGACTAATGCTTGGGCGCAGCCACCCAATCCGTCTCGTCACGATCATGATTGCGAGCGAGGCCCGCGAACATACCATTGAACATTGTCTCCCCGCCCATGACGCTCGGTCCAGTTCGCCCGCGTTCCAGCAGATGGCGGCCACTTCCACGGGGTCTCCGCACTAAGGACACATGGCAAGGTGACCACCCCTACCACATCAGCCTGACAGCGAACTGCAGTTGACGACTATCCGCGGCCGTCGAGCCAATCGAGCCGAAATAGCTTCCCAGTGCAGAACTCGGCTGTCGCCCGATCGCCAGGTTGTCAATGTGACTATTCGGCGTTGAGAGCACCGGATGGTTCAGAATGTTGAAGGCGTCGAACTTGAATTCGAGTTTCAACTTCTCTCTCAGAGCGGTGACCTTGAAAGCACTGAAGTCAAGGGTGACGTAACTTGGTCCGCGCAGGGAGTTGCGGCGGGCGTTGCCAAAAACCTCGGTGTCGGTAGCAACGCGAAAAGCATTGACGTTGAACCATTGCTGAATCGTGCGCGGTCCATTGGGGCTCACGCCAGGCACGATAGAGCAGACGTCTTCTTCAAAGTTGGCGCTGGTGTCGATGGCGGGGCCGCTCGCGACCAGACAGGAAAACGGAAAACCGGTGTGCAACACGGAGATTCCGCCTATCTGCCATCCGCCCGCGACCTTGTCCAAGACGCCGGACCAACTTGCCCCCCAGCGCTTCTTGGCACCAAAGGGAAGTTCGTAGAGCGCACCCGTTACCCAATTGTGTCGTACGTCGAAGACCGACAATCCATAGTCCAGGCGACGGTTAAAAAGATGAGGTGTCGGTTGCGGCGGGCCGTCTCGCGTCGCGCTCGCCGTGTCCAGCGACTTGGAGAATGTATATGAAGTAGTGACGGTCAGGCCTATTGCACTCCGCTTTTCAAACTTCACTTGCACCGCGTTGTAGTTGGCTATGCTCTTGTGATCAAACAAGCTACTGAAAGAAGCCAGCGACGGATAGGGAGGAGGTTGAGGTGTGGAATCAACGACCAACGATCCTTGAAGCTTGGGCAGCTTTTGGTTAATGTCGACCAGATGAGGCAACCGGCGGGAAGCCGAACCCGCGTAGGAAACATCCAGCAACGCGCTCTCCGTCAATTGCTGCTCAATGCCGAAACTCCACTGGAGAATTCTGGGATTTCTGGCGTGAGGGTCGATGATGTACATGGAGGGTTGGATCTTTACCGGCGAAGTATTGGAGAACACCTGATCGATGACGGTGTAGTCCTGGTTTTGAACCAGGCGGGCCGCATTGGGAACGTTTCGCGAAAGATCAAACCAGGGGTTCGCGATCGGCGGCGAATAAAACAATCCGATGCCCCCTCGCACTGCGGTCTTTTCATGTCCCCAACCGGGTGTCCACGCAAAGCCGAACCGCGGCGCAAAGTCGGTTCGATCGGGAAGCACCAGCGCTCGACTGAAGCGGTTGTCGCGCACGATCGGGAGGTACGTGGGAGAGTGCGGATCGGAATCCAACCGCAATGGCATGCCTTGATACGGATCGCCCGACCCCGGCCGTACGACTGTGGGAATTCCGTGTGACAGGTCCACGGTAAGGAGGCGGTCTTCGATGTCGTGCCAGAAAGGCGCATATTCGTACCGCAACCCTAAGTTAAGTTTCAGGTTCTTTAGTAATCCAAAATCATCTTCGAAGTAATAACTTTGCGCCCAGCGCCGTAGGTGAACGTGAGGGTCCCCGGTCGATACCTCCGAATCATGACTTAGGCCCAGCAGAAACGAAGCCACGCTGAGCCCACCGGAACAAGAGCCTGCCGCAGTGCAGGTGGAACCGTCGTCATTCAGAGGCAACACCGATGCCACCTGAAATGCTGCGGGGTTGAAGTCTCCTCTGGGGAATTCGTGTGCCAGCACGTTGAGCTGCTCTCGTCGAAAGGCTGCGCCAGCTTTTAAAAGATGACGGCCGTGGCTGTACGACCAGTCATCTCCGTATTCGAAAGTATTCGAGACGTCGCGCAGCGGATGTCCGAACGAATCCTCACCCAGCACCATGAATCCGTCATCGCTGGCAAAGTTGGGCGTTCCAAAATCGATAGGCAGGTTTGAAGTGCCCGGGATGCCGACTTGCGCAGCCACGTTCGTCTTGTTGGCCAGCTCGCCTACGCGCGACATGTTGATGCGAACCAAGTTGGCTCGAAACTCGTTCAGCATGCGTGGAGAAGGGACCCAGGAGTGATGCAGCGTGAGGCTCGCGTTCGTGATTCTCTCGAAAGTCCCGGCACCAGGCAAAATATTCAGATTAGATACGTCATCCCGGCCATAGGAGTAGCGCCCCCACACGTTCATTGAGGCAGTGAGCGTGTCATCGAGGCGGATCGCACCCTGGTCGGAGTCGGTCCGGCTGGGCACAACGCCGACCAGATTGTTTCTTATCCCCAGGCGGTTCGGCGGTGGCGCGAACCGCGAGGCCAGAAACTTCCCAGCAGCGGGATCGATGCACTGCCCGGGAATCGTCATCCCATCTGAGGTAAATGGAACGTCGGATGTGGGATCAGGATTGAAGCATCCGGCGGGAAGCGAGTTGTTGGGATGGAAGAGTTGAACAATGTTCCCGTTCGCATCGAGGCCGGTTGAGTGTGGCATGAAAATAGGAACGCCATAGTCTGAGAAGTCGCCCTTCCTGGCATTCTCGGTGGGGACATTGACAGCGGTCGTGACGCTGGTGCGGTCCCTCAGTCCTTCGTAGCTTGCAAAGTAGAAGAAACTGTTCCTGATGATGCTGCCACCGGCAGTGGCGCCAAACTGGTTACGTTTGAAAGCAGGTTTGGGAGCTTTGCCACCAAACAGCAAGTCATCAAAGTAATTCTTCGCGTCCAGAGCGCTGTTGCGCAGATAGTCGTAGGCAGTTCCATGGAAGTCATTCGTGCCTGACTTGGTTGTGGCGTTAATCTGCCCCGCTCCGCGTCCAAATTGCGCTGAGTAAGAACTGGTCTGCACTTTGAATTCATCTATTTCATCGATCGAGGGCTCGGAGGCGAAGCTGTTGAAGTCAGGCTCAGTGTCCTCGGCGCCGTTGAGCAGGACGTTCGTATCCTGCGCCCGCGCTCCCCCGATCGAGTACTGACTGTTCACCCTTTTTCCGACTTGAGAGACCTCCCCAAAAACTGTGTTTGGATCCTTGGTGAATGTGGTGCCGGGCGCAAGTGTGGCGAGATCGAGAAAGCTGCGCCCGTTGAGTGGAAGATTCGATACCTGACGATTGTTGATGACCGTTCCGACTGTGGCGGATTCAGTTTCGAGAACCGGTGCTGTGGCCTGAACGACGACATTTTGTGTGGCACTCCCGACTCCGAGAGCGATGTTTACCCTTGCGGTCTGGTCGATCTCCAGCCTGAAAGCGGGCACAGTTGTTACCCGAAAACCGGACCTCTCTGCAGTCACCGAATAACGGCCGGGATGGAGACCGGTGACCGAATAATCCCCGCTTGATGTCGTCGTCGTGGTTCGAAATACGTTCGTGTCAACGTTGTTGACCACCACCTCGACATTCGGAATCACAGCGCCGGAAGCATCGCTCACCGTGCCCACGATGCTGCCGGTGCCGATCTGTGCACTCGCCGGCAGCCCAGTGACGAGCCACACGAGGAAGCCGGCGAGGATGGGTTTTCGTATTCTCACGAGAGGATGCACATGACGGCAATCGCCCAAGCGGGGAAGGGCAAGAATCTACGTCACTCACCGGATCTGTTGCTGCCGGGGAAATCAGCTTTCTTAGCTATTATGCGACTTGAGAAGCAGATCCTCTTCCTTGATGGCGCCGACACCCGGGGCATAGAGTTTTTCCTCGGTTTCGCCGTCGGAGTTGGTTTCCTTGACCTTCAGGCAATTCTCGAACTTCCCGGCGGGAACGCTGGCCTTTTCTGAGAGGGAAATCACAACGTCGTTCTCCTTGGTGACCTTCCCTACGTCTTCAGGACTGAATTTCTGTCCGACTCTGGGATGGGCCGGCATGATCACGCCAAGCTTCTTCGTGTCCTTCCCGTAAAGCCATGCCCCTTCATGAGCTACGACTTTCCCATCTTTGTAGTTGTCTACGTCTTCGCCAAGATAGTAGACGGTACCGTCATCGTCCTGGGCAAAGTAGTCCAGCGCAACCTCTTCAAGTTGTCCGTTGATGGTCTCTCGGTCTTCCATGATCAGAGCCTCCACTTCCTGGCCGTTAATCGAAAAGATCTTGCTGCCGGGCTTGACGGTCCGTTCGACACGCAGCGGGTGCCCCTTCTCGGTGCCCTCCAGAATGTCTTGCTTCAGGCTGCCCAGAGGAAGATAGGGGTTAGTGATGTCTTTGGGATGGCTGAATTTCGGAGCGGGATTCGAGTGGTCTTGGGCGCTCATCGCCGGAATCAAAAATGCCGCAGCCGCAACAATAAGCAGCGATTGTGTTTTCATACGTAACCCTCCAGAATTTGGTCGTGCAACTCGAATCTACAGGACTGAAAATGAATGGGAGATAAACGAAGCCGAAACTTCTACCGGACGCACCGATTGAATGTCGCCACCGTGGAAGATGGGGAACGCGGCAATGAAACCGAGAAAATGCTGCCTGTGCTGTCGGAGCGCTGCAATTCAAGGCGCCCTTTATGCACTTCGGCGATCAAACGGGCGATCGAGAGGCCGAGTCCAGCGCCGTTGTCATCCATGGTTTGGGTCCGCGACTTATCTGCCCGGAAGAAACGGTCGAAGATATAGGGCTGGGCCTCCGTGGGAATGCCGATTCCAGTATCCGAGATGATCACCCTGTATTCCGATTCCCGGCGTTCCAGCAGAACGCGCACCAGTCCGCCCTCACGCGTGTACTTGACCGCGTTGTGCAGCAGGTTGATAAACATCTGCCGGAGCAGGCCGTCGTCACCTCGATAAGGGGCTTCCTGCTGGGGGGGCATCTCAAGGCGGATATCTTTGCGCTTGGCCAGCACGGAAACGGTTTGGGCTGCTTCGGTGAGCACTTCCTCTAGATACATCTCCGCTGGCTGGAGGACGATATTCCCGCTATCGCTGCGGGCGAGCGTAAACATGTCATTCACGATGCGACCCAGGCGCTGCGTTTGCTGCTCCATGCTAACTAACGCCTCGCGGTACTCAGATTCCGAACGCTGTGGCTTCTGCAATGCGACCTGGGCGGCGGTTCTCATGACAGAGAGAGGTGTCCGCAACTCGTGGGAAGCATCCGTCATGAACTGCCGTTGTTGGGAAAACGACCTGCTCAGGCGAGAGAGCAATTGGTTGAACGAAGTTGCGAGTTGGCCCAGTTCACTACGTGGATTGTGTACTGGCACGCGCTCATCAAGATTCTCAGCCGTGATGCGCTGAGTCGTTGTCGCCATCGTCGCCAAGGGCGCCAGACTCCTGCGCGCAAGCAACCACCCGCCCACTCCGGCCACCAACATAGCCACAGCAGCGCCCAGCTCCAAGACATTTTGCAACGTATCCAGTTGGTCGCTAAGCGGTTCGGAGGACTCTGAAGCAGAAATGAAATAAGGTTGACCCGAATCGGCAGTCCTCACATCGCGATACACGCCCCGGCAACTGTCGTCGGCGTCGGGTGCGGAGTCGGACAGTTCAAAAAACCGTAGCGATTTTAGCGCATACGGCTTTGGGGGCACGCAAGGCCGCACACCTCGGCCTTCTGGCTTCTGCGCGATAACCGTGCCCTCGCCGTCGAAGACCACAACGACCTGATTGGGAAACTCCAGCTTTTGGAGCCGCTCAGCGACTGAACCTGCACTCTGACTACTCTTCGAGAGGGCTGCCGCAGAAACGTCCAGCACGGAACGGAGTCTGGCATCCTGATGGGCATAAAGCGTCCGTTCCACCAGGGTGTACACGCCCATGCTGAACGACACTAGCACAGCGGCGAGGATGCCGACGTACCAGAGAGTCAATCGTGTTCGCAACGACTCAAACATTGGACGTACTTGTCCCCGAGGAGAGCATGTAGCCTTCTCCCCGAATCGTTCGCAGCAACTTGCGGGAGTGCCCGTCGTCGATCTTGCGCCGCAGACGTTGCATGTAAACCTCGATCAGATTCGAGAAGGGATCATAATTCTCATCCCAAACGTGCTCGGCAATCTGAGCCCGACCAACGACCTCATCGGCGTGCCGCGCCAGATAATCCAGCAAAGCATATTCTTTGGTGGTAAGTTCGATGGCGCGTTTCGAGCGGGACACACGGCGTGCTCGCGTGTTAATCACAAGGTCCGCAATCTCTAAGGTCTCCTGTTGCAGTTCCGGAGCCCGCCGCAACAATGCCCGAATGCGGGCCAGCAACTCATGAAAATCAAACGGCTTCGTCAGGTAGTCGTCTGCGCCGGTATCAAGGCCTTGCACACGGTCCTGGACAGCGTCACGGGCGGTGAGCATTAAGACGGGCACAGCCGAACCACTCGCTCGCAGGTTTCGGCAGACCTCGATCCCGTTCCGCCGAGGCAGCATGACGTCCAGAAGGATGAGATCGTAATCGTTGATGCTGGTCTGGTAGAGCGCGGCCTCGCCGTCGCGCGCAATGTCGACGGCGTAGGATTGTTCGCGAAGACCTTTCGCAAGAACCTGGGCCGCCTCGGATTGGTCTTCCACCAACAATATCCGCAGGAATCCCTCCCCAGCAGAGCTGTTTGCGCGGACGAACCCCGATGATGTTAGCAGGAGACACCTAAACCAGAAATAAATCGAGCGAGAGACAAAGCGCCCCGGCGGCCTGTGGCCGAGTGATGGGAAAGCCGGAAGGAATTGTTAAGCTTAGCGCCTAGGCGGGACGTCCAGCAGATCTCAATCGCGCCCGCAGGTAGGTGCGGAGTAGCGGCTACACGGCCAGACCTGGCGACTCGACGGCGGATCAGGCGGCGCAACGGTCCTTTTCGTGCTGCATCCATTCGCGGATAAAGTTCGGGCAGGCAACGATACCGAAATCGCGACCTTCCCCTCCCATGAGATATCCGAGCGCGTTGCGGTCTAACTCCGCCAGGTGCGCCAGATCGAGTAGAGGCCACAAAGCGCAGTCGATTGCCGAGGCAACCAGCTGATCCAGATACCTCAGATGTCCTTGAGACAAGCTGCCAGAAACGTGGATGGTAACAGTTGGAGAAACTGACTTTGATGAAAAGATGCGCATATTTTTTCCCCGATGACTCACTGTGTTCTCCTAGAACCAACTATTGGAGACGAAGCGGGGTCACGTTTCTTGCGTAAACAGTTGTAAGGGGTTGGTAAAGGTTTTCTTGCGGCAGGTCGTCTTAAGTCAAAGCAAGATTTTGTGAAAACCGAAAATTAAGCCAGGCACCGGTACCCCACTGCACACGCAAGAGCCCGTTACCGTTGCTTCCTTCCGGACCTGGCGGGGTTGGCGGGAGTACGTCGCGTGGGACCGATGCCTGACCTGAATTATTCTAGCATTCGAAGATTGAGGCACCAGGAGAGCCGCCCCCAGTATTCGAACCCATGGCGGCGATAATCGTGCGCTCGCGCCGTCTCTCCATCGCCCCCCACGGATGAGTCTTGAACCACCACCAGGAACAATAGCAGTGGGGAAGAAACATCCGATCGAACGCCCACGCGATACATGTCATGTGACTTTCGGTCGAAGACAGCAGCGAGAAATCCTTCCCTTATGGCTCTCGTTATCGAACAATAGGGTTTCAGGGTTACGATAGATGTCATCCGTGCCGCCTTCGGCCCCACATTCCGGCTACATTTCGATGGCCACAGCCATCGATCGATACTTTATCGTATCGCTGTATCTGCTTGTGCTAACGGGCTTTGGAACATTAGCCGGTACCGGCGGTTTGGATCTTGTGACGGTGCTCCTGGTAGGTGGGGCGCTAGCTTTTCGTGGATATCTGCTGACCAAGCGGCAAAACTTCGGCATTGCCGAGCGTTGGACTACCCCGCTGACCATCCTCTATTTCGTGTTTTATGTCAGCGATTATTTTCTGCTGTCACGCAGCTTTCTGAACGCCACGGTTCATCTCGTGTTGTTTGCCGTGGTCATAAGGATGTTCTCGCTGCGGCGCGAGCGCGACTACACCATGCTGGCGGTGTTGGCATTCCTGATGGTGCTGGCCTCGGCTGTGCTAACCGTGGACAGCGTGTTTCTATTCTTCTTCGCCGCATTTCTGCTTACGGCTGTGGCCACGTTTGTGTTGATGGAAATGCGGCGCTCAGCTCGATCTGCTCAGATACAGGCGCGGCACTCAAACGATGGTCAGGAACATCGACATCTGGCCTTTGCGCTGGCCCGGCTGGCACCGGCGCTCGTTCTTATGACTCTATTAGGAGCGACGGTTGTCTTCTTCTTGCTGCCCCGCATGTCGGCGGGATATTTAGGCTCATACTCGTTCGGCACAGATCTCTCCACGGGTTTCAGCGAGCGGGTACAACTGGGACGAATCGGACAGATTCAGCAATCAAACGCCGTTGTGATGCACATCCAGATTGATGGCGACCCGCAAGGCCGCTATAACCTGTATTGGCGGGGTATCGCGCTGGGGGAATTCGACGGCTCAAGCTGGTCGAGTCCGCGCGAGCAGTACGTGTTGGGGCGCCGAATCGACGGTGGCTTTGCCGTGCCGGCTTTCGGCACGGGTTTGGTATCTGCGTATGCAGCGCAAAGTTCCCTGCTCGTTCCCAAGCCCAGCCGGATGATTCATTACCGGGTGCTGATGGAGCCCATTGGCACGAACGTTTTTTTCCTCGCTCCCTGGGCGCGCAGTGTGAGCGGAGCGTACCGCATGTTGTCGGCCGACTCGAGCGCGGCGGTCTACAATCTCGATAACCAGCACCCGATCACTCGCTATGAGGCCAACTCAGATATATCAGCGCCTTCTCCCACGGAGTTGCGGGCTGCGCAGCAAGACTATCCGGCCCAACTCACTGCTGTTTATCTTCGATTGCCGGAGCTCGATCCGCGAATTCCGAAGCTTGCCAGTCAGATTGCAGGCTCGGCTTCGAACAATTACGACAAGGCAGTTCAGGTGGAAAGCTATCTCAAAACACACTTCGGCTACACGCTACAGTTACCCCAGGCTCCGGTAAAAGATCCGTTGGCCGATTTTCTGTTTGCGCGAAAGAGGGGACACTGCGAATATTTTTCTTCGTCGATGGCGGTGATGTTGCGCAGTTTGGGCATACCGTCGCGCGTGGTCAACGGCTTCCGCAGCGACGAGTTCAACGATCTAACGGAGAATTACGTGGTGCGCGCCAAGGACGCCCATTCCTGGGTGGAGGCCTACTTCCCCGGGTACGGGTGGGTGCACTTCGATCCGACTCCCGCCGGAAGCGCCGGAATCCCCCAGGGTTGGAGCCGCGCCATGCTTTATCTGGATGCTGCGTCTTCATTTTGGCGCGAATGGGTGATCAGCTACGACTCTGCGCACCAATCGGTACTGGGACAGGAGACGCTGAGCGGGTCTCGGCGGCTGTGGGAACGGTCCCGGGAGTGGACGCGCAGCCGCTATGCATCACTGCTCGACTGGCTGCGGCATCGTCAGGGGCAGGTGGAGCATTCGCCAGGACGTTGGGGTGGCATGGTTTTCGGGATTCTGGCGCTCTTTGCCGTTCTGGGCAATGCCGGCCGGATCTCGCGAATGATTCGCGCGTGGCATTTGCGAGCCCATCCCGAACAATCGCCCGAGCTGGCGGCCACGATGTGGTACCAGCGCTTGGCGCGATCTCTGGCGCGGCGAGGATTGCGAAAGTCAACGACGCAGACTCCAGAGGAATTTATTAGGATCATTGGCGACGAACAACTACGCCAGCGAGTGGCTCAGTTCACAGAAGCATACGAATTAGCGCGATTTGGGAATTCCGCGGACGACGCACGGCGACTCTCGGAGTTGTACGAAGAAGTGGAATCGGAGACAAAGCGGTGAAGACCGCTAGCACCTGGGAAGGTTCCCTTCGGATCGCGGTAATCTTGTTCATTGCTTTTTCCAGTCGGTGAGCGCCAACAACTCGTCCAGAATCCCTGCAATCTTTGAAGCCGACGTTCCTAACCTCCCGCTGCGCCGCCATGCCACCACAATCGGTTCGCTTCACTGATTTGCGCTATTTCGCCTCGCAACTTCGCGATGCGTTCCTTAAGGGGATTCTGCGTGACCATAGGCTAGCAGGGCGTACGGAATTGGGGAGTGCTGATCTGCCTTATGACCCCAACGAAAGGGGTTGGAATAACTTCTGATAGGTTAAGGTAGGTGCGTCCAAGGACAGGCGCATTGCCACAATCATGCCGTTACTTCTCTTTTGCCTCCTCCTCGGCAGCCTTACTGGGCTGCGCTCGCTGACCGCGCCAGCAGTGGTCGGCTGGGCTGCGTACCTTGGCTGGCTGGATTTTGCGGGTACCAAGCTCGCCTTCATGGACCGTCCGGTGACACTCATCGTTCTGACGCTCTTGGCGGTCATCGAACTGATCGCAGATAAGCTGCCGAAGACCCCGGCACGTATTGCGCCTCCGGGGCTGATCGCCCGCATTGTCCTTGGTTGTTTATGCGGTGTCGCACTTGCGACCAGTGCTGGCCGAAACTTGCTGATACCTTCAATCGTCGCCGTCGTCGGTGCCCTTATAGGAACATTTGTGGGTTACAAAACCCGCCATGCTCTGGTGTTGCGGGCGCATGCCCCAGACTTCGCCGTGGCTCTAGCGGAGGACGTCATTGCAGTCACCGGAAGCTTGCTGATCGTTTCGCACATCTAGTATGACTGCCCTCGACCGTCGATTTGAATTGGACTCGTCTGAAGCCTTCGAGCCCCAACACTATTTGCCACTTGCGGCCTTCATCATGGCCGCCTTTGAACCCTCGGCGAATCTCTTTTGAAGCGAGCGCGACAGCGGATATCCCAGTCTGGCGAGCATTTGACGGGGGCGAGAGAAGGCAAGGATGTCATACCATACCGTGTCGTCTGCACGGTTCCATTCGACGGTGAATCGCTCTTCTCCGCTCTCTGCATGTTCCGCCAAGGTCCCATAGGCAAAGCCAAATCGCTTCACAGCGCCTTCTTCATCCACGAGATAGACGATGCGGCAGGCATGCAACGAATAAAACCCGAAGTGATGTACGGAAACTGCTATGTCGGTTCCAACCACGATCGGGACACTCGGCCAATGCAGGTTCACCCATGGCATGCTGAACATTCGCCACGCTCGAATCGCCCCCAATCCCCGCTGCCATGTATTTTCGCCTCTGCCAAGCTGAACCCGATTGTGGTCTAGGCTGTAGCCCGCCGGGACGGCAGTAGCCGACGCTCCGACATCCGGGTACGAGAAGCTTGAGTCCTTCTGCTTCGAAATGAAACGTCGAACCTCATCTTCGCTGGGTGCCGTCAGGCTGAACACGTGACCTTGTCTCCTCAACTATTCGGCCCTAGCCACACGTGCCAGACGAATAACCCGAGGTAGCTAGCGGCAAGCACTGAAAACAGAAGGGTCAGTAGGCCATGTCCGATGACAAATTCCGTTCCCTTGGGCCAGTCCGCGTGCGCGAAGTAGATCGCGTCCACAAGAATCCTCGTTGTCCAGTAAATCCCGATAAAGCAGGCAAGCCCCAGGGCTGCACGGTCGCCTCGCAGCAGTTCTGTGTGCAGCACCAAGGTCAAGGTGCCAAAAAGCAATGATCGTCAGCACGGTGAATCCGCTCTGAACCCAGAGCAGTTTCCGGTTGAACGGCATCAATTGCCGCAAGTCCTGCTTCCACCCCAGCCGTCAGCCGAGACGCTAGAAGTGCCAGGTAGCTCCGGCGCCCACGAAGAAATTGTGCTGTCTGGTTTTTCCCGTCGGGGCCAGGGGAAAGTCCGGCTCTCCCGACCAGAAGTCGCGAACGTCGCCGCGAACACTGATACGGCGCCAGAGCCTTACGTCCAAGCCAAATCCGGCTTGAAGGACTCCTGTGGTTTTCGATTTGCCTGGATTCGTCCCGCCAGACATGAGTGTGCTCTTTTCCGAGAAATGTCCAAAGCCACCGCCAAAGCTCACCCAAGGAGAAACCGCCGTGGCGGGGAATAGATTCACCCGCGCGGCCGGAGTGATGAAGTAAGCGCGGTAATCGGAAGGCACCACATTCGTTCCAGAATTGATGTCCTCGTCAAGATTGAAGACCACTGGCACTTCGCCGGAGACAGCGAAAAGAGGACTGGTCATCAGATAGCGGGAGTAATTTACCTCCAAGGTCAAGCCGTTGCCGAAACGTAGGAAAGGATTGGAGAACGTGGCGCCTGTTATACCCTCATCGCTGATAAACGTGCGGCCGACGATTCCGGTTAACTGATTCTTCTCATCCTGGGCAGTCGCACGACTACTGACGAGAGCGACCACCGCCAGAGCTGCGATCCACAGCTGTCTCCAAGACATGTCTCCTCCTGAGCAGTGGAACAGCATTTATGTCAGTGGCCTAGCGTAGCATGGCGGCAAAAGTTTTGAATCAACAGGCCTATCTTCAGCCTTCGACAGGGCACGCGCCACCGACAAAGGTAGCCATAAGCAGGTACGTTCCAGATGCTAAAATAGTAACTCCCATGCCATTGAAGGATCCTGCTATCCACCCCAACTCAACGACGGCCGAGGTCGGCCAGCCGGAGCGCCCGCAGAAGGTGGGCTTCGTGAGCCTGGGGTGCCCCAAGAACCTGGTCGACAGCGAGGTCATGATGGGCCTGCTGGCGCGAGCCGGGGCCGAGCTCACCACGCACGCCGAGGATGCCGACGTAATTGTGGTCAACACTTGTTCGTTCATCGAGAGCGCACAGCAGGAATCGGTCAACACGATTCTGGAGATGGCCGCTCACAAGAATGGCGGTCGGGCGAGGAAGTTAGTCGTCGCGGGTTGCCTGGTGGAGAGATTCCGGGAGCAAATCCGCCAGGACATTCCCGAGGTGGACGCGGTCGTAGGCACCGGCGAATTAGAAAGTATTCTCGCCGCTACCGGCTTGGGTTCTGTGCCGACACCGAATGACTCGCCATTCGTGGTGCTGCCGTCGCGACCTGAGGGTGAAGCGCGCGCGGCCAAAGGCCGGTTTTCTCGCGAGTCGTGGGACGGGGCGATCGCCGATTTGCCCAACTATCTTTACGATGACGCCACCCCACGCATCCTGGCGACGCCGCGGCACATGGCTTACATCAAGATCGCCGAGGGCTGCGATCACCCTTGCAGTTTTTGCATTATTCCCCAGTTGCGCGGACAGTTCCGCTCGCGGCGTTTTGCATCCGTGGTGGCGGAGGCGGAGCGGCTGGCGCAGTCCGGTGTCCGCGAAATTACGCTGATTGGTCAGGACACGACCTGCTACGGCGAGGAGTTCGGCCTGAAGGATGGCTTGGCACTTCTGCTGGAGAGGTTGGCACAGATCGAAAACCTGCGCTGGGTTCGCTTCCTCTACGCGTATCCCAACAAGATCACCGGAAAACTGTTGGACACGATCGCTGCTCACGAGAAGATTTGCTCGTACATGGACGTTCCGCTTCAGCATGCCTCGGCCTCGGTTCTTAAGCGCATGAAGCGCGGCGGCGGGCCGGAGGTTTTTCTACGTTCGATTGCCAAAATGCGCCGAACCATTCCGGACCTTACGCTGCGAACTTCATTTATTGTCGGCTTTCCCGGCGAGACGGAGACGGAGTTCGAGGAGTTGTGCGAGTTCGTTCGCCAGGCCCAGTTCGACTGGATGGGGGCGTTTGCCTACTCCGATCAGGAAGGTGCAGGCGCTTACCATCTCGAGAATAAGGTCTCGGAGCGCGAGATCGAGCGACGGCGCAAACATCTGATGCGAATCCAGCAGCAGATCAGCAGAAACAGGAAGCAGGCTCTGGTGGGACGCGAGGTCGATTTGTTGCTCGAGGGTGCTTCTGAAGAAACCGATTTGTTGCTTGAAGGACGTACCCCCATGCACGCTCCGGAGATCGACGGTAAAGTTTTCGTGAATGAGTTTCCCGACGAAATGGAGCCGCAATCCGGGAACTTCTACCGCTGTCGGATTACCGAAGCCCACGACTACGATCTGGTGGCGAAGATCGTGTAGCGGTACGCTTCAGCTTCCGTTTTTCCCCCCGCAAGCTCGAATCTTCCATCTAGAATAAGAAGTTGGTATGCCGCGCAAGCGCACTCTCAAGCTCCGCTGCCCCATGTGCAAGAAGCCGGTGAATAGCACCGACGCTGACTTCCCTTTTTGCAGCGACCGCTGCCGCATTATTGACTTGGGCAAGTGGGCGAGCGGCGGGCATGTTGTTCCTTCGCCGGCAACTGATAATGGCGAAGCCATTGAAGAAGGCATTCGCAGCGATTCGGACGAAGAATCGTGAAACCTCCGGCAGAAATAGAGAGCGCACCGCGCACGGACCTTGGCCTCAAGGCCCGAGCGGCGGTCGGCGGAGCCTTAGACCGCGGCGGTCCGCGATGGGCCACGCTCATTGCCACTTTTTTTGGCGTGGGACGGCTGCGTCCCGGGCCGGGAACTTGGGCATCAGCAACCACGCTTCTTCTGTGGGCTGCCGGGGCTCATTTCGTGCCGCTGTCCCTGCGCACTCCGTTGGCCATCGCGCTGGCTGTTCTGATCACGTTGATCGGCATTCCTGCGGCAACGCGGGTGGCGCGTGCATCAGCGCTGAAAGACCCCCAGTTCGTGGTGATCGACGAGGTGGCCGGACAGCTCATAGCGCTGATTGCGGTTCCGCTTTCGTGGAAAAGTTTGCTGGCAGGTTTTATACTTTTTCGAGCCTTCGATATCATCAAGCCTCCACCGGTTCGGCAATTGGAGGCCCTTCCGGAAGGTGCTGGCATTGTGCTGGATGATGTCGCGGCCGGAATTTGCGCGCTGACCGTGGTGCATCTTCTGCTGCGTTTTGGTCTTCTAATATCATAGTTGTGAGACCCGGCACTCGAAGGTAGAAATCTGGGTGAAGGTCTCATAAGACCGCCTTCCGCCGAGAAAGTTGAGTGTCATGGGATTTTCCGACCGTATCCTGGGTAAAAAGAACATGAACGGAGCTCCGCACATCGAAGCGGTGTCGCCGGCTCTGGCGCTGGCGGGCGGAGAGGTACGTATCACCGGATCGGGCCTGCGGCCGCCCGAATTGCGCCGCCCACGGGTGCAGTTTGGCGAGGTTGAAGGTACGGTAGTGATCAGTTCTGACGGCTTTCTGGTGGCGCGTGTTCCTGAGGGAGCCACGTCAGGACCGGTTGTAGTCGCGACCAACGGCCATCGCAGCAATCCCCATGCCCTAAAGGTTGCTGTCCCCATCGCGGAGAGCCTGCATCCGGTCACCAGCCCCGCGCTGGATGCGGAGGGCAACATTTATGTGACCTTCTCCGGTCCGCGGGGACAGAAAGTGCCGGTGGCAATTTTCAAGATTGACACCAATTACACAATCAAACCATTCGTAGCGGAGATGATGAATCCGACCGCTATTGCATTCGACCGCGAAGGACAGATGTACGCTTCTTCGCGCTATGACGGTGCGGTGTATCGCGTCGCTCCCAATGGAACCATGACCACTTACGCCGAGGGCATGGGCGTCGCCACTGGGATCGCGTTTGACCGCGAGCAGAACCTGTATGTCGGCGACCGCAGTGGCACGATCTTCAAGATCGCGCGGGACCAGCAGGTTTTCGTGTTTGCAACACTGGAGCCCAGCGTTTCCGCGTATCACTTCGCCTTTGGCCCGCATGGGGATCTGTTCGTAACCGGGCCGACCACATCAAGCTTTGATAGCGTCTACAAGATCGATCCGCACGGCACTACGAGCACGTTCTACCGCGGGCTGGGGCGGCCCCAGGGCCTCGCGTTTGACGTCGCTGGGAATCTGTACGTGGCGGCTTCGCTTTCCGGCAAGCGCGGCATCGTGAAGATTACTCCGGAAGGCAAGGCGAGCCTTGAGGTCGCAGGGCTCGGATTGGTGGGACTTGCATTCGCGCCCGGGCGGTCTGTGATTCTCTCGACCACCAGCGCCGTGCATCATCTTTCCTGGGATATCCAAGGATTGCCTCTGCTCGCGGAATGAGACGAATCCGGCCGGATCTACTCTTTCGTTCTTCTGCGTCCGCCGTGGTTTTTCCATTTTCATTTACACTTTTAGATCGTGAATGCCGAGATCATCGCGGTAGGGTCCGAGCTGCTCACTCCCTATCGCATCGATACCAACTCGCTGTACCTCACCGCACAGCTTAACCTGCTGGGGGTTGAGGTGATCTTCAAAAGCGTGGTGGGCGACGATCTGCCGCAATTGGTTCGGGCCGCGCAACACGCATTTCTTCGCTCGGACATCGTCGTCTTCAGCGGCGGTCTCGGACCGACGGAAGACGACCTGACTCGAGAGGCCGTGGCCAAAGCGCTGGGGCTCGAGCTCGAGCGTGATGGCGAAATACTGGCTGCTCTGGAGGTGCGCTTCGCAGCTCGCAAAGGGAAGATGGCGGCGAACAACGCCAAGCAGGCCGACGTCATCAGTGGGGCCATTATCTTGTCCAACCCCAATGGAACGGCTCCCGGCCAGTGGCTGAGCGGCGCGTTTGACGGTCGTGAGCGCATCATTATCCTCTTGCCCGGCCCTCCGCACGAGCTCAAGGCGTTATTTGAAGGAGAATGCCGCGAACGTCTGCGGGCCACACTGCCTACTGCCGCTATCGCCACCCGCGTGCTGAAAGTTGCCATGCTGGGAGAGTCGCAGGTGGACGCGCGCGTTTCGCCGATTTACAAGCGATATCCGGATGTGCAAACTACGATTCTTGCGGCTCCGGGCGAGATTCAGCTGCATTTCAAAACCCATGCTGAAACATCTGAGGCAGCACAGCAACGCGTGGACGAAGTGGCAGGCGCGGTTGAGGACGAGCTCGATGACTTCGTCTTTTCGCGTAACGGCGAACCGCTGGAGCAGATTGTCGGGTATTACCTTCAGATGCGGAATGCGACGGTGTCGGTCGCGGAATCCTGCACCGGCGGCCTTCTAGCGGAGCGCATTACGTCGATCAGCGGCAGCTCGCGGTATTTTGTCGGCGGCGCAGTGGTGTATTCGAACGAACTGAAGACCGAGCTCGCCGGGGTACCGGCAGCAATGATCGAGAAACATGGAGCGGTGAGTTCCGAGGTAGCGGCAGCTCTGGCCGAAGGCATCCGTTACCGCTGCGAATCGACGATTGGCATTGGCATCACGGGAATCGCTGGGCCCACCGGCGGAAGCCCGGAAAAGCCCGTGGGTCTGGTGTTTCACTCCCTGGCCAGCAACAGTGGAACCGAAGTGGTGGAGCGGCAGTTCCCCGGAGATCGCAAGCTCATCCGCCGCTTTGCTACTCAAATGGCCCTGGATATGGTGAGAAGGAAGTTGATGTGAGGAAAGCTCTTGGCTCTTAGCGGTTGGTTTCGGAGGGGCGTTTCAAGCGGGAAAACTGCCGCGGCCCTGGTGCAGAACTGGCCCGCGGAGTTGAAGCAGTGAGCCCTGCTGTCAGTGGCTCTTCGGGTTGAGCCGAGCCTCGATCTGTTGCAGTAATCCCGCGCCGGCTTCACCGGCATCGCGGGTGGAAAACTCGCTCCCCAGGTCGATCACCGCAAGGCTGGCGCGCGCGGCCTGGAAGGCTTGCTGCGTGGCCGGGGAGGCGGTCATGTCGGGACCCACTAGCAGGAGATCAAAATGCGTGACACTCATCAGGATCAAAGTGTCTCTCAAGTAGCTGGTGGTGTGTACGTCGTATCCGGCGCAGCGCAGCAGTTCGCGCAAGTAGGCGAGCACATCGGCATTGCGGTCGAGACACAGGACACTGCGGCTGGTGGAGACAGGTGTCTCGGCACGCGCTCCGGGAAGGTAAAAAGCAGCGACCGCCTTCTCCTCCGATTCGTGCGTGTCAAACACCTTCGTCAAGTGCGCCATCTCCAGAACTTTGCGAATCTGTTCTGGCACGTCACAGAGCTTCAGGTCTCCGCGCGCCTGGCGGGTGCTGGTCAGAGTGCGGACCATGGTGCCCAGACCGCTGCTGTCAATGAATCCGACATCGCCCAGGTGCAAGACGATGGAGCGGCGGTCGCGCAACAACCAGGCCACGTGTGCACGCAGAGACTCGCTCTCGCTACCCGCAACAATTCGCCCCTTGCAGCGCACGATGGTGACCCGTCCAACCTCCCGAGTATCGAGGGACAGGCGCAATGAGCCTCCGATGCGGCCGGGATCAAGCCTGCGAAATCGCCACATTATATCCATGACGAAGCGCGATGTGCATCCGAGTGAGACGGATCGCGGGCGAATGACGGACAACAGTTGCGCAATCCGGTGAGGTATGGCTTGCCGACAAACCCGGGGGAGTTGATTTGGGTTGGGGGGTGAAGTAGACCTCGCCCGTCCCGTCGGCCCAGGGGTAGAGAATCTCGTACGGTCCGGGTTTGCTACCGTTGTTCAGGATGTAACTGGCTTCCTTTCCACTTGTCGCGCGTGGCTGCTATTTCTCCATCTCCGACGACCAGTTCAAAATAACCGACAACGGCGCCGAATTGGACGTGTCCACTTTTGTGTTGACCAGAAATTTCTCCCCGTCCGGTGTCACGTCGTAGGAAAAGAAATCCATGGCCGAGATCGGTTGCCGAGTGTGGGTCACAAACAGTCCGCTCGGAAAGCCCGCTTCGAACCCGGCGCCGGTCTTGACTTCTGCTGCCATCAACCTTCCATCCGGTGCGAGGTAGTACAACTCTTTACCATCGCGCCTCCAGCGCGGCTCCTCTCCTCCGCCGCGAGACACCTGCCATTTGCTGCCGAATCCTGGAAAAGGGGAAACGTAGACCTCCCAGTTTCCCGTCTCGCTGGAGGCGTAGCTGACAAATTTCCCGTCGGGCGAAAATTGCGCGTTGCGAATCAGCCAAGGGGATTGCAGCAACGGCCGCGTCTGACGGTCCGGCATGGTCATGTACCACAGCTCGCGGTCCTTCCGAGCCAGCACGTATTTCCCGTCACGAGACCAGTCCCACGGCCCCTGCTGCGGAGTTCCGAAGTCCATGATGTTCTGCGCCGAGCCGGATCCGTCCGCGTTCTTCATGTAAAGGCTGAAGAAGAGCTTTTCATTCGCGGTGTAGATGACCTGCTTCCCGTCGGGACTCCAAACGCTAACTTGCTCCAGCCACGGGCCGAAACCGATCCGAGCCGCCGCGTCACTGGTCAGTTCATGAATCCAGATGTTGACGTGTCGACCATCGATGTCGGTCTGGTCCACGGCGACCCGTCTACCGTCGGGGGAGAGTTTGGGATTGGCGACCAGTTCCGGAATCCCTACCGTACCTACCTGCTTACCGTGACGGTCAAACCAGATCAGCTGCGACTTGCTGGCGCCCTTTCCCGCACTGGTTTGCGCAACCAGGGTCTTGCCGACCACGGTAAAGATAGCCAGGTTGGTCTGGGGGAAATATTGCACCGCATCGCTGACGATGCGCGGCTCGCCCGAGAGCAAGTAGGTGTGAACATCAAAGCGCTGGGCGACAAGAGCGTTGTCCCGCCAATAAACGAGGTAGCCTGGGTCGGCGTAAAAAGCATTTGTGCTCGCGTTCGCGATCGGACGCGTTTCATCGGAGTCGAGTGAGCCGACCACAATCGTGTTCTTGTCGAGCCGTCCTGAGAAATTGCAGGCGAGGTAGAGAAAGTGCCGCCCATCGGGCAGGAACACAGGCCAGCGGTGGCTCACCTGGAACTGGGAAACATCTGGTTTGGTCACCGCCGCCGGCGTCCCACCTGACGATGGCACGCGGTACAATCCACTCCATGCGTCCGGTGTAAAAAGAATTATCCCGTCTGCGTTCCAGGATCCGCCCCGGCCAAAAGGCGCGTCGGCCAATACTTGCGCCGATCTTCCCGAGGCAACGTCGATGGTCTTAAGTTTGCCGTCCGCAAAGAATCCGATGGATCGTCCATTGGGAGCCCAGAAGGGATAGAACGCGCCTTCCGTACCCGGCACCACGCTCGCGCCCCGGCCTCCGACCGGGTGGATCCAGATCACATTCTTATTGGCCGGATCAGAAAAGGCCACCATGGCCAACGTTCGCCCGTCCGGCGATAGCGCAACATACGCCGCAGGGAAAGGGATGGAGCTGTTGAAGTACATCGCGGAAGGCGCCTCACGAGCGCGCATCCACCACGCAGAAGCGCCACCGAGCAGAAGCACCAACAGGAATCCTGTGAGCAGCCAGGCCATTGCATCCCAAGGCCGGCGCGCTGCGGGGGCGACAGCAGCCAGACGGGACGACGACGCGTTCTCAGCAATCCACTTGAGCTGGAGTTTGACGTCGTGGGCACTCTGGAGGCGTTCGTCCGCATCCTTCGCCAGACAGCTTTTCACCGTGCCTTCGAGCGCAGGCGGCGACAATGGCTGCACGCTTGAAATCGGCGGCGGCTCCGCTGCGACGATGGCCGCGATCGTCGAGGCCGTCGTCTTGCCTTCAAACGCCCGCTTGCCGGTCACCATTTCGTAAAGCACGGCCCCTAGAGCAAAGATGTCGCTGCGGGCGTCGGCTTCCTTGCCTTCCACTTGCTCGGGGGACATGTACTGGAATGTTCCCACCACCATGCCCTCTGCCGTCAGCGGATACCGTGGCGTGTCAATGGTCCGCGTCAAACCGGAGCTGAGCGGACTGGCGGGGACCCCCGGTTTCGCTAATCCAAAGTCCATCAGCTTGGCACCGCCCTTCGTCAGCATGATGTTCCCTGGCTTCAGGTCGCGGTGTACCACTCCGCTTCTGTGGGCCTTTTCGAGTCCTTCGCAAATCTCGATTCCGTATTTCAAAACCTGTTCGGAGGGCAAGGGACCTTTACGCAGACGATCGGCCAGAGTCTCTCCTTCCAGATATTCCATGACGAGAAAACTGATCCCGTCCTGCTGCCCGACATCATAGAGAAGACAAATGTTTGGATGGCTCAAAGAAGAAATGGCGCGGGCTTCCCGCTCGAAGCGCTCCTTGGCCTCGGGGTTGTCCGCCAGATGTTCGGGTAGGACTTTGACGGCGACGGTGCGGGCAAGGCGAGAATCGCGCGCGCGATATACCTCTCCCATGCCGCCCGCGCCAAGCGGAGACTGAATCTCGTAAGGCCCCAGCATTTTTCCGGAGGAGAATGCCATGGTGGGTCGCAATTATAGCGCCATTTCACCCGCAGCCATCGATTCCTGAGATGGCATCTTTGGCCGCCTTTCGATCCTAGTCGGGATCCAATGTCAGTGATTGTGGGCGAGTGAGGGCCAAGTCGGAAGTGATTTCCTGATCACTCCACCGCCCGCTTTCCCACGACACTCATGTTCCAATCCATTATTTAATCCATTTAAACTTAGCCTTACGCGTTTTTGCGAGGGTTTGGGCGGCTCCCGGAAGTGATGTAAGTGTTAACGGGATTGGATAGATGAGCGTTTGCTATGCGCATCTTCATTGCACTCGATATCGACGAAGCCATCCGCCACCGTATTGCCCGCTTCATGGATGGAGTACGCGGGTTTGCCCCGGACGCCCGCTGGGTGCGTCCGGAATCGCTGCACATCACGCTGAAGTTCATCGGTGAAACAGCGCCCGAGAATGTGGATCAGATCAAAGAGGCGCTGAAGGCGGTCGAAGCCAGTGCCATTGAAATGAACATTCGAGGCTCCGGTTTCTTTCCCGGTGCGAAATCGCCTCGCGTTTTTTGGCTGGGCATCGAGGCGGCACCGTCGTTGGCCGCACTCGCGTCGACGGTGGATGACAGAGTGGCGGCGCTCGGCATCGCCAAAGAGGACCATCCTTTCAGCCCTCACCTGACGCTGGCTCGGGGTGGCGGCGGCTCGGGATCGCCGCGGTCCAAGATCGACGGTCTCAAGCCTGGCTTTCAGCGCCTACAGGAAAAACTGGCCGCGTTGCCCGTTCCCGAGTTTGGTACCATGACGGCCCGCGAGTTTTTTCTTTATCAGAGCCATCTATCTCGGGGCGGATCGCGGTACGAGAAGCTGGCAGGCTTTACGCTGTGATTGCGGCCGGACGTAGATGCGCTATCGAGCAACGACTCACAGAGCATGTCCATCATTCTTCTTGTCGTCATTGTCAGCTACCTTCTAGGGTCAATTCCCTTCGGATATCTCCTGGTGCGGATTTTTCGTGGGGAAGATGTGCGACGGAGCGGCAGCGGAAACATCGGGGCCACGAATGTTTCGCGGAAGTCGCCAGTGCTGGGCCTAATCACACTGCTGCTCGACGCACTCAAGGGGTCGGCTGCCGTGCTGGTGGCGATCATGCTCAGCCGCAGTGAGATCATGGGCTGGGCGGATTCGCATCCTTGGTATCCGGATCATCTGTGGTCGCCAATGCATTCGGTTGTGGCCGTCAGGGCAGCCACCGCCGCGTTATTCGCCATTCTCGGTCACATGTTCCCCGTATGGTTGAAATTCCGCGGAGGTAAAGGGGTCGCCACTGCCTTAGGATCATTTTTGATCATCGCTCCCAAGGCCGTCTTGCTGGCAGCGGGCGTTTTCCTCATAGTCCTGCTGATTTTCCGTTACGTTTCTGTGGCATCAATCATGGCGGTCATGCTGTTTCCTTCCTTGGCGTGGCAGATGCACGAATATGGCGGAGCACCGATGGCGCTACTGTGTATGGGTTTCGCTTCTCTTTCCATTATCGCCAGGCACCAGCAAAACATCCGCAGGCTGCTCGCAGGCACCGAGACCAGGTTCCGATCGAGGCGCGCATGAGTCAGATCGCGATCATCGGGGCGGGTGCATGGGGGACAGGACTCGCGATCGTTCTCGGACGCAGGGGAGCACACCGGGTCCGTCTTTGGGCACATGAACCAAAGGTCTGCGAAGGCATTGCCCGCGAGCGCGTGAACCAAAAGTTTCTTCCCGGCCATCGCATTCCCGATACGGTGACGCCCACCCATAGTCTGGCGGAGGCCCTGGGTGGCGCAGAAATCTTGGTTAGCGTAATGCCCTCGCAACACTGCCGCGGGATCTTCCAGCAGATGCGGCCACACTTGCGGCAGGAAACCATCATTGTCAGCGCCACCAAAGGGCTTGAGGAACGCTCTCTCGAACGCATGACTCAGGTCATCATGGACGTGCTCGAAGCCGATGGTGGATGGAGGCCACGAGTCGGTGCTCTGAGCGGCCCTTCCTTTGCGCTGGAGGTTGCACGAGGCGATCCCACGGCCGTAACCGTCGCTTCCCCTGACACCGAACTCGGGCAGCGGGTGCAGCGGGAATTCAGCGATCCGAACTTTCGGATCTATACCAACGACGATGTGATTGGCGTGGAACTGGGGGGCGCGCTGAAAAATATTGTGGCGATCGCCGCCGGCATCTGCGACGGCCTGGGTTTGGGACACAATTCCATAGCTGCCTTGATCACCCGTGGCCTCGCCGAAATGACGCGCCTGGTAGTGGCCTGCGGGGGGCGGGCCGAGACCATGGCGGGATTGGCCGGCCTGGGCGATCTGGTCCTCACCTCGACGGGAGGTCTTTCCCGCAACCGCGGAGTTGGCGTTGAACTCGGCCGGGAACGAAAACTGCCCGAAATCATCGCTGACATGCACGGCATGGTTGCCGAGGGAATATTCACAACCACGGCGGCGGTTGGCTTGGCGCACTCTCGCCAGGTTGAGATGCCAATTACCGAGCAGATTCACGCCATCTTGCACCACGGGAAACCGCCCAGAGATGCCATCCATGAATTGATGACGCGCAGCGGCAAGAGCGAAATTGCCGTGTGAAACAAACCACGCTTCGGGTTTTCAAATCGTTGTTCCTTATGACAGAAATTGTCACTCGGCATGAGAAGTTTTCACTGGAGAGTTAGCAATTGGCAATCAGAATCGTCATTCCCTCTAGGGATTCGTGACTCCCCGGAGGTCCGGCGCCAAGCGAAGCCCTTCCCTTGCCAAACCGCGCCGGACAAGCCTTCTCACGACACTTTCGTAACGGCGCTTGTCCCTGTTTTGGGCTAGGGCGAACCTCTGACCCTTTAAAATTGAGGGTAACTCAGATTCTGCCGCCACTTCGCCGAGACGCGGCATTGGTGGAAGGAGGAACTTGTCCGCCCAGCCCAGCGCCGTGCGCATTCCGATTCTGTACGTAATCCTCGGTGTGCTCGTTGTGATCAGCGTCGTGCCCATGTATTTCTACTCCACGCAGGTGGAGGCCATTAACCGGGACCGGCTGAAGACCAACGAGATGCTGCTGCAGAACACCGTTACGCGTTCTCTGGCCGATGATCTTTCCCAACATCAACAATCTCTGCGGATGATGCTGGCCAATCTGTCCTCAGCCATCCAGGTGGCGAGCGGCGGCGACATCGGAACCCAGAACATTGAAGCTCCAGAACTACGCGCCCTGCTGGAGAATTTTGTGGGGTCATCTGATGAACTGGCCTATGCCACCCTGCTCAACGCTGACGCCAAAGGAATTTCCGCTGGGCGCATTGCCCCGGATGCTTTCCTGCACCGCGAACTGGAGCGGGCCTACGCTGCGGCCCGCGAAGGCCGCGTTTATAACGGGCAGACATTGGTGGTGGGGAACGGCAAATCGGCTCGCACCGTCTTGCTGGTAAGCGCTCCGGTCTTGTATGGCGGTCGCTTTCTGGGAGTAATCGCATCGGTGGTGGACCTGGAATTTCTAATTCGCCGCCTGCAGGAAGTCAACCGCGGAGGCCTGATTCCGTATGTGGTCGATTCACAGGGCCGGCTGGTGGCTTCCGCTTCCCCGGAATATGCCACCGGACAGGATATGAAGAAGCTCGAAATCGTTCGCAACTTCGTGGATGAAGGCAGCAAGGCGCAACTGGCCGCTACCAAGGAGTTCACTGTCAGCGATGGCAAGAAGGACACAGAAATGCTGGGTACGTACAGCCCAGTTACCGCCCTGGATTGGGCGGTCGTCGTCCAGAAGCCACGCCGCGAGGCTTACCGCGGGGTATACGAAATGCAACGCACAGGCCGGCTCTTGGCCTTGCTGGCGGTGCTTCTGAGCGTTGGCGTAAGTATTTTTGCGGCCCGACGCATCACCAATCCGTTGGAGGTGCTCACCCAAACCAGCCGGGCTATTGCCCGCGGGGACTTTTCTCAACGCGTCCACCTGTGGAGCCGCACGGAGATCGGCGAATTGGCCGAGACCTTCAACACCATGTCCGAGGAACTCGAGCGCTTCGTCGAGGATCTGAAGCAGGCTGCGGAAGAAAATCGTGCGCTATTCATGGGCTCTATCCAGATGTTAGCCGGCGCGGTCGACGAAAAAGACCCTTACACGCGTGGACACTCCGACCGGGTTACGCGCTACTCCTTGATGATTGCGAAGGAAATGGACTTGCCCTCCGAATTTCTCGAAACCCTGCAAATCTCCGCCCAACTGCATGACGTGGGCAAGATTGGCATCGAAGACCGGATCCTGAAGAAGCCCGGAGCCTTAACCGCGGAAGAATTCGAAGTCATGAAAACGCACACCACCAAGGGGGCGAACCTCCTTCGCCCGGTGAAGCAGTTGGCAGAGATGTTGCCCGGCATCGAGCTCCACCATGAAGCGCTGGATGGCCTCGGCTATCCCTACGGGCTCAAGGACGAGCAGATACCGCTGCTGGCGCGCGTGATTGCCGTGGCTGATACTTTCGATGCCTTGACTACCAACCGCCCGTACCAGCACGCACATACTCCGGAAGAAGCGCTGCGCATCATCCATAATCTTGCCGGCAAGCGCCTCGATCCCAAAGCCGTCGATGCCATCACCGCAGTCTACGAACGTGGTGAAATCCGCATTCAGCGCCTCATCGTCAGAACTGCGGTCCCACCAGCAGCGGCGAATGCCGCCGCCACGCCCTCCACGGAGCCGGCGGTAACTCCGGTCGCGCTTACGGCGGCAGCATCAGTCGCAGCTGATACCGCTGCGGTCGAGAAAGTCCGCGTCTAGTACTTCTGTTTTGCTTGTCGTTGTTTACCCGTCATCGATCGGCGCTGGTGCGTTCTGTGCCGTCTCCCGCCCGCTATAATGATGGTTTGCGGTTTTTTCCATGATTCAAACCCTGTTCGGCAGCACCGAAGAGAACAAGACTGGCTTTTTAGACCGCATGAAGCAGGCGGTCACGCGCACGCGGGAGAACCTCGCCGAGCGCATTGAAGACGTCGTCTCATTCGGCAGGGAGATCGATCGTTCGACTCTCGACGATCTTGAAGGCACACTCATCGGCGCCGATTTGGGCACCGCGACCACCGAGGAGGTGCTAGGAAAGCTGCGCGATAAAGCAGACCGCAGGCAGATCAAAGACGTGCCAGAGCTCAAACGATTGCTAAAAGAAGAGCTGCTTGCGATTCTGAAGGCGGTCAATACGCGGCCGGTACAGAAAGTGGAGGGCACGCCAGAGGTCATTCTGGTGGTCGGCGTGAACGGCACGGGAAAGACCACGACGATCGGCAAGCTCTCACAGGTATTCCGCTCGGAGGGCAAGACGGTTCTGCTGTGCGCGGCGGACACATTCCGAGCCGCCGCCATCGATCAGCTCGAGATCTGGGGGCAACGCACGGGCACGGAAGTGATCAAAACCAAGCCCGGCGGCGACCCGGCGGCGGTGCTGTTCGACGCGCTACAGGCCGCCAGCGCGCGCAAAACCGACTACGTCATTGTTGATACCGCTGGCCGCCTCCACACCAAGACCAGCCTGATGTCGGAGCTGGAAAAGATGCGCCGCACAGCGCAACGCATTATTCCAGGCGCGCCGCATGAAACTTTGCTGGTCATGGACGCTACCACTGGGCAGAATGGCCTGCAGCAGGCTCGGCTGTTTGTTCAGTCGGCTGGCGTCACCGGCATCGTGCTCACCAAACTCGATGGCACGGCTAAGGGCGGTGTAGTGGTGGCCATCTGCCGTGAGTTGGGCTTGCCGGTCCGCTTTGTCGGAGTGGGCGAGAAGGCCGGCGATCTGCTGCCATTCGATGCGAAGGAATTTGTCGATTCGCTGTTCGATTGAGGATTGCCGTGTCGCAGCCAGGCAAACGCGGTTCGCTCCTGCGCACTCATGGAATGGTTACGCGGCTGGCGCCGCCGTAAGCCACCGATGCCGGAGGATCCTTAGGCACGTACGTATGTATTGAACACTACAAGTTCGCTCCGGTCCGCCGGGAACCTAAAGACCGAAGTGGCGCTGCGGTAGCCGAGCCTGAAGATGATTCCTACCGAGCTTTTCCAGCACGCAAGCGATAGGCGCGCGTCACTGGCCGTAAAGTACTGTTGCACAGGTGAGAAGTGTCTTTTCATCACACAGGGTCAATAATAAGTTCAATGACAGAGCGTACTGCCGACGAGCGATTTCTCCGCCGTGCGCTGGATCTCGCCAGCCAGGGCACGGGGCTTGCCTCGCCCAATCCGCGGGTGGGCGCGGTGATCGTGGACGCGCAAGGCAATCTTGTCGGCACCGGAGCCTACACTTACGATGGCGTAAAGCATGCCGAAGTTCGTGCCCTCGAACACGCGGGCGAGAGAGCACGCGGAGCCACGCTCTACATTAATCTCGAGCCCTGTTCCCATCGCGGCCGTACGCCTCCGTGCGCGGATGCGGTGATCGCCGCCGGAATTCAGCGCGTGGTTGCCTCGATGGACGATCCCAATCCGCGAGTCAGCGGCCGGGGCTTTGAAAAACTCAGGGCGGCGGGCATTCAAGTGGAGACCGGCCTGCTCGAAAACGAGGCGCGGCGATTGAATGAGAGCTTTGCCAGATACATTCGACATGGAGTTCCGCTCGTTACATTGAAAGCCGCGATGACGCTGGATGGAAAGATTGCTCCCCCGCCAACCGAGCCATTCGAGCGCACGGCGGGCACTCCTCCAGGCGGTTGGATTACCGGCGAACCGGCTCGCCAGCATGTTCAGGAGCTGCGGCACCAGCATGACGCAATTATGGTCGGCGCGGGGACCATCCTTCGCGACGATCCTCTGCTCACCGACCGCAGTGGACATCCCCGGCGCCGGCCCTTGCTGCGCGTAATTCTGGATTCGCGCCTGCGCCTGCCGGTGGAATCGCGCCTGCTCGAAAGCGTCAAGAATGGAGATTCGATGCACAATGATGTTCTTGTTTTCAGTTCCGCTCCGAATGGAACAAAGAAGGCGCAACTCGAGGAGCGCGGGATTCGCGTCGAGCAACTTCCCGCAGCCACGCCCGACGGCCGCCCCGACCTGCATGCTGTTCTCGGTCGTTTGGGGCAACTGGAAATCACGAATGCTCTGATCGAAGGCGGAGCCACGGTAAATGGAGCCGCCTTGGCTTCAGGGATTGTGGACAAAGTCTTTCTCTATTACGCGCCCAAAATTCTGGCGGGAACCGACTCGGTTCCCTTCTCTACAGGCGCCGGCTTTCGCCACCTGAACGAAGCCACCCAGGTAAAGGTCTTCGAACTGCATCGCTTTGGGGAGGAATTCGCGGTGGAGGGATATGTGCGAGATCCATACGGGGAGTGAGCCTCCCCAATTGCGCTTCAGTGAGCTCCAGGGAGGCCATATGTTCACCGGCATCATCGAAGAAGTCGGACGCGTCAGCGGCATTCGACAGCGCGGGGAAGTCCGCCGTATCACCATTGCAGCCGACAGAACACCCAAAGAACTGAGAACCGGGGACAGCGTGGCTGTCAGCGGAGTCTGTCTCACCGCACTCGATGTCAAGCCGGGATCCTTTGCTGCCGACCTCGCGCCCGAGACCTGGGTGCGTACTTCGTTTTCGCGCATTCGCGAAGGCGTGCTGGTCAATCTCGAGCTCCCCATGAAGGCGGACGGCCGTTTCGGCGGTCACATTGTGCAGGGTCACGTTGACGGTGTCGGTCAGCTCACAGCTCTCGATCGCATCGCCGACTCCGAGAACTGGTGGCTCGAAATCGCACTGCCCGCTGAAGTGGAAAAGTACACCGTCTTCAAGGGATCGATTTCGATTGAAGGCATCAGCCTGACGGTTGCCAAGCTCGAAGGTCGGCGCTGCACCGTGGCGGTTATCCCGCACACGGTGGAGATGACCAATCTCAAGTCGCTGAGGGCAGGAGATCCGGTCAACCTGGAGGCCGATCTGATCGCGAAATATGTGGAGAAAATGATGAAACGGGATGGAACGGAAAGTTCGCTTACCCTTGAAGAACTCGTGCAGCAAGGGTTTTAGGAGAAACCGGCTGGCGATGGGAGCCTGCCTATGGAACCGCTCGCTACGCATGACCCGCTTCTCACACTTCAATCTTCAACTCGTCCAATTCAAGAAATTCCCGCACGATGGGCTCCTCGGACTTCTCCATCTCTTCATACGTCCCGAAGAAGATCACCTTGGCCTCGTGCAGAAACACGACGCGGTCGGCCAGCTTATTCGCGAGCCGCATGTCATGGGTGACGACGACGCTGGTCAGGTGTAGTTGAATCTTCAGGCGTTTGATGAGGTCGCCAAGCAGTTGTGCCATGAGTGGGTCCACCATGGTCGTGGGTTCGTCGTAGAGCACACATTCGGGCTGCGCCGCCAGCGCTCGGGCGATGGCGACCGACCGCTTCATTCCGGTGGAAAGATCCGAGGGCAGCAGATCGCGCATCTCCTGCACCCCAACCATCTGCAGCAGTCCGTCAACAATCTGGAAGATCTGCTCTTCGTTCAAACCGCGACTCTCGCGCAGCGGAAATGCCACGTTCTCAAGGACGGTGAGCGAGTCGAATAGAGCCCCGTTCTGAAAGACCATAGTGACTTTCTTGCGGATTCCTTCCATCTGTGCCTCTTTGTAGCCGGTGATGTCCTCGCCGGCCACCATGACACGTCCGGAATCGGGTTTGAGAAAACCCATAATGTGCTGCAACGCGACCGATTTTCCTACTCCGCTGCGTCCCAGGATGCACACGGTTTCGCCGGGGAGTACGTCAAAGCTGACGCGATCGAGCACGACATTGGCGCCAAATGCCTTGGAGACGTCCTGGAACTGGAGGTAAGGTTGAAGCTTTGCGTCGTCATGCATCGAGGTCTTGGCTAACCGCTCTAGGTCTGGGCTCTCACTGAGTACGGGGCTTGTGTTGGCCACTTCCAACTCTTCTGGCGTGTTCAGGTTCCGAAAGATCTCGATTGAAAATCCGGCCCGCACCAGTTCATCTTCATCGATCACCCGAATTTCAAGCGAGTCGAACAAGCGGTCGATCTTGTTGTGGCCGGCGCGAAGCGCAGTCTCTGCGCCCTCGGCAAAACTCCGGCGATAGACCGCGCACAGCGGCTGCCAGCCCCCTGCTGCGCGGGGAACAACAGCGAAAGCACTCGGACAATTCACTGCTTGTGCAATCACGTAGCTCAGAAACCGCGCTCCTACGAATGGCACGTCCACAGCCAGGATTAGATTCAAGTCGGTCGCTGAAGCCCGCAGAGCTGCGTGGATTCCGCCCAAAGGGCCACTGTTCTGAAATATGTCTTCTACCACCGGACCCAATTTCCCGAATTTCGCGACGTCACCAACGATGCGAACATCAGAAGCGAGACCCCGCGCCAGTTCGAGCGCACGGGCCAGCAGCGTTCGGCCATCGAGCTCGACAAAAGCCTTGTCGACGCCCATCCGAGTGCTTTTGCCGCCTGCCAGGATGAAAGCGGTCAGTTCCGGCATGGGGCGATCATACACTCGCCGCCGTGGGCTCTAAAGGGGGCTTCACTATGCCCGCCCACCAATCCCGAGTACCCTCGTGGAGGCATCCCCCCAAGAAAGCATCCACAGGCTAAGCCTATGTATTCACACGCTTTGTCTTTCAGGCAGCGCTCACCCGTGCACGAAGGTAACCTGTTCAAACCTGGCGGTTCAGGAGAAGATGAGCCTGCGTTGGGCGTTCGACCCGGTTCGAAAGTAACCATCATGCCGCAGAAACTCATGGATGTTCTTATGCTTGGGCGGTGTTCTCACGAGTTTTCCTGGCCGAGGCGTGGCGCCGACGGCGAATATTACCAGGTTTGCTTGCTGTGCGCGGCCGAATACAAGTACGACTGGGCGACGATGCGCCGCACCGAGCGCGTAGAACACGCCAAACCTGAAACCGGCATCCGCCGCAGTCATAGTCGGGAAAAACGTCCATCCTGGGTACCACGGGCGCGACGGCTTAAATTGGACGCGCCTGTCCGCTACCGAATCAATAAGAGCAACACATGGCACGAGGGCACCATCCAAAACATCAGCCAGACGGGAGTGTTCTTTCACGGTCCGCAGCAATTGCCACTGAATGCGCTGCTGGAAATGGTGTTTGAGATGCCGGAAGAGATCTCCGGCCAGAAGAACAGTAACGTGCTGTGCCAGGGTCGTGTCATGCGTTCCAAGGAGACCAAGGAAACCAACGAGGGCACGGGCATGGCCGCCTCAATCGTCGACTATAAGTTCATTCATTAGACGAAGCACATCCAACCTGATAGTGATCCATCGCAGTAGAAAATTACATCTTTAGGATTTGCCCGTCGACATCTAAACTGTAATTATCACAACCATTAAGATGTGTGGCCCATTTCGTGGGCAGGAGTCGAGATATGAAAGGAATTTCGCGGTCGTTTTCTCGTTTTTTTCTGGCAGCGATTCTGCTCGCGGGCGTGGGCTGTTCAAAGAAGCCGAACGATGCCCAGGTCAGCACTGATGTGCAGAACAAGTTCAGCCAGGATTCCGGCCTCTCCGACAAACAACTCACGGTACAGGCGAGCAACGGAGTGGTGACTCTCGCGGGCACGGTGGATAACGACGCGCAACGGGATGCCGCGGCCAGGCAGGCGGCGTCTATCCCAGGCGTGAGAGAGGTGGTCAACAATCTGCAGGTCGGGTCTTCGACCGCGACGGCTGCACCGGCACCACCGGCAGAATCCCCCGCCGATCCTGCGACGCATCAACCCAAGGGCGCGCCGGGCAGGAAATCTCGTCACACTCGCGGGACACGGGATCAGGGAAGCGCCAGCAACAACGCTCCCATGACGGCCGATAACTCCAACTCCGCGCCCCCGCCTCCGGCTGGCGATCCGCCTCCCGCACCGGACACGCGTTCGGCGCCGCCACCGCCCGCTCCACCCCATAAAGTCACGGTCGAGCCAGGGGTGCAACTGGCCATCCGCTTGGTGGATGCGATCGACACTGAAAAGAACAAGCTCGGTGACACCTTCCACGCCACCCTGAATTCCCCCCTAAGCGTCGACGGAGAAGAGGTGGTACCCGCGGGCGCCGATGTGACTGGTCACATCGTCGACCTCAAGAGCGCAGGCAAGTTTGCCGGACAGTCGGTATTGGTTTTGCAGCTCGATAGCATCGCTTTGGGCAGCAGGACTTACAACATTCAGACTGACCAATACAAAAAACAAGGCAGTTCGCGGGGCAAGAACACCGCGGAGAAAGTTGGCGGCGGCGCCATCATTGGAGGCATTATTGGCGCCATCGCCGGAGGCGGCAAAGGCGCGGCCATTGGCGCCGCAGCTGGCGGCGGCGTGGGCGGCGGTGTGCAAGCCGCAACCAAGAGCCAACAGATCAAACTGCCGTCGGAGACGATCCTGAACTTTACCCTTCAAGCGCCGGTGACGGTGGTCAAGGCGCCGAACCCGAGCAGTAATCGCCCCAAATTGGGTGACTCCCAGTAAAGCGACAACTGGCCAGAAGCCTTCACTGGACGCTGCGACACGTTGACCATCGCAACCGAGTGCGGCTTCACCATGAGTCCCCGGTAGCTTGGCGGCCGAACACGATTGTTTTGTGACCGGAACGAATGCACGAGCGGGCAGCTCGCAATCGAGATAAGGCGATTACCGCGGTTCACTCAGGAGTAACTAGCGGCAGTTCATACCCGGCTGAATAATCGCAGCGGAGGGGTTGTTCCGATGCTTTCTTCGCGAAAGGTCATGCCCGTAGCCGGCCTGTTGTGGGGCATGCACGCCGCTGTCCTGCTCGCGTTCGGGACCCGAGGGCACGGTCCCCGCCTCTCGGATTTGATCCAGCTGGCGCTGGGACTATTAACGGTGCTGACGGTTCTCGGTGCCGCGAAACGTTCCGACAGCTTTGGCCGCTATTTCTGGTGGCTGACAGCATTTTCCTTTTCGATCTTATGCACCGGCCAGGCTCTCGCAATAGTCAACGAAGTCGCGTTGACATCATCCTCCCTCCAGTGGGTAGCTAATTTTCTCTTCACCTTCTGGTTCATTCCTTTCGGCGTCGCACTTTTTCTAGACCCTGATCACGAATTGAACGGCTTTGACAGCCTGTTGATGCTTGATCTCGCGCAGGCGGCCGTCTGTTCGGTTGCCGCCTACCTGTTCTTTTTCTATCTGCCAGCGCGAGAGAACGCGAATTCCGAGTTAGTGCATACGGTATGGGAGCCCTACTTTCTGGTTTACGGGCTGGTCGTCGCGGCCTTCCTGTTGCGTTCACGTCTGGCACACACGAAGGCGGCGCGTGCTCTATTTGGCCGAGTCGGATGTTTTGTACTGATCTCCGCCCTGAGCGACGCGGCGTACTATTACGGGCCGGGTCTTCATCTCGAGACCGGCGACTGGTTCGACTTGGTGTGGAGCGCGGTCTTCCTTATTCCACTGTGGACAGCGTCCAACTGGAACAGCCCTGGACATGCCGAATTGCCTGCCGCTCCCGTTCAGTCCAAAGCAATGGTCATCACTCAGCTGTTCCCCCTTCTCTATCCCCTGCTGATCTTGGTCATGTCAGCCGGGATTGCCCGCGAGCGCATCGAGCTTGCCTCGATTGTGGTTTTCGCTTGCTTTGCCTGCTCCAGCGCCCGGTTGCTGGTGACCCAACACCGCCTGCTGAATGTGCAACGATTGCTTCGCCACGAAGCTTCGCACGACGGGCTGACCGGGGTCAGAAACCGCATGGGAATTCTGGACGCGCTCCGGGTTGAACTGGAGCGTTCCGAGCGCCACCATGGCCACGTGGGGATCATCATGGCGGATGCCGATCGCTTCAAGCTGGTCAATGACAGCTTCGGACACGACGCCGGGGATACAGTGTTGCGCAAAATCGCGGCCGAAATCAGCGGCTGCCTCCGCCCTTACGATTATGTAGGCCGCTATGGTGGAGAAGAGTTTCTGATCGTCGTGCCAGGCTGTTCAGCCGCCGAAACCGTACAACTTGCGGAGCGCATCAGGGTGCAGGTTGCCGATTGCGCCCTCTCGGTGTCTGGTGCTCCTCTGGTGGTAACCGTGAGCATGGGTGTCGCCTCAGGGAGCTCGCTCGAAGAACTTGAGGCTATGTTGCAGGCCGCAGACTCCGCGCTTTACATCGCCAAACATCACGGGCGCAATCGAGTTGAGGTCAAGGAATTACGAGTTGGGGTTACGGCGGGAGCGCGCTAGAAAACGTCCGCACCGTCAATATCAACTGGCGCTTGGCAAAACACCGGAGCAAAAGTAAACCCCTTAGGTATTCGGCGCTGGAATGTTCCCGGTGTGCGCAGCTTTCGGTTCTTTGCGCTTCTCATCGGTATCGACCGAAAATAGCATGTAGTGGTTGAAACTGTGCCGCCGATAGAATCGATGTTTGCGAAAATCGAAATAAATTTCCACGCTCTTGGGCAGCCAGAGTACGGTGTTTTTCTTTTGAAACGGGATCGGGCCGTATTCAACGATTTGATGCTCGGCAAGAAGCTGTATTTGCGGCACCGGTTTGACCAATTCCGCTTCGATCCGCACGATCTGGAAATTGTCCGCGGTAATCCATGCGCGTCCTTTGAGCCCAACCG
>Ga0137418_10000435_pt1 | contig 37296 bp, 37 predicted proteins | sample CZODoug3_1_2_16f_FD_122242 | JGI IMG/M metagenome (GOLD analysis project Ga0137418, IMG submission 122242) | Vadose zone soil fungal communities from Angelo Coast Range Reserve, California, USA - CZODoug3_1_2_16fungal (Hybrid Assembly) | ecosystem: Environmental > Terrestrial > Soil > Vadose... | reverse complement strand
GGATGAAAATCTCCGGCGGATTCAAGGCAAGATCGGGATAGCCAAACACACCGATCCTGCTGCGTTGTTACGGCAACCTTCAGAACGAGTCCATCCACGCGGGAAACGAAATAGCACCCGTCCATCCGCATGCGGCTCGAGCCGCTCCATGGCAATCGGGGGCCGCGCACAATAGCGCGCCAAACGTTCTAATCGCGGCCTGTCTTCGGCATGCACCGCAACGTTCGCGTGCAGATTGAACCCATCCACGCTGGCGCATCGCGGACTGAGCGTAAAATCCATGCTTTCGGGGTCGATCTGATCACCAACTCGAGTTACGCGACGACCGGCATTGGGACCATACGCTGTTCTGCCGGATACCGCGGCTGCGTAAAGCCCGGCCAGCCAAGGCTCATCGCGTCGAAGAGAATCCGATTCTTCCGGATCGCTGTCCGGTCCCAAGCTACGACGATCGAGCAGCTTCGTAATTCGTTGAGCGAGAGACGCCGTCAGGCGCGCAATTTCATCATCGTCTGGAGCCAGCAAGACCTGAAATCGCGGACGATCGTTGTCATCGGCGGCGTAGACGCCATCGAATGCGAGCATGTGGATATGAAGGTTGAGCCTTAGGTCTCGCGAAGGGCAGCACGGCCGGGTCGAACGCGTTATTGGATGACTCCCAGTAGTCGCCACGGGTTTACGGATCATGGGGCAACAGATGGCTCTACCCTCCGGCGTTTTGCGCGAGTCATCCCGAGAGACCGGCAAGACGGGACAACATGTAATGCTCGGTGACAACCATCGATCGTCGTCCGGGTGGGGCCGGCAGCAATCGTTCGTTAACGCGGTGTGATACTCAAGCCTCCGTCAATCGACCCTGAACAAGAATCCCGGCAGGTCTACTTTGAGCACCAATAGAAATCGGAAACGTATGAAGTTCCGGAAGTAAGGACGTTCTGTTTGAGGCTTTGGACATCGAGTAGCACCAGATGGACAACCCAGACATGAATCTTTCCCAATGGTTCCAAAGTGCGGGCTGCCACCCAGAGGATTTGAGAAGAGTCCGGCGACCACTTCGCGGCGTTTCCGCCGCCCGCGTAACGCCATTTCTTGGTTGTCCAATCGAGCAGCCAATAATCCTCGTACCTCGAATCGCTCGGACCTGCTTGACCTCCAACGAGAAGGGTTTTGCTATCGGGCGACCATGTAATGCTTGTCGCATAATTCCAACGGTCGCCAAACTCGGGCAGCGGAATAGTGCTCAGAACTTTTGTGTCGTTGGCGCGGACAACCTTCAGGACGGAGTAGAAGCAATCGGTACAGCCCCATGGGTTCGGCTTGGGAGGCGGTATCGTCGCATCGCGGGCGACATAGGCGAACAATCTTTCGTCGGCAGACCAAGCTAGCAACTTGCCGTTTCCGGCGATGCTCGATTGCGCGAGGGCGCTAGTTTCTGCCGACATGCGGCTATGTTGGGTCGCCGCACACTGGCTCTTTTCAGCATCGCCCCACTTTGCCGCTTGCCGACTGGGAGGCGCGATTCCCATCCAGTCGATACGACTAGCGCCAACTCGCTGATAGACTCGGATCGCGAAAGCTAGATTCGAACCGGGGACCACCTGCGAGGTTGCCGTCTGTGTAAACAGCAACGCCAGGCTGAACGCGATGGATAAGTTGTAGGTCATGGTGCACTCGATTATATCCGCTGGATCCATCTTCGCGACTGACTAAGGAATTGGTCGACACTGCGGCGTTAATGGGGCGGTAAGCACTGCGAAATCTGAAGATCAAGCCATCGGGGATCGCGGATGCAACGGAGATTCTGGTTTTCTGGTGTTCAATTCTCCTTCCATCCCCGATAAACTGTTTCCATGAAAAAACGACTACTTGGACGCGGCGGGCCGGAAGTTTCGGCGATCGGTCTGGGATGCATGGGCATGAGCGAATTTTACGGAGGCCGCGACGACGTCGAGTCGCGGGCAACGCTGGACCGAGCGCTTGAATTGGGAATCAATTTCCTCGACACGGCAGATGTGTATGGGCCTCACAAGAACGAGGAACTGATCGGTTCCTGGCTCAAGGGAAAGCGCGAACGAGTTTTCATCGCAACAAAATTCGGCGCGGTACGAAATGCCGGCGGACCGGTGATCGGCGTGAATGGCCGTCCCGAGTACGTGCGCAGCGCCTGCGACGGCAGCCTGAAGCGCCTGGGTATCGAGACCATCGACTTGTACTATCAGCACAGGGTCGACCCCGATACTCCCATCGAAGAAACCGTAGGCGCGATGGCGCAGTTGGTTACGGCGGGCAAGGTGCGCTACCTCGGCCTGTCCGAGGCGTCGGCGGCAACACTCGAACGCGCCTGCAAGGTGCATCCGATTGCGGCGTTGCAGAGTGAATACTCACTCTGGACTCGCGATATCGAAGATTTCGGTACTCTTGCGGCGGCACGCCGGCTGGGCGTAGCGCTTGTGGCGTACAGCCCGCTTGGACGAGGTTTTCTGACGGGTAAACTAAAGACAATCGACGATGTCTCTGCAGACGACTATCGGCGCAGCAGCCCTCGTTTCCAGGGGGAGAATTTTGCGCGCAATCGTGAAAACACTCGAAAAGTGGAGTCGCTCGCAGCAGCGCGCGGCATAACCGCTGCTCAAGTGGCCCTGGCGTGGCTGCTTGCCCAGGGCGACGACATCATTCCCATTCCAGGAACAAAGCGCCGGAAGTATCTCGAAGAAAATGCGTCGGCTGTGGATGTAACGCTCACCGCCGGCGAGCTCGAGGAACTGCGCGAGGCTTTTAAGTCGGTAGCGGGAGGTCGCTATCCTGAATCGCAGATGCATCGCGTGAATGCGTGATCGCCTTCTACTGCAGGACCGCGTTCAGGCGTGCATAACCGGATCGGCTGACGGGAAGACGCGTGCCGTCGCGAAGGATGGCAGCATGGCTGTCTTTCGCGTAAAGCTCGAGCCTGGCAAGGCGATCGATGTTCAGGATGTACGAGCGGTGGATGCGGACAAACTGCGAAGGGTCGAGAGCGGTTTCCACATCGCCCAGCGTCTGCTGCTTGAGATACCGCTTTCCCTCGGAGCGAAAACACACGTAATCGTCCTGCGCTTCAACATAATCCAGTTTCGAAACCGGAATCACGTGGACGTTGGAGCCGTCACGGATCAACACACGCTCAAGCTTTGCGCCGGCCGGCCGGGCGCTCATCGCCAGGTTTTCCACGGGAAGCTTTTCCTTTGTGGCGAGTCGTTTTCGGGCGTGATCCAGCGCTTCGCGGAGGCGATCCGAGCTGAACGGTTTCAAAAGGTAATCCACTGCGTGCACCTCGAAGGCGCGCAGGGCGTACTTGTCATAGGCGGTAACGAAGATCACGTCCACCTCGTGGCCGATCAATTCGAGTACTTCGAATCCGTCGAGACGCGGCATCTGGATGTCGAGCAGCAGGAGATCGGGTTTCAGGTCGGTAACCGCCTTCACGGCCTCAAAACCATTGGCACATTCCGAGACGATCTCGACGTCGTCATACGCGGACAGGTACTCGCGCAACAGCTTGCGCGCGGGTTCCTCGTCATCGACAATGGCGACCTTTACCATCATGATCGTCCGCAGGGCAGCTGCAGTTCGACGCGAAATCGCGCTTCCGTCTGTTCCACATCGAGACGAGCCTTGCCCTCGAAAAGATTCGCCAGCCGCATTTTCACATTCTTGAGTCCCACACCTGTGCCATTCTTCCCGGCGCCTTCCGGTTCAAAAGGATTCTCGAGCACGATGTTGAGAAACGCACCGTTCCGCCGCGCCTCGATGCGAATGGTTCCGCCATCCAGCAGTGATGCCACGCCGTGCAGGACGGCATTCTCCACGAGCGGCTGAATGATCAACGGTGGAACGGGACAGTTTTCGCATTCCGGATCCATTTCGCGCTGAACAATGAGCCGCGATCCGAGCCGGACTTTTTCGATTTCAAGATAATGCTCGGCCAGTTTCAGTTCCTCAATAAGCGGGATTCTCTCTTCCGAGCCCAGTTTCAGACAACCCCGAAGGAAGTCCGCAAGCAGCAGGCACATTCGACGAGCCGCCGCGGGGTCCGCCATCACGAGCGCGCTTATCGAATTCAGGCTGTTGAACAAAAAGTGCGGATCGATTTGTGCCCGCAGAGCCCTGAGTTCTGCCTCGCGCGCCTGGACCTGAAGTTCCAGAGCCCGTGTCTCGGAGCGGCGAGAGGCTTCCAGCATGATCAACAGGTAGTTGAACGAGACGGCGAGCAGAAAAAGCAGGATTCCTGACAGAAACAGGATCGGCAACTGGCTGAGATATCGCTCATCGATCCCTTCGAAATCGGAAGTTGCGTCGAGAAGCAGGGCCAGGGCCTGGCCGATGACAAGCCATATACCACTGCAAAGGACTGCCGCTGTGGCATGAGTTCCGGCCAATCTCAAAATCTCGGTCTCCCGAAGTGGAATGGCCCGGCACAGGTACCATGAGGCCATGCAGACGAACGCATAGAGCAGGCACATGGGAAAGGCGATAATCGCAGCTTCCGTCCAGGCCATTGCCCCGCCCCGCGACAGAACGGTGGCCAGGAGCGCTGCAATTGGCGCCCATGCTGCGAGGTAGACCAGTATTCGTCCTCTCCCCGTGAGTATCGGATGCACGTTTAGTTGCTCACCTCGACTCCGCCCATGACGGCGTAGCCGCGAACGACAAGGCGTTTGGAAGGGTCCTTAGGAGGTTCAGTCTCGTCTTCGAACGCGCCCATGATCGGGTTGACTCTGCTCTCGACAATCCAGTCCGGCGGCACCCTGATTTCGATGCCGCCCATGAATGAAAATACGTCGATGACTGCCTCTCCATTGGCCGGAGACGCCGCCCGTAGATCGATCTCGCAACCACCCATGAACACGGTCACGTCGCCGCCTCGAAACTCCTGCGAATTGTTTCGCCGTACAACGCGCGCCATCACGCCCGTCACGGAGAAGGTCGCATCGGATGAATAACCACCTCGGCGTCTCTGTTGGGACGTCGCGTCGGGCTTTTCCTGAGACGCTGCTCCGGGGGGCTGAGATTCGCTCGTCCGGGGCTCATGCTCATACCTTGGACCGCCGAACGCTCGCCATAGGAAAAGCCCGCCCAAAAGGATGAAAAACACGGGGAAAATGCTGCGGAAGCCAAAATTGAAAACGTTCATGTTCAGAAGGAAGAACCCTCCGACAAAAATCCAGATGAACGCTGCATTCCGCGCCCCGTAATCATCATGCCGCCGCAACAGCAGGGACACGCCCATCAGGATAAAGATCAGCGGCCAGAACGAACGAAAGAACTCCCGCAACTGGAAATATCCCAGATTGCCGAGCAGGAACACCAGGCCCATCATCACGAAAAACAAACCGACGAAAGCCCCGCCAGGATGTGGCCCCCGTATTCTTCGTCTTCTCATCAGACCTCCTCAGATTCCATGTTCAGTGTACGAAGCCGCAATCGGGGCTTCGAGGAACTTTAGGTAAATGGCGGCGGCCTACCGGCCAATGGTGGTGCGGAACTGTAGCGGCGGTCTATGACCGCCGAGGATCCGGAATCAACGATATCCAGCGGTCATAGACCGCCGCTACAGTAAGAAACAAGTACAATGGTAGGCATGAACAAGAAGGTCGAGAAAACCGAAGAAGAATGGAAGAAGGAGCTGACCCCGGAACAGTATTCCGTCTGCCGCGAGAAGGGCACGGAGCGGCCATTTACCGGGGAATATAACAAATCGAAGGAGCCTGGCGTCTATAAGTGCGTCGCGTGTGGTAACCAGCTGTTCGATTCCAAAACCAAGTTCGACTCCGGCACCGGGTGGCCGAGTTTCTACCAGCCGATTTCCGGAGAAAACGTCGAAACCGAAGAGGACAGCGCTTACGGAATGCGGAGGACCGAAGTCATGTGCAGCGCATGCGGCGCGCACCTCGGTCACGTCTTCCCGGACGGCCCCCGCCCTACCGGCCTCCGGTACTGCATCAATTCGGTGGCCCTCAAGCTTGACAAGAAGGACGCGGGCTAAAGCCCGCGACTACATTTAGAACACCGCCGTCCCCAATTCGGTGCCACCACCGTCCCCAATTCGGTGCCACCGCCATCCCCCGAGGTAGTCGCGGGCTTTAGCCCGCGTTCCCGCCTCCCTGCTCACTTTTGGGATTACACTATCCTAAAATCGGACAGGCTTCCTGTTTCTATCCCCCTTTCTCATTGATTTTGTTAGGCCCAGGAGCGGAAATCCACGTGCCTTAGGGAACCTGCAGCATTTTCTTTTCGTAAAGTGCTGTTAACCTTTCGCCGCTCGGCGAGTTCTATGGAGTTGGAATGATGAAGATCCGAATCTTTGTTGTGGGTTTGCTGCTGGCCGTCTTCACAACAACGGCCACGGCTCAATCGAAGTGGGTTGAGCAATTTCTGAATCGATATCGGCCGACGCCGTTCGACCCCGCGTCGAGAGTGACGCCTCGGGTGTCGGACGAGGCCTGGCGGGGATTGGTGCAGTCCGGCATGTTGCCAATCTCGGTTTCCGACGTCATTCGCCTGATGCTGCAGAGCAATCTCGATGTGACGGTGAACCGGTTCTCGCCTCTTGCGAGCCAGTACTACATCCAGACATTGTTCCGGCCATTCGAGCCTACGCTCGATCTCTCGGCCACGGTCGGCAAGTTCTCAGCGCCCGTTGCCTCACAGTTGACTGCCGGCGCCGGTGCGACCGCTTTCAGCCAGTTGTATCACCGGTATGCCATCGGCTTTGGGCAGACGCTCCATACCGGTACGAGAGTGGACGTTACTTTCAATATGAATCGAACGTCCGACAACAACCTGTTCAACACCTTCAACCCGAGTTACCGGGGCACTCTTAACTATGCCGTAAGCCAGCAGCTGCTGCGCAATTACGGCAGGGACATCAACGATAGCGCGATCCGCGTCGCCCGAAACAATCTGAATATTTCGGAAATCGATTTCGAAACGCAGATGATCGATCTCGTCACGGATGCCCAGACTTTGTATTGGGATCTCGTCTTCCAGCGGGAAGACATCAAGGTTCGCAGGCAATCGCTGGATCTCGCTCAGAAGACTCTGGCCGATAACAGGCGTCAAGTGGAGATCGGAACGATGGCACCCATCGAAGTCGTTCAGACGGAAGCCGACGTTGCACAGCGTCAGGAACAGATGGTTACGACTTCCTATACTGCCGACCAGACGCAGGACCGGATCAAGCGAATGATCACGAATCTCGGCGATCCGGCATTGGTGCTGGCGAAACTCAGCCCCGTCGACGCGCCGCGTAAACCCGTGCCGAACGATGTGATGTCCGTTGAAGATGCGATCAAGTACGCGCTCGAGAGCCGTCCCGAAATACGGCGCCTCGCTCTGGAGCTTCAGAACTCCGACGTCGATCTGAAGTACAACAAGAACCAATTGCTGCCGTCGCTTGCCGTTAGCGGAAGCTACACGCAGAACGGCGTCGGAGGCGTGCAAACGAAACGCACCGGACTGGGCGATTCGGAGGTCGTCGAGAAAATTCACGGTGGTCTCTTCGACGCTTTCGGCCAGGTGTTCGGATACAACTACACGGGCTATTCCGTCGGCTTCACTCTGTCGATTCCGCTCAGCAACAAAGCCACGCAGGCCGAGTACGCGCGCTCATTAACGACGCGGCAGTCGGTCGAGGCCAGGCGGAACAGGCTCGCCCAGATGATTGCTCTGGAAGTTCGCAACGCTCACAGCCAGGTTGAAATGAATCGAGCTCGAATTGAAGCGGCGGACAAGGCGCTCCAGCTCTCAATAATGCAGTTGGAAGCCGAACAAAAGAAATTCCAGCTTGGCACTTCCCAGATCCGGTTTGTCCTTACCGAACAGCGCAATGTGGCGCAGGCGCAAACGTCGCAGATTCAGGCCCTGGTGGACTACGCAAAGGCGCTGGTGGAGTACGACAAAAAAGTCGGGCGAACTTTGCAAAAAAACAACATTGAGATTGATAAACAGCTGATTGCGGGCGCTTCCGGCCCCCTGTCCGGTTCCGGAACGGCGCGTCCCAGCGCCGGACAATCCAATTGAGGGCATGAAATTGAGTGCGAGCTTAAGTACAATCGATGGCACACTTACTCACCCAAAGGTCATGGAACGAGACTCGCACAGGGGTAGTCGGAGGAGTTTATGGTCGACGTAGCACGCCCGAAGTCAGTAATCCGGAACAAAAAGATCAAGAAGGTCGTCTATGCAGTTCTGGTTCTTGTAGCCGCCTCGGCAGTCACTCTGGGGCTGTCGCGAATGGCGCCGGCGGCACCCAGTGTGGATGGGGCGACGCTGTGGCCGGATACGGTGAAACGAGGCGAGATGCTTCGGCAGGTTCGGGGACTCGGAACGCTGGTTCCCGAAGAAGTTCGGTTCATACCAGCCACTTCCGACAGCATTATCGAGGAGCGTAAGTTGAGGGCAGGCGAAACCGTCACACCAAACAGCATCATTCTCGTGATGAGCAACCCCGACGTCCAGCAGCGGGCTATCGACGCCGAACTTCAGCTCAAAGGAGCTGAGGCTGACCTGGCGAATCTTCAGGCGACGCTGCAGAGCCAGATCCTGAACCAGCAGGCAGCGCAGGCCAGTGTCGAGTCCGACTACAACCGCGCGAAGCTGGACTTCGAAGCGAACCGGGAACTCGCCAAGGACGGTCTGATTGCGGATGTCATCCTGAAAAAATCTCAAGTAACAACTCAGGAATTGGCGGCAAAGAACGAGATGGAAAAGAAAAAGGTCGAGGTGAATTCCAGGTCGGCCGATGCGCAGATCGCGGCCCAGCAGGCCCGTGTTGACCAATACCGGGCCTCGCTTGAATTGCGTCGCAAGCAAGTGGATGAATTGACGGTCCGCGCCATGGTGGCCGGTGTGGTTCAACAGGTACCTGTCGAACCGGGGCAGCGAGTTTCCCAGGGTACGATCCTCGCCAAGATCGCTCAGCCCGGCCGGCTGAGGGCCGAGTTGCAGATCGCAGAAACGCAGGTGAAGGACGTCGCTCTCGGACAGATCGCCTCTATCGACACACGAAACGGAATAATTCCAGGCCAGGTCATCCGAATCGACCCGGCTTCCGTCAATGGTACGGTGAAGGTCGATGTCCAGCTGAACGGCGAATACCCGAAGGGTGTGCGTCCGGACCTGAGCGTGGACGGCACGATCGAAGTCGAACGATTGCCGGATGTGATGTACGTCGGGCGCCCGGCGTACGGCCAGGCCGACACGACCGTTTCGATGTTCAAATGGCTGCCGAACGGAGAGGCCGTGCGCGTTCAGGTGAAACTGGGGCGGACATCGGTCAACACCATCGAGATCAAGGAAGGCCTTCAAATTGGCGACCGCGTCATTCTCTCGGATATGTCGGCCTGGGATTCATACGATCGATTGAGAATCAATTAAGGAGCGAACATGAACGATTCCGTGATTCACCTTGAGGGAGTCACCAAGGTTTTCTTGACGGATGAAGTAGAAACACACGCGCTTGCAGGCGTTCACCTCGAAATCAAGAAGGGCGAATACTTCTCCATTTCCGGACCGTCCGGTTGCGGAAAATCCACGCTGCTGTCGATTCTGGGACTGCTGGATAGCCCGACCGACGGCACCTACCAACTCAATGGCAAGCCCGTGCAGGATCTCTCCATGAGCGAACGCGCGCGGGTCCGGAACCGCGAAATCGGGTTCATCTTTCAGGCGTTCAACCTGATCGGCGACCTGACGGTTTACGAGAACGTCGAGTTGCCGCTGACGTATCGTGGAATGCCGTCGGCAGAGCGCAAGAAACGAGTCCAGGAATCGCTCGATAAGGTCGGCATGGCACACCGCATGAAGCACTATCCATCGCAACTCTCCGGCGGTCAGCAACAGCGCGTCGCCGTCGCCCGGGCCCTGTGCGGACAGCCGGCCATTCTGCTCGCGGACGAACCTACCGGAAACCTCGATTCACGAAACGGCGAGGCGGTGATGGACCTCCTGCGCGGGCTCCATCGTGAGGGCGCCACGATTTGCATGGTCACTCACGATCCGAGATACGCGCGTTACGCCGACCGCACGATCCACCTCTTCGATGGCCGCGTGGTTGATGAGAAATTCCTCGAAGAAAACACAGTAAAGTAACTCCATGATCGAAGTACGAAACCTTGAAAAGTTTTACGAAACCGGTGTGGGAAAGACCTTCGTGCTGCGCCGCATCAGCCTGGACATCAAACAGGGTGACTTTCTCACCATTATGGGACCGTCGGGCGCCGGAAAGTCCACGCTCCTGGCCATTCTTGGCATGCTCGACAGCAACTGGATCGGCGAGTACTACTTTCTCGGCGAGCCCGTTCACAAGTTGAAGCCGAAGGACCGGGTCGAGCTCAACAAGCGGTACATTGGCTTCGTATTCCAGCAATACCACCTGCTGGACAGCCTGACCGTTTACGAAAACCTCGATATCCCGCTCTCCTATCGAAACATCAAGCGCAGCGAGCGCGAATCCATCGTTGGGGATTCGCTCGATCGATTCCAGATCGTCGGTAAGAAGGACCTCTATCCGAACCAGCTCTCAGGCGGCCAGCAGCAGCTCGTCGCTGTCGCTCGGGCCGTCATTGCCAGTCCGCGGCTCATCCTGGCCGACGAGCCGACGGGCAATCTTCACTCCAGTCAGGGCAAGGAAATCATGGAGCTTTTCAAACGTCTGAACGACGAAGGCACCACGATCGTCCAGGTCACCCACTCGGAACTGAATGCGTCCTACGGCAACAAGGTCATCAATCTGTTTGATGGCTGGTTGAAAGCTGAAGAGGCTACTGCGGTTAATAACGCGGGATGAAGAAAAAATAGCCGCGAATTACGCGACTATTTTTTCTTCATCCCGCGTTATTTCTTTGGCACCACTTTGATCTCGAAAACCTTCGGCCAGAGCTTGCCTGTTACGAACAGGCGATCAGCGGCACTGTCGTAGGCGATGCCGTTGAGGACAGCTTCAGGGTCAGGCCGCTCGGCTTTGGCAAGCAACCCCGTGAGATCGATCCAGCCGAGAACGCGTCCATCGGCCGGTGAGATGCGGGCGATGCGGTCCATGTGCCATACGTTGGCAAAGATTTCGCCCTTCACCGCTTCCAGTTCGTTCACATCAGTTACAGGCTGCGTCCCATCCTTCACGGTAATGCGCTTCGTCTCCTTGAGACTCACGGGATCCCACAACCGGATTTCCGAACTTCCGTCGCTCATATAAATCTGTTTGCCGTCATTGGTGAGTCCCCAGCCCTGGCCGGGATAGCTGAAACTTTTCAGGACTCGGAAACTCGCCTTGTCGTATACGAATCCGGTCTGGGTTTGCCAGGTCAGCTGGAGGATTTGCTGATTGACGACCGTGATGCCTTCTCCAAAGAAAGGTTGAGGCACATCGAATTTCTGCACGACGCGGCCGGTTGCCAGCTCGACTTTGCGCACGGAAGAGCGCCCAACCTGCCCGGTTCCTTCATACAGAAATCCGTCGCGGTATTCGAGACCTTGAGTGAAGGCCGTCCGATCGTGCGGATACGTCTTTACCACTCGGTAGCCGTACTCGGGAGTGGCCGGCGCGAGAGATGCCGCTGCCAGCATCAGGACTGCTATGATTCGGCCAACCATGCTGTTCACTAATAGCATCTATGAAGCGTCTTTTGGAAGTTCGTAATTCGGGGACAGACGTATAAATCCCCTAATTACAAAGACTGAAACGTGGATCGTAGGGTTCCCCCGTAGCGGCGGTCTATGACCGCCGGGTTTTCGCGGGCACGCAAGGAAAAACCGGCGGTCATAGACCGCCGCTACAGGAAGTCTAGTACTCCAATAGCTTGGTGACCTGGACTCTCAAGTCTTCCACGGAGGGCAGAACCTCTTCCTCCAGTGACACGGCAGAAGCGACGAAGCTGTCTTTGGCACCCAGCCGCATGACCGGCGCATCGAGGTGTTCGAAGCACTTCGATGCAATGCGGGCCGCTACTTCCGCACCCCATCCCAGCGTAACCGAGTCTTCGTGCAGGACCAGGACGCGGTTCGTCTTGCGAACGCTGGCGAACACCATTTCATCGTCCATCGGAACGATGGTTCGCAGGTCGATCACTTCCAGATCGAACTCGTCGGCCAGTTCGAGCGCGGTGTAGACGGTCGCACCCCAGGTGACGATGGTCGCAGCATCCCCTTCCCGTTTGATCTTTCCTTTCCCAAATGGGATCAGGTAATCGGCATTCGGCTCGCGCGCCTTTGCGCTGATGTGGCGGTAGAGCCGTTTGTGTTCCAGAAAGATCACGGGATCGTCGCATCGAGCAGCGGTCTTGATGAGGCCCTTGGCGTCTTCCGCATTGCTTGGAAACACGATGTACCAGCCTGGCGTGTGCGCGTACAGCGCTTCGGGACAGGTGGAATGGAAGGGACCGCCCTTGATTCTGCCACCGCTCGCCATGCGCACGACCATCGGATCCGACCACGTTCCGTTGCTGCGCCAGCGGAGCGTCGGTATCTCGTCGCGCATTTGCATGAAGCCCGGCCACGAATAATCCGCGAACTGAATTTCGACGATCGGTTTGTAACCGCCGATTGCCATTCCGCCGGCCACGCCGACAATGCTGGCCTCAGCCAATGGAGAATTCTGAACACGATCCGGATAGAGGTTCGTCAGGCCGCGGGTGACACCAAAAACGCCGCCCTTCGGGTCGGCGATGTCCTCGCCCCACATGACGATTTTCGGATTGTGCTCCATCTCTTCCTTCAAGCCCCGATTGAGAGCTTCCACCATCGAAATGGTGTCTTCGGAAACATACGCCGGCTTCTTCTCTTCGAAGAACGGTGTCTTGTCGCTGTAAATGTGGGTCGTAATGTGACCGACTTCAGGCTCGGGCGCGGCATCGGCTTCATCGGCGGCCTTACTGACCTCCGCCTGGATCTCGGACCGAAGCTTGTCGATATCGCCCTCGCTCAGAATGTGGCGTCTGAGCAGATATTTTTCCGTCAGAAGAATCGGATCGCGGTCGCGCGCTTTCGCTATTTCTTCTTCACTTCGGTATTTCATCTGGTCGTCCGAAGACGAGTGCGAATCCAGGCGGACGACTTCCGCTTCGATCAGGGCGGGGCCGCCGCCCTCGCGCATCCTTTGAATCAGCGGGGGCAGTGTCTGATAGATCGATTCATACCACGTCCCATCGACGTGATAGCTCGGCAGGCCGAAGCCCGCGGCGATCCTGTGGACCTCGGACGTCGTTTGCGCATTCTGGGGCACGCTGATCGCGTAACCATTGTTCTGGATTACAAACAAAACCGGCAGTTCTTCACGTGTTGCCCAGTTGACGGCTTCAAAGAATTCGCCCTCACTGGTGGCTCCTTCGCCGGAAGAAACGTAGACAATGGCATCGCTGCCGTCCTTCTTCAGCGCCTTGGCCATACCGACAGCCGGTAGGTACTGCGTACCCGTACAGGCCGTCTGCGAAACCAGATTCAACTCGCGCGATGAAAAATGTTCCGGCATATTGCGGCCGTTCGAGCTTGGATCGCCCTCGCGGCTCAACATGTGCAGAAAGATATCTTTCAGGGGCATGCCGAGGGCATAGGCAATTGCCTTTTCGCGATAGTATGGAAAGAAATAGTCGTGGCGTGGTTTCATCAGCATCACGGTACCGACCTGGACCTTTTCGTGCCCGCGCGTGGAAGCCAGGAACGAAATCTTTCCCTGTCTGGTGAGGATCTTGAGCCTTTCCTCGAGGTAAAAGACCCCCAACATCTTCTGGTACAACTCTTTGACGATATTGTCAGGAACGATCCGGCGGTCCGCGTCGCTGCGCAGATTAACTGGTGATTCCATAGACTTTCGGCTCATACACTCCGACCTTCATATACACAGAATAACAAGCAATAGAGGGTTGGACGCTATTTTTACCAGACTGTAGCAGGTTAAATGGCTGTGGCGGCCCTCTATGAGCGCCGGCGGACATAGACCGCCGCTACAGTTCTTCGAATAATCCCAACTGTTTAGTGTGGGTCCTCTTATCATCCAGGACGGTACGGCCGGCAAGCCCGGGTGAAATCGCATGCTCGTGAGCCACAACGGCGTTGAAGGCCGCCTCCGGCCGGCACCTGTCCTCGACAGTGCGCAGGAACCGATGGAGCCGCTCGAAGCCCTGGAGTTTGTCCGTGTCCCCCAGCCTGGCGGCGTCCAGTGATTTTTGGAGAACGGAGATGGATTCGTCGTATGTCTTGAGAGGAACCGGAAACGGATGTCCGTCCTTGCCTCCCAGCGCGAAGGAAAACCGAGCCGGATCCGAAAATCGAGTTGGCGTTCCATGAACGACTTCGGCAACCAGCGACAAAGTCTGGAGAGTCCGTGGGCCGAGTTTCTCGAGAAGCAGAAGCGAGGCGAAGTCGCGAAACTCCCGCTCGTACGCAACAGCCAGGACAGCGCCGAGGCGCTTTAGATCGACGTCCTGGCTACGAACGTCGTGCCGCGCCGGAAGACAAAGCCGGCGGGTCTCGCGCAGCGTCGCATCGGGATGCTGCCGGACCAGTTCGCGCAAGGCGTTCTGCGCCGGCCGGGCTTCGCGATCGACGAGATTCATAATCGTTCCCTGGTGCTCTCCGACAATTCCGGTGTGCGGCTCGGCAATGAAATCCCGCACGGATGGCGAATGCCAGTGGTATCGCCGGGCCAGACCGCTTGCGTCGTTCATGCCCTGCTGCACGACAGCCCACTCGCCGTCGGCCGTCACGACGAAGGTGTGGAGATAGATCTGAAAACCATCTGCGATTGCATTGTTATCGATGCGCGCCGTGAGCCGGCTCGTTCGAACGAGCGCATCGCCGTCGAGGCCCTTTCGTTCGGCGAGGCTCCGCAACTCATCCGGAGTCCTGCGGGAGTGTTTTCCCCGGCCGCCGCAGAAGTAAATGCCAAGCTCATCGGACCGATTGCTCAAGCCGCGTTTGAGGGCGCCGAGGACGGAAGTCGTGATTCCGGAGGAATGCCAATCCATTCCCATGACGGAGCCGAGGGCCTGAAACCAAAATGGATCGCTCAGCCGGGAGAGAAACTCGGGGCGCCCGTAGCTCTGCAGTATCGCCTCGACAATCGCCGCGCCGAGTTTCGACATCCGATCGGCGAGCCACGGCGGCACGCGGCCGCCATGCAGCGGAAGATCGGCAACTCCGGAGCGTTTCATCGGGCGATTACGCCGCGCCTCTGGTGCTGCGCGGGCTTTTTGGAGGGGTCGATTTCCGGCCGGGCTGCTTCTTCGGCGGGGATTCCCGTTTCACGTTTTCCTTGCCGGCGGTAATGCGAAGCATACCATCCTGAAATTCGACGTTCATGGTACCCACATTGATGGGCTCCGGGAAATGGATGGTACGGAAAACGGTGGCCGATTTGAAATCACAAACGTGAACAACCCCGGAATCGGAATCATGATGGTGACTGAACTCGCACTTGATGAGGATTTGATCGGGCGTCGCCATCACGTGCACATCATCGGCATCGATGCCCGCAATGGCCAACTGCACCTGGAAGGTACCGTCTTTCTCGACCAGCTCCGCAGGGGGCACAGAGATGATCTCCGACTCGGCCGATAGCCAATCGTCGACCTCGCGTCCCGAATGGCCCCGCATCAGGGACAGCTCGTATGCCCGGTCGCGGATCCGGTTCTGGATCTCTTCGGCTTCAGCCGAAATGGGATCGTTGTTTTCGAGAACGACAAGCTTGCCGGCGGACTTTGTCTGTCTTTTCATCAGCGTTTCCTCTTTCAATGATTCGAACTCAAACAGAATAACAAAGAGAATTAGCAAACAACAAAGACACAAACGAGGTTATAAGAGAAGCGTCGTAGTGTTCTGTTGCAACCCTGACAATCGACTAACACAAAATTTCGTGCCGAGCATGTCAATGTCATTCCTACAGTCCTCGAGCTCTCGGAGAGCAAAAAAATTGCAAAGAGGAATTAGCAGCAAAACAACACAAATGGCGTTATAAGAGTACCCACATGAACATTCTTCTCTACAACCCCGACAATGGAGTAACACGAAACTTCATGCCGCACTTGTGGATGTTCCTCCTACAGTCTTTAACGCCTGTGGGACACAAAGTGTTCTTGATCGACGGCAACGCTCAACCGATGACCGAACAGGAATTGAGTGACTTCGTGACCCGAAACGATATTCGGCTCGCGGGTATCGGCGCCATGACGAGAATGGCAGCCCGCGCATACCGGATGGCCGATGCGATTCGCGCCGCAGGAGCGAAAGTGGTGATGGGCGGCCCGCACGTGACCGAGGTTCCCGATGAGCCGCTCGGGCGGGATGGCAGTCCACGCCACGCTGACGCGATCGCCCTCGGCGAAGCCGATTACACGTGGCCTCGCATCGTTGCCGACGCAGAACGTGGCGAACTCGACGAGGTCTATCTTCCGATCAATCCCGAGGGCAAAGAGGTGAAGCCTTCTCTCGCCGATTACCCTCGCATCCCCTGGGACACCATCGACCTGAGCCAGTTCGACCTCATCGGCCACGTTCCGGCCTGGCTGCGGTCGATCATGCGAAAGATGGGCAACCCGTGGAAGAGCCTGTATGTGGTGCCCATAGAATCGGGCCGGGGATGCCCATACGGCTGCGACTTCTGCACCGTCACTGGATTCTTTGGCGATTCCATCCGCTTCAGGACAAATGAAAGTGTCGTCGAGGAAATGCTGCTGCTCAAAAAACGCGCGGAACGCGAACAGGGCAAGATCGGAGTGTTCTTCATCGACGACAACTTCGCGATCAACGTGAAGCGAACGAAAGCGCTCCTGCGCGAGCTCATCCAGCGCGATGCCGTCTTGCCATGGGTCGCTCAGATCAGCATCAATCTTCTTCGAGATGAAGAATTGCTCGACCTCATCAAAGCGAGCGGAGGCCGCTGGATTTTCATCGGCCTCGAGTCGATCGATGCGGACAGCCTGAAAGGAGTGAACAAGGGCTTCAACAAACCCGGAGAGTACAGCGCAATCCTTCAGAAAATGGCCGACCGCGGACTGTACGCAATTACGTCATTTATCTTCGGCATGGACGGAGACGTTCACGGCGTCGGCCAGCGCACGCTCGACGCGCTCGACTCCTGGCCGCCCGGTCTTCCCGTGTTCGGACTCCTGACGCCCTATCCGGCAACCCCGCTCTATGACCGGCTCATGCAGGAAGGCCGGCTCACCAGGCCGAAGCATTGGCTCGATTTCCGCCCGTTTCACATGGCTTTCACACCCGAAGGTATCAGTATCGACGAGGCAGAAGCTGAAGTGCGCAAAGCGTGGGGACACTGCTACGACGAACATGCCATTGCCACCGCGCTTCGGAAAATCGAAGGCCGTCCTTTCAGTGAACGCGCCGTGATGTTCTTCACGCGGCTCGCGTTCCGTGGAATCTATTTTCCAATGATGCGCAAACGCGCCTGGCTGGAAGTTCTCTTTCGCAATCGCGTGACAATTTTCAAACTCATCCGCGAGGCCCTTGCCGAGAAAAGATCAACGCCCCCCTCCGTGTCGCTCCCGCTCGAGAAGGTCGGGAAATAGGTTAGCCGCAGATTACGCGAATTACGCGGATGGCGCGCCCATATCCAGTTTGGTCGTTTTGTGAAGTAACGCGCCATCCGCGTAATTCGCGTAATCTGCGGCTAAATTCTTTTTCAAGCTTGTCCGCTTTTGGAAGCTGGAGTTCCGAAAGCGGACACCCCCCGGCGTTTGGACGCAGTGAAGGCCGTCTCATATCAATGCCTTAAGTTTGGACATACTTCTGTATATTCTTGTGCCTATGAAGACAGGGACGTCCCGGATTCTTATCGCCGATGATCAGAAGGATGTACTTGAAGCTCTGCGGTTGTTGTTAAAGGGAGAAGGTTATCAGATCGAAGCCGTCAACTCGCCCGCAGGAATCATGAGCCTGCTCGAATCCGATGACTTTGACGTGGTGCTCATGGATTTGAACTACACGCGCGACACGACCTCGGGCCAGGAAGGTCTGGACCTGCTGGGGCGCATTCACGGTATTGATGCGACGCTGCCCGTCGTGGTTATGACCGCCTGGGGAAGCATCGAACTTGCCGTCGAGGCAATGCGGCACGGGGCTCGCGACTTCGTCCAGAAACCATGGGAGAATGCGCGCCTCTTGAGCATCCTGCGAACTCAGACCGAGCTCTGTAAAAGCCTGCGGAAGGAACAGCGCCTGGAGGCGGAAAACCAGCTGCTTCGCGCCGAAGGAAGGCCGACGCTCATCGCCCAGGCGGCATCGATGCAGCCCGTTTTGCAGCTCATTGCGCGAGTCGGACCATCGGACGCAAACGTTCTCATCACAGGCGAACACGGCACCGGAAAAGAGGTCGTATCGCAGACGCTTCACGCTTTGTCCGCACGCGCTTCGAAGCCGATGGTCACAGTTAATGTAGGCGGTCTTGCTGAGGGGATTTTCGAAAGTGAGATGTTCGGACACGTGAAAGGCGCCTTCACCGATGCGAAAACCGATCGAGTCGGGCGGTTTGATCTCGCCGACGGCGGAACGCTTTTTCTCGATGAGATCGCGAATGTGCCCGTCAACCAGCAATCCAAGCTGCTCCGTGTTCTGGAAACCGGTGAGTTGGAACGGGTCGGTTCGTCAAAAACGCGGCGCGTGGATGTGCGAATCCTTTCCGCGACCAATGCAAATGTCAACGAAGAAGTGACCGCAGGCCGCTTTCGCCAGGATCTGTTGTTCCGTTTGAACACCATCGAAATCCACCTGCCGCCGCTACGCGATCGGCGCGAAGACATATCGGCGCTTGCTGCGCACTTCCTCCGCACGCATGCCAAACGATACCGAAAGCAACTGACCGGATTCGACAACGCCGCAATGCAGGTCCTGATGGAGCACCCCTGGCCGGGCAACGTCCGGGAGCTCGATCACGCCGTGGAACGCGCAGTACTGATGGCTCGTAAAAACACTGTCGGCGCAGGGGACCTTGGCCTCCAGCCGAGGAGTGAGTCGTCGGGCCGTCTGGAAGACATGAGCCTCGAGGAGGTAGAGTCGTTCCTGATCCGAAAAACGCTCTCTCGCCATGGCAACAATGTGAGCCAGGCGGCAAATGCGCTGGGACTGAGCCGCAGCGCGCTGTACCGTCGAATTCAGCGCCACGGGATTTGAATCGTGCTCATTAAAGAAGAAACCCGGAAACCTAAAGCCGAAATTCACTTTCGCCTCAGCCATGAGCGCCGCGTTTTCGTCATGGCTTTCGTCGCGGGTTTGCCGGGAGCCGTCATTGCCCTCATTCTGCTCTGGACCGGCTCATTCACGCCCAAGGTTCAATGGACGCTGACGGTATTGATCGTTACGGTCTGGCTCGGAATGGTTTCAAGCCTTCGGCAGCGCGTTGTTTTTCCTTTGCAGACATTGTCGAACCTGCTTGCGGCGCTTCGAGAAGGCGATTACTCCATCCGCGGCCGGGACGCGCGCTCGACCGACGCACTGGGCGAAGTGACACGCGAAGTGAACGCATTGGCCCAGACCCTTCGTGAACAGCGGCTGGATGCGCTCGAAGCGACCGCCCTTCTTCGAAAGGTGATGGAAGAAATTGACGTCGCCGTCTTTGCGTTCGACGCTGACCACAAGCTTCGACTGGTGAACCGGGCCGGCGAACGCCTTCTCAACATGCCTTCGGAGCGCCTGCTCGGTCTCCGAGCTGAAGAGATCGGTCTTGCAGATTGCCTCCATGAAGGCGAGGGTTCCCGCCTGATGGATGCCGTATTTCCCGGCGGATCCGGCCGCTGGGAAGTGCGGCGCTCGATGTTTCGGCAGGGCGGTTTGCCTCTTCGGTTACTGGTGTTGTCGGATCTCACTCGCACCTTGAGAGAGGAAGAGCTCAAAGCGTGGCAGCGGATTGTCCGCGTTATCGGGCACGAGTTGAACAATTCGCTGACGCCGATCAAATCGATTTCAGGAAGTCTCAAATCGCTGCTCCAACGGGAGTCGCGGCCTGCGGACTGGGAAGAAGATGTGCATCGAGGTCTGGCCGTTATCGGATCCCGATCCGAATCTCTCGGCCGATTCATGGCAGCCTATGCGCAACTGGCCAAACTGCCGCAGCCAAGGTTTGAATCCGTGGATGTGAGTGCGCTCATGCGCAGGGTGGCAGGATTGGAGACTCGTTTGGAAGTTTCACTCCAGCCCGGTCCCGAACTCACGATTCGGGCCGATAGCGACCAGATTGAGCAACTCCTGATCAATCTGATCCGCAACTCCGTGGATGCTTCACTCGAGACTGGAGGAGGCGTGCGCCTCGGCTGGAAACGGTCGGGCGCCTATCTGGATATCTTCGTCCAGGACGATGGCCCGGGACTTTCGAATACGGCGAACCTGTTCGTTCCGTTTTTCACCACGAAACCCGGCGGCTCCGGCATCGGTCTTGTTTTGAGCCGTCAGATTGCCGAGGCGCACGGGGGTTCGCTGACCCTGGACAATCGCGAAGATGCTCCGGGCTGTGAAGCACGGTTGCGGCTGCCGATCTGATACCCGTACAATCTGAACTCGGGGAGAGGTGCTGGAGCGGTTGAACAGGCCGGTCTCGAAAACCGGAGTGGGGGTAACTCCACCGTGGGTTCGAATCCCACCCTCTCCGTTTTCTTTTAAATTACTAATCACTGATGGCCACTGCCATCAGTGATTAGTAATCTAACGCAACGCCAATCCCGGACGCTCGCCCGTCGCCTGACCGTCCTTCACCACGATTGTTCCATTCACGAAGACATACTTCATCACGACCGTCGCCTGCAGCGGATCAAAGACAACCACGTCCGCAGTAGCGCCCTTTGCCAACACGCCGCGCGTCTTCAATCCCGCCCGCGATGCGGGAAGCCCCGTCATCTTTCTGATGGCACGTTCAAGCGTCAGAAGCTTTTGTTCGCGGACATACTTCCCCAGCACATTGGGGAAAACCCCCATCTCGCCATCACTCGCGAACATCACCCAGGGATGCTGCAGAAAAGCGCGCAGGTCCTTGTCGGTCATCGACGACGCCGTATCCGCTGCAACGTCGGCCCCCTGCATCCGCGCCTTGTCGATTTCCGCAAGAGCCCCGGCAAACTTCACGGGCGAGATTTGCACTGAAACTTTCGCGCTCCGGCCGATCTCGATGGCGTCCCGTATGGACTCCAGGGCTCTGTCGCCTTCGCGCGCGCGGGTGATGTAGACGCCACCCGAACGAGCCATGGCCTTGCCCAAAACCATCAACTCCTCCGAAGTGCTGTAGGAGCTCGGTTCGGACGTAAGATCCGACGACAGGCCGTAGGCGCCTTGCCGCATTGCCTCGTCGATGAGTTCGCCCATACGCCGAATCTCTTCTGCCGTGGCGGCCCGTTTGTAATCGGCTCCCATGATCTGGCGCCGCACGGTGCCGTGCCCGACGAGAGTCATGATGTTCAGCGCGGGCGGCTTCTCGTCAAACGGAAGCATGAACTCCTCGACCAGGTAGGGCCCTGTGCCGTCGCCGCCGAGAATAGCGGTCGTGATTCCTTGATTGATTTGCGAGGCTGCTCCCAGGTCCCTGGCCAATTCGCTTGCCGGCTGATTATGCAGATCAATGAAGCCGGGAGCGACGACCAGGCCTTTCACGTCGAGGACGGTTTCTCCGGCGACCGGTTTGAAAGCGCCGATGTCCCTGACTCTTCCCTCGCGAATGCGAACATTCCCCAGAAACCGCGCCTTGAGGGTTCCATCGATAATCGTGCCGTTCACCAGCACCACGTTTTCGGCGAACACTGGCGTAGCCAGGACCACGCACAACAAGAGGCATAGAACAGGGCGCATAGAGTACACTTTGGCGAATTATGGCTATTCAGGAATCCGCGCGCAAGGACGACGTTCTCTACTCGACCGTCGTACAACTTGGCGAGATGCTCCGCGGCGGCAGGATTACCTCCATGGATCTGACGCTTTCTTACATCGAGCGAATCAAGCAGGTCGATCCAAAGCTGAATGCCTTCATAACCGTCACTGAAGGGTTGGCCGTCCAGCAGGCGGAACGCGCAGACAAAGAACTCCAGGGCGGCTCATACCTCGGACCGCTGCACGGAATCCCATACGGCGCGAAGGATCTTCTGGCAACGAAAGGGATCCCGACCACGTGGGGATCGAAAATCTTCGCAAAGCAGGTTTTCGATTTTGATTCCACCGTGATCTCGCGGCTGCGTGACGCGGGCGCCGTGCTTCTGGGCAAACTAAACATGATCGAACTGGCCGGCGGCACGGGATACAAGTTTGGCAGCGCATCGGCTACCGGCGCCACGCATAATCCCTGGGATCTCAGCCGCTGGGCCGGCGGCTCTTCCAGCGGTGCGGGAGCCGCTGTGGCCGCGGGGCTGGTCGGGTTTGCGATCGGATCGGAGACGTGGGGCTCGATTGTCACTCCTTCGGCTTTCTGCGGTGTCACGGGCCTGCGGCCCAGCTACGGCCGAGTGAGCCGCCACGGCGCGATGGCCAATTCGTGGACCATGGACAAGATCGGGCCCATGGCTCGCTCCGCAGAAGACTGCAGACTCGTCCTCGAAGCCATCAATGGCACCGACCCTCAGGATCCGACGGTGAGATCGTCGTGGAGATTCACGGCACGCCAAAAACCGGCTCGGATTGGTGTTTTGAACGAGGGACCCTCCGGCATTTCACAGCTCGTGGCAGACGCGATCGACGTTTTGAAAAAGAATGGCCACGATGTCAGGCCGTGCAAGCTGCCGGATCTCCCTTATGAGTCCGTGGCCGCCACCATCCAGCGCGCTGAGGCATGCTCGGCCTTCTGGCCGCTGATTCGAGATGGCCGCCTGCAGGAACTCAGCGACGAAGGCTTGAAGACATCATTCGCAGCCGGTTTGAACATTCGCGCCATTGATTATATTCAAGCCAATCGAATGCGGGTTCAAATCGAAAGCGCGATGAAAGGATTGCATGCGCTCTTCGACGTGATCGTTGCACCAACGCTTCCAGTGATTGCAAACAAACTGGAGGATGATCTCGACAAGGTCTTTGGTAGCATTAGTGATCCGCTCGGGGCCATGGGTAATGTGGCCGGCTTGCCCTGCGTGTCGGTGCCCTGCGGTTTCTCGAATCGAATGCCTGTGGGTATGCAGATTCTCGGCGCGTACGGCAACGAGGACGATGTGTTGAGCGTTGGAATGGATTACCAGAAATCTACAGACTGGCATAAACAGAGACCACCACTATGAAAATCATCCGATATGTCCGATATTCTGCTGCAGGCAAAGTGTCCTACGGCATCCTCGACGGAGAAACCATTCGCGAGCTCAACGGCGACATTTTTCACGGCGCCGAACCGACGGGCAAGACTGTGAATCTCTCCGCAGTGAAACTCCTTGCGCCATGTGAACCCGTAAACGTGGTTGCGGTCGGACGCAATTACAAGAGCCACATCGCAGACCGCAACATCGCGCCCGCGCCGTTTCCGGGACTGTTTCTGAAGACCCGCTCATGCATTATCGGAACGGGCGAGAACATCATTTTTCCAGCCGATGCCAATAACGTTCACTATGAGGCCGAGCTGGTGGTAGTGATCGGGAAAAAAGCGAAGAACGTCACGAAGGCAGACGCGTCGAAGTACATCTTCGGCATCACCGCCGGGAACGATGTGAGCGAGCGCGATTGGCAAAAGAACGACCTGCAGTGGCTGCGCGCGAAGGCATCGGACACGTTTGGCGTGCTGGGACCGGCGATCGTTCAGGGCTTGAATCATAATGACCTGCTTGTCGAGTGCCGGTTGAACGGCGAAGTCCGCCAATCCCAGCGCACAAGAGATCTGATTTTCGATATCGACACCATAATCAGCTACGTCACCCAGTACGCCACGCTCCAGCCTGGTGACGTGATCTATACCGGCACTCCCGGTAACACGAAGCCTATGCAACCCGGCGATATCGTTGAAGTTGAGGTGGAAGGCGTCGGAATCCTTCGCAATGGCATCGAGCGCGCCGTAGCGGCTGTGGATTAGACAATGTTGAACCGGAGAAGATTCATTCAGGCCACTGCACTCGCTTTGCCCCTGGCCGGCTGCACGTCTCGGCCCGCGCCAGGTGAGCCTCCGGTTGGAAATCTCACTCCGGAACAAATGCAGGCGGCCCGGAAGAGTGCGCGTGATTTTGAAAGCCTGTTGGAAAATATCAGAAAAGCGGAAGTCGCGTATTCAATCGAACCGCACTTCTTTCCGTCGCTGTGAAATCCGGCCGCGAATTACGCGAATGACGCGAACGGGCGCATCAAATGAATTCTCTTATGCGCCCGTTCGCGTCATTCGCGTAATTCGCGGCTAACATTTTTCTTTGTGAGTCTACCTATATAATTTCCCTTTCCTGTTGGATTAACCTAAAAGAAAGAGCTCAAAAATGCCAACATCCATAGACACACTCAAGGAAAAAGGCAGGCGCCTTCGCATTCTGTCGCTGAAAGCCACGACGGAAGCGGGTTCGGGACATCCATCCTCGTGCTTTTCGGCTGCGGATCTCACATCCGTTATTTTCTTTCATGAGATGCATTTTGATCCGCGCGATCCTGAGAATCCGGCGAACGACCGGTTTGTACTTTCCAAAGGACACGCAGCGCCCCTGCTCTACGCCGCATTCGCCGAAGCTGGAATCATTTCTGAAAAGGATGTGCTTTCGCTCCGGCGTCTCGACAGCATCTTTGAAGGCCATCCCACGCCGCGGATTCCATGGGTAGATGTGGCAACAGGTTCTTTGGGTCAGGGTTTATCTGCAGGGCTGGGCAACGCCTTCGCAGCCCAGATGGATGGTTTACCCTTCAACACGTATGTCCTGCTCGGAGATGGCGAATGTGCTGAGGGCCAGGTCTGGGAAGCGGCCGCACTGGCAAGTTACTACAAAGCTTCAAATCTCTATGCGGTCATCGACGTCAATGGACTGGGCCAGAGCCAGCACACGATGGATCGATTCGACGTCAATCGGTTTGCTGAAAAATTCCGCGCATTCGGATGGTTTGCGGTCACCGTCGATGGCCACAATTACGTGGATATCATCGACGGATTCGAGAAGTGCAGGCGCGAGGGCGGTACGCAGCCGCGGGTGCTTGTGGCGAAGACCTTGAAGGGCAAAGGCCTGTCGCTGATCGAAAACAAGGAAGGTTGGCACGGCAAGCCGGTCCCAAAGCAGGATCTCGAAAAGGCGCTGGCCGAACTCGGGCAACCATTGGGTCCCGATGATTGGAAACCCCAGCCGAGAACCGGATTCTCAAAACCACGCATTGAAGGGTCGTTCGAAATCGAGGTCAACCGGAAAATCGGCGACTCGGTGGCTACCCGCGAGGCGTATGGAGATGCGCTGGTCAAGGTGGCCGAGAAGGATCCGCGCGTGGTCGCGCTCGATGGAGAGACCAAGAATTCCACGTTCTCGGAGAAGCTGCTGAAGGCGAAACCGGAACGTTTTCGGGAAATGTTCATCGCCGAACAAAACATGGTGGGTGTGGCGGCGGGGCTTTCGGCCCGGGGCAAGATCCCATTCGTGTCCACTTTCGCTGCGTTTCTGACGCGTGCCTTCGATCAGATCCGGATGGCAGGTATTTCCCGATCGAATGTGAAGTTCTGTGGGTCCCATGCCGGCGTATCGATTGGCGAAGACGGTCCCTCGCAAATGGGCCTCGAGGATCTGGCAATGTTTCGAGCGGTTCCCGAATCCGTCATCCTTTATCCTTCCGATGCAGTCTCCACGGAGCGTCTGGTCGCTGAGGCGGCACGGCGCCGGGGCATCTGCTATATACGCACGTCGCGGCCGAAGACGCCTGTCCTATACTCTAACGAAGATCGATTCCCGATCGGCGGTTCGAAGGTGTTGCGCAAATCGGCAAACGATCGCGTAACGGTGATCGGCGCCGGCATTACTGTGCACGAGGCGCTGAAAGCCGCCGCGAAGCTCGAAGCGGAGGGCATGCCGATTCGTGTTATTGATGCATATTCGGTGAAACCGATCGATGCCGCGGGGATCCTCAACGCGGCGAAGGAGACAGGGGGCCGTGTAGTCGTTGTTGAAGATCATTACGACGAAGGTGGCCTGGGAGACGCTGTGCTGAATGTTGTGGGAAATCAGGGCCGGGTTGTGAAACTTGCTGTCCGGGAAATCCCTCATTCCGGGCCGCCGGAGGCCCTGCTCGATAAGTACGGTATCAGCGCCAATCACATCATCGAAGCCGTGAAGAGGTTACTGTAGGGGCGCCCTGAGAGCGCCGATGGAGGAGCGATGGCAAGCAACAGCAAGAAGGAAGTCCAGAAGGAGATGCGAGTAGTTGTGGAAGTGGACGGCAATCCCGTCGGCTTTCTCAATCTCGATCTCGATCGGCTGTGGCCTTTAATCAACCATCGGAGGGGCGATACTGTGCCCGTCGAATGGATGGACGCCGCGAAATTCGATTCAATCATGCGAGCCGCAGTCGTGAAACGGCTGATCTCGCGGCTGGAGACGCACCTGTATCAGGCGCTGGGCGACGAAATGGTGAAAGCCGAGCTCGACGTCGAGACGTTCAATCTGAAGGCCGAGGCTGCCGCACAGACATTTGGAAGGAGCAAAGCCGAAATCGCAAAACTCGTCGAAGACGATGACTGCTCAACCATGGATTTCTACTCGTTCTTCTGGGACTACCTGCTGGATGATCGAGAAGTCATCGATTTGAAGAAGGAATGGAAGGTGAGGAGTACTCGGCCTCGATGACCGCCCTCATCCCTCCGCGCGTATTGAACTCGCCCGTCACCTTTGCGGAAACCGGCCGGCAGGCCTTCACGACATCGCGCAAAATCCGGTTCACGGCGTTCTCGTAAAAGATCCCGAGATTCCGATACGCCTGAAAGTATCCTTTCAGCGACTTCAGTTCCAGGCAAAGCTTGTCCGGACGATAGCGAATGTGGACGGTCCCGAAGTCCGGGAGACCCGTTTTCGGGCAGATCGAAGTGAATTCAGGCATGGAGATGCTGATGTCGTAGCCGGGAAACTGGTTCGGCCAGCATTCGATTTCGGGGAGTTCTGCGTCGATTCCGGATTGGGCGTGCTGTTCGCTATATTCGGCCATTTTTTAGCTGTAGGGCCGCTCTGTGAGCGGCCGGGCGGTCACAGACCGCCCCCACAGCATAGCACCAACATGAAAAGCCCTCCGGCACGTCGTGCACCGAAGGGCTTTTTCCCTAGTCTCCTTCATCGTCGCGATCCCGGCTCTCGCCTCGCGACATCATATTCGCGCGGAATCCTCCTTGGGCGGGCTTCCTAAAACCTGATGCGTCCGACTACCGTCCCTGGCTGGAGTAGCCAAATGCTACTAGGAAATATAGTCTCTTTCGAGACGCGGGAAATGTAAAGCTGAGTCATTTCTATTGCAAGCTCTTTTTTAAAAAAACTACTATTGGGCATGCCAAAACTAGGAAAACCTCTGATCGTGATTATCGTGGCCGTCGGCGTGGCGGCGGCAGCGGCAGTGTACCTGAGCCGCGAACCCCAACCGGTGACCGAAACTTCTGCGGCTGCAACGCTCGACACGAAGGGCGGAGGCCACTTCCGAGGGCCGGAAAACGCCGCCGTAACCCTCGTTGAATTCGGCGATTATCAGTGTCCGAGCTGCAAGGCGTTTGCTCCAGTCGTTCAGGAAGTGCTGAACCGGTATCCGAAGCAGGTCCGGCTGGAATTTCACCACTACCCCCTGATCTCGATTCACCCGAATTCCATGGCGGCCTCCCTGGCGGCTGAGGCCGCGGGTGAACAGGGGAAATACTGGGAGATGCATGATCAGATCTTCGAGTATCAGGAGCGGTGGGCGCCAAGCTCGAACCCTGAACCGGAGTTTCTCGCGATGGCCAGCCGTATCGGCCTGAATGCGAATGCCTTCATGCAGGCCATGCGTTCGCCCCAGCTTCGGGACCGGATTATTCAGGATGTGGTCCGCGCGAGAGAAGCCAACATCGAAGCAGTGCCGACGTTTTTCATCGACGGCCAGCAGATCCATGTTCCCCTGAGCGTCAACGCTTTTGTGGATGTCATTGATGCGCGACTGAAGAAATGAGCGGCTGCGAATGCAAGCCCGACGCGAAGCGCAAGCGCGATAGCGCGCAGCCTCAAGAAACGGCGCAGCGATCTATTATATGAAGGCACGCGTAGCGCTGATCGCGGTCGTCGCGTTCATCGGGATGGTTGACGCGCTGTTTCTGTCTCTGAAGCGAAACAGCGGACCGATTCCCTGCCACATCACGCGGGGCTGCAACGACGTGCTGACAAGCAAGTACTCCGCACTTGCCGGCATTCCGATTTCCTGGTTCGGAATGGCGTTCTATCTCACGGTGTTCAGTCTCGCGGTATTTGCCAGTTTCGACGCCGGAAAACCAGGCGGCCAACCGCTGCGATGGATTTACATGCTGTCGGGGCTGGCGCTGATCATTTCCGGCCTGCTGGTAGGGGTTCAGGCTTTCATCTTGAAGGCGTTTTGCGAGTACTGCCTGCTTTCGGCGATTCTGGTTCTGACCATTTTCCTGCTGGCGCCGCAGCCGTTTCGGCGTACACACCCGCAATAGCCGTTTCAGGCTTCGGCATATTCTTTTCGCGGCTCGCCAGCGCTTCTTTTTCCGCCTGAGCGAGCTCGGCAATGACCTTCTGCTCGGTTTCATCGAGCGTCGTTTTGGAGACGCCCTGAGCTTCAAGCCAGGACTCGTACGTGCCGATCGGGTCGCGCTTCCCCCAATATTCGAAGAGCTCCGCGCCGCAGATTTCGCGTGCTTCCGCTTCATCATGGGTGGCGTGGCCACCCATTCGGAAGGTCTCGGCCGTGACTATGGCCGGACCGCTACCGTTGCGTGCCAGATCGGCAGCGAGTTTAGTTGCGGCATAGGTATCGAGGACGTTGTTGCCGTCGCATGAAAAAGCGGTAATGCCATACGCTTTGCTCCAGGCAGTGAACGGACCTGCCTGGTGCTGATCCAGCCGCGTCCCAAGAGCGATCTGATTATTTTGCAGAACGTACACGGCCGGCACCTTCAAAACCGCCGCGAGATTCATTCCTTCATGAAAAGCCGTTGTCTTGGTGGCGCCGTCTCCGATCCAGGTCAACACGACACGCCGCTCGCCACGCTGCTTGAACGCGAGTGCGATGCCTGCCACAACAGGAACGAGTGCGGCAACCTGGCTTACGGGAGCAATCACACCGTACTCCATGCTGCCGACATGGAGATCTTTGCCATGGCTCGGAGAGTCGGCGGTCGCGAGATACTCACGTAACATGTCGGCTAACGGCAGGCCCATCTCGTGACACGCGCCGGCGTTGCGGATCATCGGACCGACTTTATCGATTTTGCGATCCAGAGCATGCACGTTCCCGATCGTCACCGCTTCTTCACCTGTGCCCAGCCAGGCTTTGGCAAGAATCCCCTGTTTCACCCACCGCCGCAGCGTGATGTCATGAAGACGAAAGCGGACCATGCCGGCATACATGTCCAGAAGCTGGTTTGGACTGAGTGAGGAGATTAATCTTGCGCGCTCGGGATCGCGGCTGATGGTGTGTTGATACTCTTCGATGATGCCCGAGGCTGGCTTCCAATCCACGTATTCCGGTGGATCGAACATCGGGTAACGCTTCATAGAAGCCAGTGTACTACGAATCAATGCAGGCGCCGGTCTATGCGCCGGTGTAGGCGCCTACATCTGTGGAAGCAGTTGCCGAATTTCGGTGGACAGGCGCTGCTTGTTCCGGATCAGGCCGGGCAGGATCTTGCCTTGATAGATCTCGGAAATATCGGCCGGCGGAATTCCCAGAACTTCGAAATACTCTTTGTCGAATGGCTGCACGGCGGCATCCACTGGTTTGCCGGTCATGATGCCTTCCAGCAGATGGGCGAAGTGTAGAACGGCAACTTCCTTCCGGCACGCACTGTCGATTGCATCCGGCGGCAGAAACTCCGCTTCGTTCTGATGTTCGATCGCCTGGCACAGACGATCCGGCAGACCCCAGTGGCGCAGCAGGTCGGCGCCCATCTTTGCCGTATCCAGCATTCGCGCGAATCCGGAAATAGCCGGATGCTTCTGCTTCAGCAATACGACGACGTTTTTGCCCAGATCGTGGAGCAGCCCAACCGTCGTCGCGGTTTGCGGATGCACATCTTTGCTGACAGATGCCACTTCGTAGCAAAGAGCGGACACCAGGCACGAATGGAATTGGATCTCCTGACTCTCCGGTGTCGCCGATATCGCGTTCTTGATGCTCTCCTGCATGACCAACTGGTAAATATTGCTGAAGCCGAGAATCATGCATGCGTGATAAAAGGTTTCGATTTTCTTGCTGAAGGAATACATCGCGGAGTTCACAATCTTGAGGATGTTCCCAGCCAGGGCCGGATCGCGCTTTATCGATTCCACAATCTCGTGAACGGGCGTGTTGTCGGACAGCAGCTTCTGCGAAAGGTCGGTCGTGTGAGCCGGCAGTTTCGGAATCTCGTTCAAGAATTCCTGAACGAATTGGGAGGCAACGATCTCCGCATTCTGCGCTCGCTGATAGCGAATGTAAGCCGCCAGCTTGTTGTAGCGATCCTCGAAGTTCGTGTTCGACTTCGGCGACGACGACGCCTGGCTGACAAATCGCTCGCCGGGCCGAGATGCATTCTTGTAGATCCAGATCTGGAGCTTCTCGGGCAGGCAGGCGAGGATAGCCGGCTTCAGTTCGATGACAGTTGCGGGTCCCGCGGCCTTTATCCAGAACCGCGTTTCGGTTGCCGGCATCAGCGGCCCGATGCATTGACCGGCACAAAAGCCGGTCCCGGCGTCCTGGGACGCCTCAGCGCCTCCAAGTACGACGACCTTCCCATCGAGAACGAGAAAGTAGGAATCGCTTCGTTCGACACCGGCAAGAATGTGCTCCCCCGGCTTAAATTGTTTGATAGGCGCTGAATTATAAAGCGCTACCATGTCGCGTTCGGCTATGCCATCACAAACTGACGAAATTTTAGACACCTTCATGTCCCAACGCCCTCTCTGCGTTCGAATAGGGTATCGGCGGGATCTTTCCAATTATTTAGAGGAATTTGGATAATTCGGGGACAGACGTATAAATCACCTTAATTAGCAGGTAAAGTCCCTTCGGATGCTAATTAGGTGATTTATACGTCTGTCCCCGAATTATCAGGAGGGGGTAATTATTATCCCCCTCCCGAGATCCCTTCAGGTGCTATAATGTCACCGACTTTCCGAAGGGGTAAATCCATGAAACGCAAACAGCTTAAGTTTGTGGTCGGGTCCAGCGTGATCATATTGACGTTAGCCTTCCTGGCCTTTTCAGGGTACCAGGAAAGCAAAGCCTACTATCTGACCGTGCCGGAACTTTACGCGATGAAAGACGCGTCGGCTGAAAAACAGCTCAAAGTCGCTGGCGACGTGGTGCCGGGCTCGATTGACCGCACTGAAAGCAAGGTCATCAAGTTCTTGATCAGCCAGGAGGACGGAAAGACCCACAAAGTTGAGACCCTTCACGTGAAGTATGTCGGCAAGGACGCCCCGCCCGATACATTCATAGACCGTGCCCAGGCTGTCGTTACAGGCAAGCTCGGCGACGACGGCGTTTTCGTGGCCCATGAAATGACGGCCAAGTGCGCCTCGAAGTACGAAAAAGAGGCTGCTGCGGGCGTCAAAAGACCGACGGAGTAACACAACATGGCACAAATCGGCCAGTTCGCACTGGCTCTCGCCTTTGTGGTGACGGTCTATTCGATCGCCGCCTCGCTTATCGGAATCCGGGTCAAACACGACAAATTGATCGCCAGCGGCCGCAATGCGGCTGTGGGCACATTTGCGTGCCTCACAACAGCCTTTCTATGCCTGGTTTATTTGTTCGTCGTAAGCGATTTTTCGATCAACTATGTCGCCGGGCATTCGAACCGCGATCTGCCGCTTTACTTCAAGATCAGCGCGATCTGGGGTGGCCAGGAAGGGTCGCTGCTGCTGTGGGGCTGGTTCCTGACGGGCTACGCCGCGCTTGTCATGATTCAAAACTGGCGCAAGCACACCGCGATGATGCCGTACGTGACAGCGGTTCTTATGGGTTCGTCGCTGTTCTTCACGTCGATGCACTTGTTCATCGCGAATCCCTTCAACCAGATTGTCTCGATTGGGCCGGGTGGCGCGAGAGTGCCGTTTGTACCGGCCGACGGTCAGGGTTTGAACCCGCTGCTGCAGTACATCCTGAACGCGATCCATCCGCCGGTCATGTATCTGGGACTGGTAGGATTTGCCGTTCCCTTCGCCTTTGCCATGGCGGCGATGCTCAGCCGGCAGCTTGGCGATACATGGATCCGCACAACGCGGCGCTGGACAATGGTGGCCTGGTTCTTTCTCGGCACAGCGATTCTGCTGGGAGGCAAATGGGCTTATGTCGAGCTGGGCTGGGGCGGCTTCTGGGGATGGGATCCGGTCGAGAATGCGTCTCTGATGCCATGGCTGATTGGAACGGCCTTCCTGCACTCCGTAATGGTTCAGGAAAAGAAAGGCATGCTGAAGGTCTGGAACATGGTGTTGATCATCCTGGCCTACACCATGTGCCTGTTCGGAACGTTCCTGACACGAAGCGGCGTGGTGAGCTCCGTCCACGCGTTTGCTCAATCGTCGATCGGCGGTTATTTCGCGGCCTTTATCGTCATTTCGCTTTCCGGAGCGCTCTATCTGCTGTTGGATCGTCTGCCCCTGCTGAAAAGCGAAAATCAGATGGAGTCGATCGTTTCGCGCGAAAGCAGCTTCATGTTCAACAACCTGATCCTGCTGGCGTCCTGCTTTGCGGTGTTCTGGGGCGTGATGTTTCCGGTCTTCTCAGAGTGGATCAAGGGCGTCAAGATCACCGTGGGCCCGCCGTTCTTCAACAGAGTAAACGTTCCAATCGCAATTTTTCTGATGTTCCTGACGGGTGTCGGCCCGCTTCTTGCCTGGCGTAAAGCATCGACGAACAGTTTGAAACGAAACTTCCTGTGGCCTGCCGCTATTGCGTTGGCGGCGGGCATTGGCCTGTTTTTCCGCGGTATCGGCCGCCCGATTCTGAAGGCACCCGAGGAGCTGGGACAATCGCTGTTCCAGAAACTTCTCGGATACAGTTTCACTTCGTCGTTCTATGCGTGGCTCGCCATCATCATGTCGGTCTTCGTCGCCGTCACGATCGCTCGCGAGTTTTACAAGGGCGCGAGAGCGCGAAGTCACGGAACCGGAGAGAACTTTATTGAAGCCGTTGGGAATTTAACGCTGCAAAACACGCGTCGATACGGCGGCTATATTGTGCACTTTGGTTTCGTCCTGTTGTTTATCGGTTGGGCCGGCCAGGCTTTTACGACAGATGTATCGACGGAGGCCGGCATTGGCGACAGAATTTCGATCCGCCAGTACACGCTCCGCGTGGACAAGCTCGGCGTCGAGGATACTCCGAACTATCAAAGCATGAAGGCGACCGTCAGCCTTTTCGAGGATGGCGTGAAAGTCGCCACAATGGGTCCGGAACGCCGCCGCTATAAAGCGGGAGAACAGCAGACCACGACGGAAGTTTCCATCTGGTCGACGTTGAAGGAAGACGTCTACGTGGTCTTTTCGGGCGCCACAGCCGACGGGAAACGAGCGAATATCCAGGTCTACTACAACCCTCTGGTCATGTGGGTCTGGCTCGGCGGAATCGTACTCGGCCTGGGCACGTTGATCGCATTGTTGCCAAACAAGAAATCCAGTCCAAGAAAGCGTCCACAGGCAGCAGACCGAACGGAGGAACAGAAAGACGTTGCTGAAAAAGTTTCTTAAACGTCGGGCCGCACTGCTCCTTATCCTCGCCACAGTCCCTCTTGCGCTTGCCGCTGACCAGCAGCGCATCAAGGACGTCGCCAGCCAGCTCATGTGTATTTGCGGCTGCAACCAGGTTCTGGGGGTCTGCAATCACATCAACTGCCCGACATCCGGCGGAATGATGGCGGAAGTGGAAAAGGAACTCGACTCGGGCAAGAGCGACAAGGCCGTTCTCGACCATTTCGTGGGCAAGTTCGGGCTTTCCGTGCTCTCGGCTCCGCCGGCCTCGGGTTTCAATCTGACTGCCTGGCTCATGCCCTTCGCCGCACTGCTTGCCGGGGCGATCGCCGCTGTCTATTTCCTGCGGCGATTCCGGGCTCGCTGGGTTGAAACTGCGCCTAAGACGGTGGTGGACACGGCGAAATACCAGCGTCAGATCGAAGAAGAACTCCAGAAATACACTCCGGAAGATTAGATGGTTTACCTGTTCTGCGGCATTCTCAGCGGCGCCATACTGGCCGCGATCTGCATCCCGCTTTTCCGAAGAGACGATACCCTCGAATCGACGATCATCGAGGAAACCGAATGGGACCTTCTTCAGCGAAAGAAAGATGTCGTTCTCGGCAACATTCAGGATCTCGATTTCGAATACAAGTGCGGCAAGCTCTCGGAAGAGGATTATCAGAAGATCCGAGGCGAGATGAGCGCCGAAGCGGCGGTGGTGTTCCAGGAGATCGATAGTATCGAATCTTCGAAGGATCTCGACGCGCTGATCCGTCGCGAGGTGTCGGCACGTAAGAACAAAACCAAAACCGGTTCCCCCACGACCGTCTGCCCTTCCTGCCGTGCCCAGAATCCACTCACAAACAAGTTTTGCGCGGAGTGTGGGGCGAAATTGAAGCATTGATGACTTCCCTGACGCTGCTGCTCCTGCTGCAAGACAACGCACGACCGATTGAAGTGCCCAATGCCATGGGCGCCCATACGTGGTTTATCATCCTCGCCGTGGGCGCCTTTCTTGCATGGAGCATCAGCTATTCCCTGCAACTGCACAAGGAGGCCCTGGAGCGCAAGAAAGGCCGCGCAGAGTTCAGCCGCCAGCGAGATGATCTGCTGGATCAGATTGCAGAGCTGGAAACACAGAAGGAAGCGGAAAACATCACGGACAAGAAGTACAAACAAGAGCTGAAGGAATTGAAGTTCCGGTTATCCAAAGTCATCGATAGACTGGGGGCGAAGTCATAGCCGCGAATGACGCCAATTACGCGAATGCATTGGCACTCGAGTCTGAAGACATCCGCAAAACGTTTGGATATTTCACGGCGCTCGGGGGAGTGACGCTCAAGGTGAAGCGCGGGGAATTCCTGGCTCTCTTCGGCCGGAATGGCGCAGGCAAGACGACTTTCCTCAAGATTGCCGCCACGCTCGTAAAGCCGACGCACGGAAGACTTCGAATCGAAGGCATCGATGTTCGCGAAGAACCCGAAGAGGCGCGGCGCCGGATCGGTTTTCTGTCCCATAATACATATCTGTACCGGGATCTGACTCCCATTGAAAACCTGAGGTTCTTTGGACGCCTCTATGACGTTCAGGATCTGGACGAGCGCATTCACAGCCTCATCGATCGCGTGGGCCTGCAGCGAAGGGCATCCGACCCCGTCCGGTCTTTCTCCCGGGGGCTCCATCAGCGGCTGGGGCTGGCCCGCGTCATGCTTCACGATCCTTCGCTGATCCTGCTGGACGAGCCCTACACGGGACTCGACGCCAATGCCGTCGACACGCTCAATCAGATGCTCGATGAAGCGATCAGCGCGGGCAAGACTATCATTCTGACCACTCACGATCTCGAACAGGGCCTCCGGGCGGCGAGCCGGGCCATCATCATCGACCGCGGGAAAATTGTTTTCACCGGTGATGCCAGGGACCCGGCAACGCGCGACGCCTATCGCCAGTACATTCGCGTGGGAGTGACTCCATGAAGTCCATGTCCGCAATCATCTTCAAAGACATCGTTATCGAGATGCGGAACAAGGAGTCGATCACTTCCATGCTGATGTTCGGCGTCCTGGTCCTCGTGGTTTTCCAGTTTGCGTTCGAAACAATCAACGTTGAACGCGGACTGCTTGCCCCTGGAACCCTGTGGGTCGCGTTCTCCTTCGCGGCCATTCTTGGGCTGAACCGGTCGCTTGCGATGGAAATCGATAACGATTGCCTCCAGGGTCTCCTGCTGGCTCCGATCAGCCGAGGCGAGCTCTATCTCGGGAAAGTGGCCAGCAACTTCATTTTCATGATGATTGCCGAGGTGATTGTGCTTCCGCTTTTCGTGGTCTTCAACAATCTGGACTTCAACCTGAAATTTCTGGAGGTGGCCGCAATTGCTTGCCTCGGCACGCTCGGCATCGCTTCGATTGGCACAATCCTCTCGACCATATCGGCCAACACGCGAATAAAAGAGGTGATGCTGCCGGTACTGCAAATACCGCTAACGGTTCCCGTCATCATTGCTTCGGTGGAAGCGACGCGCGAAGTGCTGACCGGTGACACGCGGGGAATCTCCTCTTGGCTATATGTTTTGGCGGGGTTTATTATTGTTTATCTGACCGCGTCCTATCTCGTGTTTGAATTTGCCGTGGAGGAATAACGTGAAGCTGAAAGTTCTTGCGATACTTACGCTTGTTTCGATGCTTACCGCCCTCTACATGATCTTCCTCTACGCTCCGAGAGAGGCTTTGCAGGGCGACGCGATGCGGATCTTTTATATACACGTTCCGCTGGCGATCTCAGGCTATGTCTCGGCATTCCTCCTGTTCATCGGCGTCATCGGTTTCTTCAGGACAGGCGATCTGAAGTGGGACCGCTTCGGTGAAACCGCGGCGGCACTGGGCGTCACCTTCATCAGCGCACAGTTGATTACCGGAAGCCTGTGGTCCAGACCCATCTGGGGCCCATGGTGGGTTTGGGATGCCCGAACAACACTTCAATTGGTTCTGGATCTGATCTTTATCGCTTATTTCATGCTGCGCTCGTACTTGCCGGATCCTCAAAAAAGGGCCAAGCTGTCCGCCGTCTTTGGCCTGCTGGGAATGATCGACGTCCCCATCAACTATTTGTCGATATACCTGGTCCGGACTCAGCATCCCCAGGCTGTTGTCAGCCCGGGAGGGGGCGGTGTGTCTCCGGAGATGGGCCTGACTTTGACTGTGTCCTTCACCGCTGTCGGGCTTTTGTATGCCTATCTCTTCAACCGGCGACTGGCCATAGCGAAGGTTGAAGAAGAGGTCGACTATCTCGAGCAGGTCGTATTGGCTCATGAATAGGGGTTTGATGTTTGCGTTCGCGGCTTACGGCGCGGTCTTCACTGTGATGTTCGTTTTCCTCTGGATGATGATTTCCCGCCAAAACCGGATTGAGAAAAAGCTGGAGCAGTTGAAGAGCCAGCTAAAAAACCGGGACGTGGGCTAAAAACACAAAGACACAAAGGGCACAAAGACACAAAGAAAGCCGGCATTAAATGATC
>Ga0137418_10000433_pt1 | contig 37446 bp, 30 predicted proteins | sample CZODoug3_1_2_16f_FD_122242 | JGI IMG/M metagenome (GOLD analysis project Ga0137418, IMG submission 122242) | Vadose zone soil fungal communities from Angelo Coast Range Reserve, California, USA - CZODoug3_1_2_16fungal (Hybrid Assembly) | ecosystem: Environmental > Terrestrial > Soil > Vadose... | reverse complement strand
GCATCGTTCAGCCCGGCTCGGTCAGCGCCACAATTGGAACCTCGGGAGTGGTCTTCGCGGCCACCGACCGTCCCGCGCTCGATCCCAAAGGCCGTCTGCATACCTTCTGCCACGCCGTCCCCGGACGCTGGCATGTGATGGGGGTAACTCAGGCTGCGGGACTTTCGCTGCGCTGGTTGCGCGACCAGTGGCTGCCTGCGAGCGCCCAGAACGGGGCCGACCCTTATGACCTGCTCACCGCTGAAGCGGCAACGGTACCTGCCGGTTCTGACGGCCTTCTCTGGACGCCCTACCTGATGGGCGAACGGACTCCGCACCTCGATGGCAGCGCTCGCGCCGCCCTGATCGGCCTCACCGCATCCCACACCCGCGCCCACATCGTCCGCGCCCTTCTCGAGGGTGTGGCTTTTAGCCTGAAAGACACCTTTTCGATTTTCGAAGACATGAACGTCCCCGTGAAGAACATTCGCCTCGGCGGCGGCGGGGCGCGCTCCCCCTTGTGGCGCCAGATTCAAGCCGATGTCTACGGACATGACGTTGAAATCGTCGAAGCCGAGGAAGGGGCCGCTTACGGAGCCGCAATCCTCGCCGGCGTCGGCGCTGGAGTCTGGCCTTCCGTCGATAGCGCCTGCCAGTCGGTGGTGCGGGTTCGCGAGCGCGTTCCGTTAAACGAACGAAACGCAGCAACCATGTCCCGAGCCTACGATTCGTACAAAAGGGTCTACGCCGCAACCAAGTCGATCTACGCCTGAAGGGCCTGCTCGCTGACCCTCGAACGCCGCGCAACGTCTTTTCCCGTCAGCGCGCAGAGTTTGCCTCGCGGCCTGCCTTTTGAGAATCTTCTCCGTCGCGACGCTGCCGCATGGCTCGTTCTCATCTTCTGAGGGCTGTCGCCGTGCTCGCGGGAACTTTCAAAACGCCACAGCCACTCGCTCTCTCCCTTGCTCGTGGAACTGCCTGCTCGTGGAACAACCGGCCGCGCTCGGCCTTGGAACCGTTGCGGCCCTCCCAACGTACTATGTTTAGAGTCGTTGGGAGCTACCGATGAGCGCACTCCAACTTTGTAACTACCTGTGGCTTGCCTTGCTGGTTGTGTGGGCCGTCTCGGCACTCGCAACCAGGCAGACGCAAACACGGGAAAGCCTTGCCTCACGGCTGTCCTATAGCGTCGCGACGGTTGGCGGGTTTTACCTCACGCTCAGCAGCGATGTCCCGGTGACCTGGCTGCGCAGCCGCCTGTTCGCCGTGCATCCGACGGTGGAGTTCCTTGGCATGGCCCTCACTGCCGTCGGCGTCGGCTTCTCTATCTGGGCCCGTGTCTATCTCGGAAGCAATTGGAGCGGCTCGGTCACCGTCAAAGTGGGCCATCAACTGGTCCGCACGGGACCTTACCGCTGGGTCCGCCATCCGATCTATACCGGATTCCTTCTGGGCCTGCTGGGAACGGCCCTGGTGCGGGGACAGGTGCGAGGGTTTGTGGGGTTGGTCGTGCTGTACGTCGGCCTGAAGATCAAGAGCAAAATCGAAGAACGGACGATGGCAGGCGTGTTCGGGCGGCACTATGAAGACTACAGCCGCACCACCGGCGCTATCGTTCCGCGTCTGATCTAGCGGCGCTTGTCGAGCGGCGCTTGTCTAGCGGCGCTTCGACCACCGCTCCATCCACCTACTGCCTGCGTGTATACTTACGCGGCTTCACGTACCACAAAATCCGACTGTAAAAGAATGGTGGACACACGAATGACAGAGGCTCAGGCTCCCCCTCATGCAGCGGTATTGGAACTCTTGGGTGGGGCGTATATCGCGGGCGCGGTCGCCGCCCTGGCAGAACTCGGAGTTCCAGATCTGCTGGAAGGCGGGCCGAAATCGGCGAAGGAATTGGCCGCCGAGATCGGCGCTAAGGCCGACCCCCTCTATCGCCTGATGCGCGCCACGACCTCCGTAGGAGTACTGATGGAGGGCCCGGACGGGAAGTTTTCTCAGACGCCCATGTCGGCGGTCCTATGCAAGACGGCACGCCCCAGCCTGCGCGGTTACGCCAGAATGGCCGGTCGCGACTGGCACCATCGCGGCTGGGCGCAGCTTGCGGATTGCGTCAGAACCGGCGGGCAGGCTCTCGAAGCAATTTACGGCGTGCACATCTTCGAATACTTCCAGCAAAATCGCGCGGAAGCGGAGATTTTCGACGACTCCATGACTGGGCTCTCGTCCATCGATGGCCCTGCGGTGGCAGACGCCTACAACTTCGAAGGCATTCATTCCATCGTGGATGTAGGTGGCGGGCACGGCTCGTTGCTGGCGACAATCCTCGAGCGCAATCCGCAGATGAAAGGCACGCTCTACGACGTGGCCTATGTGGTGGAGGGCGCTCGGAACCGTGCGCTCAAGAACTTCACGGATCGTTGCGAGTTCGCGTCCGGCGACATGTTTGCCTCGGTGCCCACCGGCACCGACGCCTACATCATGAAGCACATCATCCACGACTGGCCCGACGAGCTGTGCGTGAAGATTCTGAAAGTCTGCCGCGCAGGCGTGAATCCCGGCGGAAAGCTGCTGGTGGTGGATTGCGTAGTCCCGCCCGGCAATGATTTTTCTCCTATCAAGTTCCTTGACCTGCAGATGCTGATTTTCCCCAGCGGCCGCGAACGGACCGAAGCGGAGTTTCGGGATGTGCTGGCGGCGGGCGGATGGAAGCTGACCCGGATCGTCCCGACGGCGGCTATGGATTCAGTCGTTGAGGCGTTGCCCGCCTAGCTTGGGCTCAGGCCAGGGCCTTGAATAACGCCAGAGGGCCAACGATGCCAATGGCAATTCCGTACCCTAGGTCCGCCCAAATGACGCGCGCGAAATTCAGCACGTATAACAGCGCGACGAGGCGATAGCTGGCAAGGGCAAGCAAATTTCCTTTTCTGGATTCCGCAGGCGCGAGCCTCCAGATGTGCGTGAGGTCGACGGTCGAGGGAAAGGCGTGCATCCCAATGGAAAGTTCCAGCCCGTAAAAAGAAGTAGGCTAGCGGGTCTTCCACCTTCAGCTCCCATACCGGAACAAAGCCGCGGAGCAGAACAAAACGCACAGAATGGAATTCACCAAGAACGGGCCCATGCTGCCCAGGACCATGCCGCCCCCGGAACGGTCAATTCAGCAATATTTATCGGGATTTACCGGCGGCCCGCTCCCGGACGACGCGACCAAAACGCGGCGTCCGGAAGGGTTGTTGGGGGGGCGAGCGGTTCTCCCTTCATTTTCAATCGCAACAAAGGCGGCTACTTCAAGCTCAGCTCATACCGCTTACCCACTTCCTCCCAATTGACAACGTTCCACCAAGCGCCCAGATATTCCACGCGGCGGTTTTGGTATTTCAGGTAATAGGCATGCTCCCAAACATCATTGCCCAAAACCGGGTAAACGCCCTGGGTGAGCGGGTTGTCCTGATTCGGAGTGCTGACAATGCTCAGCGCACCTTTATTCGACGCCAGCCAAGCCCAGCCGCTGCCGAATTGCTTCACACCGGCATCGTTGAATTTTTCCTGGAAAGTCTTGAGATCGCCAAAAGTGCTGTTGATAGCGTTCGCCAGCGTGCCGGTCGGAGCGCCACCGCCTTGCGGCTTCATGATGGTCCAGAACATGGCGTGGTTCACATGCCCGCCGCCATTGTTGCGGACGGCCCCGCGGATGTCTTCCGGGACGGTGCTAAGGTTGCGCACCAGATCTTCGGCGGACTTGCCGGCCAGCTCGGGGTGCTTTTCCAGGGCTGCGTTCAGATTTTTAACGTACGCGCCGTGGTGCAGGTCGTGGTGAATCTTCATGGTTTGTGCATCGATAACCGGCTCGAGCGCCGCATAGTCATAAGGGAGAGGGGGTAGTTCGTGAGCCATTGTGGTCTAGTGCCTCCGAAGTCTTGGATGATAAGAACGAAGAAGCGAAGCAACAGAATCTCGCTTTCCGCGCATTTGGACTTGGATTCCATTATCGCAGAACTGGGATGAGCAGCTGTTCTGGCCTTCGCCTAAGGCTTTTGAGGTGGGTTTTGACCATTCTCCACCCAGGCCTCGGCCAGCAATTGGTCGAGCCTCGCACGATGCAAAACCTCACCGCCGAAAACTGCCGCTCTTGGGCCAACTTCTGTGCCGATCTGTCCCAGATTCCTTCTCGTCAACAGGTTCCCAGGCCACGTCTACAACATCCTCACCGCGCTGTGCGAAAGAGGGCAGATCGAGCGTGCAATGAAATTAACCTGGACCTACTCTGGCTTCCGGCTCTTGGTCAACTTTACTGCCGCCAGCAACAGCCAGATGAACCCCACGTAGCGGGTGATTGGGATCAGGAAGTTCGCCGGATATACGACCAGGCTGAGGGAAGAGAACTCTCCCGCAACTGCGACAAGCATTCCTACGGCAATCAACCAGCGTGGAAGGAGACGGGAAAAGTAGCTCGTGACGCACACGCCTGCGGCCAGCAAGCCGAAGCCGACCGCGTAGGCGGCTCCGCCGAACAGAAAGCTGAGGAAGTAAATGGCGCGAACCAGCGACGCAGAAGCGGCAACGTCCGGCAAAGACAGCACCCAGCCGAACAGGCCGGAAAGGATCAATGCGTTGGAGGCCATCAATCCGCCGAGGAGCGCGATGTTCGTACCGGCAGCTCGAACCCCCAAAAACCGCAACCGGCTGACCATGGTGACGGCAAAGATCCCGAGAGGCACAGCGGAGGCGAATATGAGGAAGCTGCTTGCGCGGACCGCGCTGGGGCTTTGTTCAAAGAAGACGCGGACAGCCTCAGCCGCCGCAAAGGGGTTGACATAGGGCGCCCCGTGACGGAGCGCTGCTGCTGCTACGAGATTCGCCACAAAAAGCAGGATGTGTACCGTCCCGAGCAGAATCAAAGATGGGCCGCGAAATCGTGAATATAGTTGTGTCATGTAATGATTTATATAGTAAATCAATAATACATGCAATAATATTCTTACGGCATGGACAGCAACGAAAGAGGACAACCGGCATTTCTGCTCTCGCAGTTGGGGGCGCATGCCGCGAATCAATTTACCGAGCGATTAGGGGTGCTGCAGTTGACTCCTGCGGACGCGGGAATCCTGCGGCTTCTGCGCATCGCGGCGGGGATCAGCCAGCAGGAACTCTCGGAGAGGCTGCGCATTCATCCCAGCCGCCTAGTGGCCATCTTGGATAATCTGGAGCGGCGGCAACTTGTCGAGCGGAAGCCAAACCCCGAGGACCGGCGGCTGTATTCGCTCCATCTGACGAAGGATGGGGGTGAAATCCTGGAGAGAATCGGTAAGGTGGCGAGGGAGCATCAGGATGTGCTTCTCTCCGCACTCAGCGGCGACGATCGCAAGAGGTTGACGGAGTTGCTCCACCGAGTTGCCGACCAGCAGGGGCTCACGCGCGGCGTTCACCCTGGGTATCAGCGCCTCGGGAAAACGAAACCTGCCGCCCTCAAGCAGTCTTAACAATGGCGTGCCAACGGCTCGGATTGTTCGGTTGCACCAATACAAGTCGTAAACCACCCGCAGAGCGGAATCGGACAGACTTCGGCAAAGCACCGCATTCGGCCAACGTTCCACTCCTGGCAACTGCCACCGCCCCCCCTTTCCGGATGTGCCGAGTGCCGCCCACTTCCGGTCACCGTGGCGTCACAAGCCCAAGAAAGGGCCTTAGCCCCTCATCAGATTTAGCCCCTCAAGATTAGGACTATACTTGGCACGTTCCCGGGACCGGAGTTCCAACTCGGAGAAGCCTTGATGTCAGCCAAACGTCTCCTCCTCGTGTCCTTCCTCTTCGTAAGCGTGGTTTCAGCATTCGCTCAGACGCCTTCATTTATCCGGACCGACATTAAGACGGGGAAGCCCAATCTGGCCAATATCGTCGTGGGCGACTTTAATGGCGACCATCAGCCCGACCTTGCCGTCACGTCGCATTCGAGCGCGGATCCCCACTCAATTTACCTTTTGCTGGGAAATGGCGACGGCACGTTCTCCCCGCCGACGCTGATCGCCTCGGGCTGCTGCTCCGGTCTCGCCGCGGCTGACTTCAACGGCGATGGCCAGCTCGATCTCGTATTCGCAGGACTTGGAGCAACTTCTGTGCTTCTGGGAAACGGAGACGGGTCCTTTCAGCCAGAGAAGCGATCTCCATCCGTTGCCAGTGCGCTTACACCCCTTGTGCTGGATCTGAATCGAGACGGAATCCTTGATTTGGCGTTCGCGGCGCAAGGTGGCGGCATCTCTATCTTGCTCGGCAATGGCGATGGCACCTTTACGCCGGCTGGCACCTTCCCCATCACGGGCGGCAACGTCGCGGTCGCGCTGGCTGGTGCGGACTTCAACGGCGATGGCATTCCCGACCTGGCCGCCTCAAACCTGTGGCCCAATTTTCCGCCTTTCGGTACTGCAGTCAGCGTTCTCAGGGGCAATGGCGACGGCACCTTCGGCGCACCTGTGGATTTCACGGCCGGACCGTACCCTTTTTCCCTGGTCGCAGGGGATTTTAATCGCGACGGCAAGCCCGATCTTGCGGTGGACAACTACCAGTCGACTACCGTTTCGGTCCTCCTCGGCCTTGGGGACGGGACGTTCTTGCCACACACCGACCTGCCCACCAGCCCCTTCCCTCAGTTCTTGTTTGCGGCGGATCTCAATGCCGATGGAAAGCTGGATCTGGTATTGGCGGAAGAGCCAACCGGGATTGGCTTCCTGTTAGGAAAGGGCGATGGCACTTTTGCCGCAGAGCAGGAGGTCTTAGTTCCCTCGCTGGGTTCTTTCATCCTTGGCGATTTGAATTCCGACGGTAAGCCAGATCTGATCGCGACGAATGGCCCCTCTACGCTGTCTGTTTTCCTGAATACGACAGTCGCCGATACCACCCCTCCCGCAATCAAGGTCTCAGCAAATCCGTCTCAGCTTCGGCCGGCCGATGGGCGCTTGGCTCCAGTGACTCTTACGGGCAGCATTAAAGACGCAGGTGTCGGGCTCGCCCCAAGTGCCAGCGCATTCGCCGTCAGCGATGAGTACGGACAAGTCCATCCCCACGGACCCATCACACTCCGAACTGACGGAACTTTTACGGTCCGAGTGTTGCTCCGCGCATCGGTTCGCTCGGCGGACAACAATGGCCGCGAGTACGTGATCACGGTGAAAGCCAAAGACAAGTCAGGCAATATCGGCTCGGCCAAGACATTCGTGAGAGTGCCTCTCAAGTAGGGCGCGAAGAGCGCGAGTACTAGTAAGCCGCCCCGCCCAATTGCGCTTTTGCACCGCGCGCTCTGGATGCCCGACTGGGGAATCTCGACTGGGGGAGTGAATCAGACCGACGAGGCGCGCTTGCCTCGTCTAACGCAAATCAGCGGCATGCTGGCCGAAGTACCGCATCGACGCATCCTCCACACCATAGGCGTTCTCGTCGAAATACACGCGGTTCAAATAGATCGTTGGAACTTGCCTTTGGTCAAAGTGTCGCTGAATCCGCCCGTCCAATCGGAGTTTAACAATCTGCTGAGGAGCTCCGTGGCAGACACTTGTTTCCGTGGCTTCGGCGGGGACGGTTTTCTTGGATTTGCAACTACGCAGTCCAAGCCCGGCGACTGACATGAAGCCCCGTCTTATCGCTGGCGCGACCAGGACGGGGCATCCCGAGGGGTTGTCTCTCTAACTTAACTAGTCCGCGGTAACTCTTTCTGCCGAGATCACGCCCAGGATTTGGACGATTACATTTCCGTTGGTGTCGTATTGAATGAGCTTGAACGTCCCGGAGTAGTGGTTGCCCCTGCCATCCACCGTGACCACCTCGCGGATGCTGGCGGGGCCGACGAAAGTTGTCCCGCTGGGATCCCAGCTCAAAGCCACGTGGTTTAGCCCGAAGGTCCTGCGCCCGGTTTGTTTCCAGACGCCCATGCAGAAGCTGCCGGTCATGGGGGGACGCCCGGAGTTCATGATTTCCGTGCCGTCGGCGTGCCAGGTGGCGTAGCCGGCGTCGATCGGCGCGCCGTCGGGAATGTTGGCGTTGCCTTTGGCGGTGAAGGCGAACTTCCAGAGCCCCGTGATAACGGCGTTATTTTCGGCAGCTTCGATAAAAGCAGCAGGCTTCAACCTTGCGGTGCTGCCTTCGTAGTAGCCGCAGCCGGTTTTCGAACTGGATAACGACGACTGGGCCCAGAGTCCTGGAGCCAGCGCTAGACCAATCGTGACAAGTCGAAGGAACAGCTTCATGCTCCGTTTGTTCTTCATTTGTATCCTCCCCTTTTTTGAATCAAGGCTGATTCAGGTCCACTTATCTCGCAGCGCCGGGGAAGTGGCAATGCAAAACGGATCACCAGGTGAGCACCATTACGTCACGGTGCAACAGCCTGATTTTGAGTGCCTTAGCGGACATGGGCGCATCAGTCCAAACCTTGGTTGCGCCAGTTCTGCCGCCAGTATCTTGACCAGGACACAGACCGGGATCACAATGTACCGGCCTTTGCCGGTTGCTGCGACGCGCCCTTCATGAAACCGACGACAGCCCGCACCGTTTCCTTTGGTCCGGAGGGACGCTTCCGTACCTGATTTCCAATTGTTTGATCTGAACACCTTTGAGATATTCCTCACTGGGCTGCACACGCTACACCAAAGACTTCTGATCAAAGGGAATCGGGATCTTGTGCCCGGACCGTGGACTGTAAACCCTCAACGACGCCAACCGTCCACTTCCGTTCAATGAAAAGGAAGGACCGCTTCCGACCCCCACAGAAGTTGGAACCTCACGGCAACCGCTCAACACAAACCAGCAGGATGCGGTCGCTAAGACGCTATTACCTTGTGCTGACTCATGGACTATTTCCCAAACCCGAATACCTGCGGTGAGACAACCGGGTCTGTTTCGTGAAGGCAGAGTTTACGCCATGGGAAATCTCTGGACGCCCCAAAGGGGAACTCGTCTTAACCAATTCCTGTCCAGACAACCAGACACAACCAGCCTGTTTTCATTCAGTTACCTGAACAGAAGAAACATAGATCGAATCCAGACGCAGACCATTGTGGGGTGGGCGCGGTGGGCGCAGTGTGCGAATTGTCAGCCGGATTTACCTGGCTTCGACGAGGAGAAACGACAATGAAAAACATACGCACTCTGCTTGCTTCAGTCCTCTTGGTGGCAGCAGCCTCCGCTTCGGCACGGGCCGACGAGAATCGGCTTTTGACCGTGACCGTTCCCTTTGCTTTTACGGTGGCGAACACCAGTCTGCCTGCCGGAACTTACACGTTTTACGCTCAGTCTCCACTCAACCTGGTGAGATTGCAAAGCGCTGACTTTCAAAATTCGGCTTACTTCGCGGTCGTTCGCGCGATCGGATCCGAAACCTCGGATAAGGCGAAGTTGGTCTTTCGTCGCATCGGCGGCCAGGAATTCCTAACCGAAGTTTGGGAGGGCAGGAGCGCGTTCCATCGCGACCCGCCCAAGGGCAGTCTTGCCCGTGAGTTGGCGAAGGCCGGCAAGAGCATTCAGGAAACGACTTCTGTCGCCGAAAGTGCTTCCCGCTAGGGGCCTTTGACGAGTGACGAGAAGCGGGCGCTCCGACGAGTGCCCGTTCTTCTCGCTGCGGAGGCTAGGCCCTCAGAAGTTCTCCACCATCCACACATTATTCTCCCCTGTGGAGACATTCAGCGCAGCATAGCGACCGTCGGGGGATGGAATCGCCCAGGCAAATTGGGTGTGTGGGTCGCTCTCCAACAGGACATGAGCAGTTCCTTCGAGATCGACGTCCAAGATGACCGATGTGCCTGCGGGGGTGACGCTTCCGATGAGGAGGCTTTTGCCGTCGGGCGCCCAGTCGGCGCCGCGCAGCACGGGCCAGTTTTTGACGATCACGTCCCGCGCCGCACCGGTATCCAACGTGAGGAACTGAAGGCGGCCCCGGTGCTCGTCGGTGACCACAGCCAGCAAGGAACCGTTAGGAGAAAGGCCATAGTTGGGCCAACCGTCGAAGCGGGCAATCTCGCGTCCCTGACCGCTCTCGAGGTCGAAGGTGGTGAAAGTGCTGGTCGCCCCAAGAAAATCATTGACGACACAAACCGTCGAGGGCGCACGGGCGCAAGCAAAATTGCTCAGCCCACGGTTCTGACGGATGAGCCGCGGAACGCCCCCTGCGAGCGGAATACTCATCAAACGAATCGGAACCGAGGCGTCGTCGGGTTTGGGGACGTCCACGAACAGGATCTGCGAGCCGTCTGCGTTCAGGCGCGGCAAGGTGGTCTCCATGTTCCGTGCTCCGATCATGACGTCGGCGGTCGGCTGACCTAGATCTTGCCGAAAGAGCTTCCATGGGCCGTTGCGGTTGGAGAGAAACAGAACGGACTTGCTGTCCGGCATCCATGCGGTTGGAAGATTCTCATTCTCGTCTAAAGTCAGACGACGAGGCGCGGTGAGCCGGTGTGCGCTCTTGTTGAACGCGCTGATAAAGACCTGAGATCGCGTGTTGCCTCGCCACAGGACGAGGTACTTTCCGTCAGCTGTGGTATTCAGACCGCCAATCCAACCCAGTCCTTCGCTCACCGGCTGGGGCTTGCCTTTGGCTTTGCCGGTACTCGGATCGACACGGATGGCCCACGTTCCATAATCGCCAAGGTCATTGTTTGTGTCTGTGCGAAGCGCATAAAGGAGCCGACCATCGGGAGCCCAGGAGAGAGCATCGGAGGCCAGCCTATGATCGCTCAGGATCGTCTGCGGTTCGCCTCGGTTCGTGTCCCGGGTCCGCAACTGGTAGGTATCTCCGGTGACGGCGGTAGCGAAGTTGGTATGTCGCTCGATGTAGGCAATGCGCTGGCTGTTCGGAGCCCAGCTTACCGCGGTGATCTGTATGCCGAGCGACGCTGCCCCCGCCAAATCGGTAGGCCCAGCGAAGATATGGGGATTGTCGCCGTTGGCCCCCATAACCCATAACTGGCCGGCGGTGCGGACAGCGCCCCCTTCGCGTTGCAGGATCGATACGAACGTGCGACGGAAGAAAGCTATCTGGGTTCCGTCCGGTGAGACCGAGCCGCTCTCCGCGTCATCGACCAGGATCTGGGGAGAGCTACCCAGAATGGAGATGTTCCAGACCGAGGCTTTCTGTTCTCCCCTGACATGCGAGGTGACGAGGAGGTGGGCGCTGTCCGGAAACCAACTGCTGGGAAGAGCGATGAATTCTTTCGGCAGCGGGAGGGGATGGGTTTCGCCGCTGTCGACGAGGCGGAGGTAGGCGCCCGTGGGGTCGGCATAGGCGACGTACTTGCCGTCCGGGGAAATCACTGCCGCGCGGATGGGCGCTTCCACGGGATTGGCGGTAATGCGTTTTTCGATCGCCAGATGCGAGTTCGGGCGCGTGATCCACCAAAGGTCTCCGGCGATCAGAGCCGTGGCGACAATGAGCGCCGCATACCAGCGCCGGTGGTGATGGGTCGCGGGTTCGCGTTCTGCGATTTCCGTAGGCGCGGAAGTTTCGGAGACGAGAGTCGACGCCTGGCTTACCGAGACGAGGAAGCGGTAGCCGCGTTTGGCCACAGTCTCGATGAACTGTGGGCGGTCGGCATCGTCACCGAGGGCCTGGCGAATCTTTCGGATGGCGGTGTTGAGGCCGACGTCGAAGTCGACAAACGTGTCGGCGGGCCAAAGCTTTTGCTGCAACTCCTCGCGGGTAACGATTCTTCCGGCGTTGGCCAGCAACTCGGCCAGCACGCGGAAGGGTTGCTCCTGCAGCTTGACCCGGACACCCTTTCTGCGGAGTTCCCTCTCGCGCTCCGACAGTTCAAACTGTGCGAAGCGAAAAACGCGCTCGGTGGCGGAGGTGGTTGGGTTCATGCCGGGGGATCTCTGATCGAACAGATGATATCTCGCGCTGTTACGACGCAGAAGGCAAGGTCTGTTTTTTGGCAGCCCGGGCTGAGGCGCCGGCGAATGGATTCGAAACCTCCAGATGCCTTGCTGGCTGCGTTAGAGCCGGCCGGCCCTTCTGGGGCGCTTGAATTCTAGCGGGAGCAATATGATCGACACCCGTTTCCGAAGCGGGTTTGAGGCTTGGTGCCGGGAAGGGGGCGAACCCCCATCAGCGCTAACTTAAGCTGTGCAGTCTGCCTAATCCGTTCGGAGCGCATGCATGGGATCGATTGTCGCGGCCCGGTGCGCTGGCAGGTACGAAGAAAACATGGCTGTGCAGAACAGGATAACGGCAACCGATACGATCACGAAGAAATCTATCGCCCCAACCCCGTACAAAGTAGCGCGCATGGTACGACCGACCAGCGCTGCGCCCGCAAAGCCAATTCCAAGCCCCGCCGCGGCCAGCAGTGACGCCTCCTTCAGGATGAGCCAGATCACCTGCTGTCTCCCCGCGCCCAGCGCGAGGCGCAACCCAATCTCCTGCGTTCGCCGCGAAACGGCAAAAGCCATCAGCCCGTAAATACCGACAGCCGCAAGAAGCAAGGCGACAACCGCAAAGCTGGCAAACAAAACCATCGTATATCTGTCCTCCCCTAGTGACTCATCCTTCACTTGGTCCATGGTGCGGATACGCGCCAGCGCGATCTGCGGGTCGACAGAATGCACGGCCGCGGCAATCGTCTTGATCATGGCTGCCGGATCCTCGGCAGTGCGAACGCCCATGGTCACGCTCGGGGATAGCGACTGAGCGAAGGGCACGTCCACCTCAGGATAAGCGTCACGAAAATCGCCATACCTCACGTTATGAAAGATGCCGACGACCTGCCACTCGACAGCAGGACCCAGTCTCGGTAGCCCGGGAATCACCTGTTCAATGAGCACCCGCTGCTGGAGAGGGTCCATGCCTTTCAGGTAACGATTGGCAAACTCTTCATTCACCATCGCGACCCGTACACCCGATGCCGTGTCCTGTTCATTAATCGATCTTCCTTTGACGATCTGTATGCCGAAGGTTTTGAAGTAATCAGGCGAGACCGATTGAAACCCGGTCTCAGGCCGTTGCGAGGGATCGTTATAGGTTGGTCCACCCACCAGAGAGAAAGGCATGCCGTCGCTCGTTCCGCGCAGCGGCATTCCAGTCACCGTCGCGGCAGCGGAAACTCCCGCGACAGAGCGAAGGACGCTCAACATCTGCTGATTGTAGGCATTCATCTGCTCGGGATTTTCGAAGCGCCCCTGTGGCTGCCGCAGCCCGAAGACCAACACATGATCGGTTTGTACTCCCAGATCAATGCGGGTTAGATTCCAGAAGCTGTGCATCGCGAGGCCCGCTCCGGCCAACAACGACAATGCCAACCCGAACTCACCGATGATGAGCCCTCGTCGCAGTTTGTGGCTGCCCGCGCCTGTGCCTGACCGTCCGCCATCTTTCAGCGATTCTCCGGGGTCGACTCGAGAGGCGTACCACGCGGGTGCGCAGCCAAACAGGAGACCGGAAAGCGTCGTGGCGGCCAGGGCAGCAGTCAAGACATGAACATCCAGCTGAAAATTGGCTTCCGAAGGTAATATTCCGTCGGGCACGATGCTGAGAATGGCGCGCAGCAGTCCGACGCCGAGTCCAATCCCCAGTCCGCCACCCACAAGGGCAAGAACCAAGCTTTCCGTAAGAGACTGAGCAAAAATCTGCCAGCGAGTCGCTCCCACCGAGCTGCGAATCGCAAGTTCCCTTTGCCGTGCCGCGCCATTGGCCAATAAGAGATTCGCGATGTTGAGGCAGGTGATCAGCAACACAAAGCCGACCGCGCCCAGAAGCAGCCACAAGTTTCGTATCCGTTCGGGAGGAAGAAAGTCGTTCTGCAACGGCTCGACCGACGCGCCCCACCCCTTATTGGTGCTTGGATAAGCCGCGGCGATATGACTGGTTACCGCATTCATATCGGCTTGCGCCTGTTGCAGGGTGATGCCGGGCTTCATGCGGCCCATAGCCAGCAGCCAGTGGTATTCATGGTTGATCTGTTCCGGTCGGAACGCGAGTGGAGCCGCCAGCTCAAAGTCAAAACGGTCCCCTATTCCCGGCGATAACACTCCTACGACGGTATAGGGTTCGCCATCGATGCGCATCTGTTTGCCGATAAGGCTCCGATTCGCGCCCAGACGGTTCCAAAGTTTGTAAGTTAAAATGACTTCGTGGTTATTGTCGGGCATCCCTTCCTCAGGAAGAAAGTCGCGCCCTGCCAGGAATGGCATCCCCTGCATGCTGAACCACCCGGGCGTGGAACGCATGCCAGCCAGTTGCTCAGGCTGGTCCCGCGTGGAAAGATTGAAACTCCCTCCGGTCCACGCTGCGAGTTGCTGGAAGGATTTACTTTGCTCCTTCCAGTCGAGAAAGTCCCCCGCCGACATTCCGTTGTTGTGCCCGTTGACCTTCGACCAAACCATCACCAACTGTTCGGGCGAGGGGTAAGGCAATGGCGCCAGCAATACGGCGTAGACCACCGTGTAGATGGCTGTGGTAGCGCCAATGCCAAGCATGAGCGTGGTGATAACTGCTGTGGTCAAGCCCGGATTCTTGCGCAACATGCGCAAGCCGTAACGAATATTCCTGATTAGAGTTCGCACTCTCCACCTCGATCAAAAGGGCGAGATTTGGGCACGCCTCCGGCTCTCCGAGGGCTGCAAGAAGGAAAATCCAACCGCACCCGACCTTCCGGTTCGAAATTGCCACACCCGTACGGCTCCACTCCTGCACTCTCGCAGCCAATTCCAAGGTGCGGAGTGCATGTTGAAAATGAATAGGGTTAGAAGAGAGTCTTTGGTTTAGGCATCAATGCGCCCTGTCCGAAAGTGTGGTTTTGTGTCCGGTCCCGAACACTATAGCTTTTGTAAATCCGGGTTGCCCTTAACCTCCAGGGTTCAGCCATAGGTCAGACCGGTTCCGAGTCCGGCGATCAGGAAAGCAATCCTGCTTAGGTTAGCGCTTATGGGGCGAACCCCCAAGGGCCGGAGCCCGGCGGATTTTGAGTCCACGGCGATCCAGTTGGCCAACCCAGCTTATAATCCGCGCTTGCAGTTGTTCGAGACCTGAGGAGGCTGGGATGGGTTTTCGCGGTTGGCTCTGGGTTTCGGCACTGTTCCCGTGGCTGCTGGTCATGCCGCCTGCCTACGCGCAACGGCAGTGGGCGCTGAAGCAGATCGACCTTCCGCACCCGTACTACTACCGCGAGATGTATGTGCCTCAGTTGACGACTGGCCCTTCGTCGGTGGCGTGGCTGCCGGATTCCCGCGGCGTTGTGTACTCCATGGCGGGGTCGCTCTGGAAACAGAACGTCGATTCGGCGGCGGCGCAGGAATTGACGGCCGGACCGGGCTACGACTACCTGCCGGATTGTTCGCGGGACGGAAGGTGGGCGGTTTATTCGAAATACCACAAGGATGCCCTGGAATTGTGGGTTCTCGACTTGCAGACGCGGGAGACACACCGGCTGACCAGCGAAGGCGCGGTGAATCTGGAGGCGCGTTTCTCGCCGGACGGGTCGCGGATTGCATTTGTGTCGACAACGTTCAACAAACGCTTCCATATTTTCGTCGGAGACTTCCGCGATGGCCGGCTGGTGAATGTGCAGAGACTGACAGGGGAGAACCGGAGTTCCCTGCCCCGCTACTATTACAGCCCGTTCGACACAGAGATCAGCCCCGCTTGGAGTGCGGATGGAATGGAGATTCTTTACGTCTCCAATCGCGGGCATATTTACGGGTCAGGCGGATTCTGGCGAATGAAAGCGGATGGCGCGCCGGGCTCCTGGACTGGCGCCCGCGAGATTCACTATGAAGAGACGAACTGGAAGGCGCGCCCCGAGTTTTCTCCCGACGGAACACGAGTGGTGTACGCGTCGTACCTGGGAAGGGCGTGGCACCAACTGTGGACCATAGCGGCGGCGGGTGGCGATGCGTTTCCAGTGAGCTACGGGGAATACGACAACACAGCTCCAAGATGGTCGCCGGATGGAAAGTTGATCGTTTTCATTTCGAATCGTGGTGGCAACACTTCGCTGTGGATGGAGCACCTCCCGGGCGGCGATCAAAAAGAGATCTTTGCCAGCGAGCGCCGCTTGCTGCACCCTTCGGGGGTCCTTGAGATCAAGGCGCGAGACGGGGCAGGCAACGCGACCTCAGCGCGAGTTTCCGTCACCGCCGAGGACGGCCGAGCCTACGCGCCCAACAATGCCTGGATGCAGGCGGATGACAACTTCGACCGCGAGTCTAGAAGCGAAGAAGCGCATTACTTTCAAATGAAAGGAACGGCGCAGTTGCGGGTGCCGAGAGGGCAGGTGAAGGTCGAGGTCATGAAAGGCTTCGAGCACAAGTTCACTCAGCACACTCTCCACGTTGGCGCGAACCAAACCTCGCGGCTTCTCCTACAGTTCAAGAGGGAGGATTTGCCCGCCGCGAAGGGTGAGCGTTGGGTCAGCGGCGATGTGCACGTGCACATGAACTACGCAGGAACCTATCGGAATGGGCCGGAGAATCTAGCCCGGCAAGCAGAAGCCGAAGATCTCTCGATCGTGGAGAATCTGGTCGTCAACAAAGAACAACGGATTCCCGACATGAGTTACTTCCCGCTCAAAGACCCGGCACTACCGGACAAGGCGTCGACGACAGACGCGCTGATCCTGCACGGGCAGGAATTTCATACCAGCTACTGGGGGCATCTGGGTCTTCTGAATCTGACGGATCACTATTTGCTGCCCGACTACTCGGCCTACGCCAACACGGCCGCCGCCAGCCTCTGGCCAACGAATGCGGACATCGCCGATCTGGCCCATGCCCAGAATGCGCTCGTGGGTTACGTGCATCCATTTGACGATGTTCCCAATCCGCAAGAGGACGCACCCCTCACCAACGAACTCCCGGTGGATGTTGCCCTGGGAAAAGTGGATTACATCGAGGCCATAGGCTTTAGCGACCACAAATCCACGGCCGCCGTATGGTACCGGCTCTTGAATTGCGGATTCCATCTGCCGACCGCGGCCGGAACAGACGCCATGGCGAATTATGCCTCCCTTCGCGGGCCTGTTGGATTGAATCGCGTGTATGCCGAAGTCAAAGCCGGCCCCCTGCAGATTCAACCCTGGCTGCGGTCACTCAAGCAGGGCAAGACGTTTGCCACCAACGGACCGCTACTGGGCTTCTCGTTGGAGGGAAGCGGCCTGGGCGAGACACTACCCTTGCCCAAGGCGGGCACAGTGAAGTTCTCGGCGTGGCTGCGATCGATCGTACCGGTCGATCACTGGCAGATCGTTTGTAACGGCGCCGTGGTGAAGGATTTGGAAACGCGCGGTGGAACTCATGACGATGTTTCCGGAACTCTCCCCCTCGCCCATAGCGGTTGGTGTCTAGTGCGCGCCTGGAACGAGAAGGCCCAGCACCCGATTTTGGACGCCTATCCCTATGCCACGACCAGCCCGGTGTACGTTCGCATTGGACATGAACCCGTGAAATCGAAAGACGACGCGGCGTATTTCGTCGCCTGGATTGACCGCCTGATCAACGCCGCCAAGGCGCATCCCGACTGGAACAATGAGAATGAAAAAACCAGCGTTCTCGACCTCTTCCAGCGTGGACGCAAGATATACGCGGGGCAGATGGAATAAATGAGCATTGCCGCTCGGCGGGAGGGCCGCCTCCCACAAGGGCCGCGTTCTGAACGCAAGAATCGCGCCCGCCAAGCCTCAGCCGCTCGCGCAGTCAGACAATACGAGCCATCAACTTCGTCGATATGTCCCTGGCCCGCCAAAGTGTGTGCGCTTTTGAACAGCCAAGGCGGACGGAGTTCCGCTATCGTTGGGTGGGACCCAGCATTTCACGCCGACCCGGGGTAATGTATGCCTAGAATCCTGCTAGCTGAAGACGACGAGGCCGTCCGCAGTATGTTGTTCGAAACGCTGGAGCGCGACGGCTATGAGGTTGTTGCGGTAAGCAGTGTACGTGACGCGCTCCACCGCATTGCCACCGAGAGCTTCGACCTGCTCCTTTCCGATCTGCACATGCCGCACGCAGGAGATGGTTTCGTCGTCGTCAGCGCCATGCGGCACACCCAGCCGCGTGCCGTCACGCTGGTCCTCAGCGGGTACCCAGCAATCGAAGAGGCCTTCGCCTCCATCCGCGTGCGGGCCGACGAAATCCTTGTAAAGCCCATCGAGATCGCGGTACTCCGGTCCATTGTTCGCGGCAAACTCAGCAACGCGGTGGACCATCCCTATGTGGCAACGCTCTTCGAGAGCGTCGCTTCCATCCTGGAACGCGACCTCGATGTGACCATCCGTGAATGGATGGCCTTGGTGGAGCAAGACCAAGAGCTAACTTGTATCGCGCTGAGCTTCGTGGACCGTACCGGTCATCTGCCCGACCTCCTGGCCGGCCTGATTCACCGCTTGCGCCGCCCCTCCGGCGGAAGCCCCAACGTATCCATCCCGGCGCGCCGGCACGGCGATCTCCGGCGCAGACAGGGCTACACCCCCGCCATGGTGGTGGAGGAGTCGAGAATTCTGCAGATGAGCATCTTTAACACGCTGCAAAGGAATCTGTCCCGGGTCGACTTCGGCAAGCTGCTGCTGGATGTGATCACGGTGGCGGACGAAGTCGATTCCCAACTGAAGCAAGCGATGCTCGGATACTTCGAGCCACGACCCAATTCCACTTGGGCGGCAGCGTAATCGGGCCCTCCAGAAATCGCGCCATCGATCAAGTTGTGGCGCGGGCCGCGATTTGCCTCGCCGTTGGCTAGTGAAAGGCCTTGCCATCGGCCAGCATCGCCAAAATCATGACCATGCGCTTCTGCCTGGTTTCCGGTTTCTTGGCCGTCTGCAGCCGGTAGGCAATCGCATAGAGGTTGGCTTTGTTGAGCGACTCGAAGAATGCCTTGGCTTTGTTGTCGCGGCGCAGCGCCGCCAGGAAATCTTCCGGGAAAGTTGCATTGCTCGGCGAATCATAGGCAGCCGTCCAACGGCCGTCGCTTTTTGCCGCATCAATTTCCGCCTGTCCCGCAGGCTTCATCCGCCGCTTTGCGACCAGTCTTTCCGCATGCTTCGTATTGATCTTCGACCAGCCGCTCTTGGGGCGTCTTCGGCTGAAACCCTGCAGCCACGAAGAGTCGTCGTGGGGCTGCTTTTGCCCGTCAATCCACCCGAAGCACAGCGCCTGATCCAGCGCTTCGGCATAGGTTACCGACGGCTCGGCGGAATCCTTCTTGGCAATCCGCAGCCAAATCCCATCCGCTTGTCGATGATTCGCGGCCAGCCACTTACGAAAACCCGCCGCCGAGCGAAAGAAAAGAATTTCTCTTCTGCCAGCCGATTTCATCTGCTCTACCACCTCGCGCTCGTCTAGTGTACCGAGACAGTCGTGGTGGATGTCGTCTGCCCATACTGATTGGTCGCATACAAGGTATAGGTGGTGGTCTGCGTCGGCGAAACCGTCGCCGAGGTTCCGCGCACCGCTCCCACTCCCGGCGAAATCACAAAATATCCGGCGTTACTCGCACTCCAAGTCAATGTCACAGTACTCCCCGCCGCGATTGACCCCGGCGACGCCCCCAAGCTGTTGATCGTCGGCGCAGCCCCCTGCGGCAGGTTCACCGCCGTATACAACGGCGTCATCTGCAGCACCTCAAACGCAGACGCTGGCACCTGCCCCAGATTATGCAGATCACTGTTATCCCAACGGCTATCCGGCGTTCCGCTGATGTACATCGAAGTCCCGTTGTCGGCCATGATTAGCCCATAGTTTTTCATCGCCGTCAGCATCACCTGGTTGTTCGCGGAATATCCGGAAATGTCGAAGCCCGACTTCAGCCGCAACCGCATCCCCATCGGCGCAGCCAGCGAGCTGCTATTATTCGCTGCCCAGTGCGACGCCGGGGGAACAAACGCCGCCTGACTCCGCTGTAAGGTGAACCGGATGGCGTGCTGAATCTTCCCCGCCGCCACCTCGTCGTAGCGAATCAGCCCAGGAAAAATCGGCAGCCCTGCCGCATCCGCCGAGGTCCATGTATACGGCCTCTGCCCATCGGCCGTCAGATCCCACACCGCCGCCGAGTCCGCATTCCAGCTCCCGTCATTATTGGGATACGACGCATCCATTTCATAGATGAAACAATTGGCGTTATCGAGCACCAGCACGTGCCGGTCCCCGGTCCCCGGATTCGGATCGCCCTCAATCGGCGCATTCGTCGGCACTGGCATCGGCCCTGAATCGCTCTCGTCGCCATAGGCGGTAAAGTTGATGTTCGCCAGCGCCTGCGTCCCGCTCACCACGACATAAGGAATCCCGATATTCGACCCCTGGTACTGCCCGCTGCCGAAATCCGCATGCAGCCCCGTGGAAGCGCCAATAAAGCCAATGATGGCGCTGGAATTGGGATCCACTGCCGCCCCGGATATATTCGTATTCCAAGGATTGGCGCTAGTGAACGGACGAAACCCATTCAAACTGGCCCCCTGCCCCAGGCTGATCGCACTGCACGCGGCAGTTCCGCCGCCCGTGCCTCCACCACCACCTCCACCCCCGCCTCCGCCACTCGATCCGCCGCTACTGGCTGCCGCACCGCCGCCACACCCCGCCAACAGGGCAGCCAGCCCCAGCACAACGCACACCAGGATCCAACGTTTTTTCGAAACACTCATACCGATAGTTTCAGGCATACCGCCACAAATTGCGCCCACGCATCCGGCCAATCACCTTTGGCATTGGAGCATGTACTTCCGGGACCGCACCTCGATCGGTCTGTCATCCCAACCAGCGGGAGGAATCCCCACACTCTTGACTCCGCCGCACTACCGAACCCTTTCTTTCTGGTGCAGCCAGTCCCAGTGGCACTTGGGCGGCGCAACGTTTCGGCGCAGGGAAAAAACTTCACGCGTCAGACCGCGTCAGCCGCTGCGGTAAGGGTCAAGCTTAAACGTGCTTCAACCCCCACTTCGTCCTCGTATACGCCACCCGAAACCCCTGTCGCTCCGCGTTCCTCTGCGACGCGCTCCCGGGAGCGGTCACGATCATCGCTAAATCGCATCCCTTTTCACCCGCAAATTGAAACCGGCTCTCCAGCAGTTCCTGCTGCGCCCCGCGCCGCCGATACTCGGGCACAGTACTCGCCCCGGCAAACAGTGCCACTCCATCGCGAATCGCCAGCGCGCCGGTCGCGATCGCCTGCCCATCCAGTTCCACCAAGAACGGCGAAGTCCCTTCCGTGGAGGCGATCACGCGCGCCAGCCCCGAAACCAGACTTGCGACTTCAGCAAATTCTCGCCACCCGTCCGCGCTCGTCCTCGCCCACAAGTCGCGTTCCGCCTCACCCACAATCCTTGCTTTCATGCCTTCGCTGCGTGGAATGTCCGTCGGAACCCGCTCGCTCAACGGCAAGAACAGCACATTGCTCAATTCCGCCGGACGGTACCCGCGGTCGCTCAGCATATCCACCAGCGCAGCCTCCGCCAGCGGGCTCACCTCATGCAACACAGGAGCCTGCCTGTTCCGGAAGAACACCTCCAGCCGTTCCATCTCCGCCGCCGTCGGCATTTGGAACAGCCCCAACCCAAACGTCTGGGTGCAGGGCGACTGCGCGCCATCAAACATGGCATAAGCCCCGGCAATCTCAATCCACTCCGCCCCCACTTCAGGGTTCACCCGCGCCCGAGCCTCCACAAACCGCGCATTGGCCGACCCTTCCGCCCTCTCCAGCCGGCGGGCCAGCGCATGATCTGCATGAAGATCTGCACGAAAACGATCCGGGTGAATGAGGTTCGGCATGACTCCCGGAACTTTAGCACGACAGGCGGGTCGCCCGGGCGCATAATGAGCCGGTGAGGAGGTACCTATGCCGAGCCAATCTCTGCCAAACCAGCCCGCGCCCAGCGAACCCCAACTCCTGGAACGTGGGCTCACCACCGTGGCATCCCTAATCGCCGGCGCGGCGTTCCTCTCCTTATGGTTCTGGCTGCTACCACGCTGGTTGGGCCTCGAAGCAGAAGCAGTACACGGAGAGCCCTGGCGCTGGCTGGCGGCAATTCCTTCGACATTGGGATTCGCCGCAGCCCTGCGCTGCATCTGGGACTTCGGCTGGACTGGCCGCGGCACCCCGGTCCCCGTCGCCCCGCCCCAGCGCTTAGTCGTTGTCGGCTTCTACCGCTACGTGCGCAACCCCATGTATGTGGGCTTCGCAGCTGGCTGGATCGGGCTGTGGATCATCTTCGGACACACCAACTTGGCCGTCATCGCCTGCGTGACGGCCGTAGCTCTCGGCATTCATTTGTTTGTTGTCTTCTACGAAGAGCCGACGCTACGCGGCAAGTTCGGCGACGACTACCTGGAATATTGCCGAAACGTCCGCCGCTGGTGGCCGCGGATTCGAGCCTGGCGGCAGGATGGGAAATAGGAAACGAGGGGACGACCCAAGAAATAAGTGGACATAAGAGTTTTGGAGGATGCAGAGATTGGCTGAGAAAACGCAATCGACGGCAGTAAAGAAAAAGGCTCTGGACCCCGCTTCCAGCCCCGGCGCAGATCTCGCGGCGGTCGTTAGCATGTTGCTTGAGGGTCTGCCCGGAGTAACGACCCAGAGGAAGTTTCACAACACGACTTTTCTGGTTAAAAAGAAGGTGTTTGCCTTTACCCGACCCGATGGCGCAGTCCTCAAACTCCCCGAAGTGAAAATCCGCGAACTCATGGACACAAGACCTGCCACGCCTCTGGTGATGGGAAGACGCGTGATGCGGGAATGGGTCGTCTTACGCCACGACGATCCAGGCGCCTACCGCAAAGACAAAAAGCTCTTTCTGGAGGCGATGGCATTCGTCTCGTCCCTAAGCAAATAAAGGCTCTTCCCGCCCTCCCGCCGCGTTCAAGGAAAGCCCTCGAGACAAGGAGCAAGACAGGGGCTTGAACTATGGAACAGGACTTGTTGATTGGCCACTCAGTCACCTCAGCACGCGACCTCCGCCAAGTCTTCCGCAAAATCGGGGCGGCGGGAGAGCGCGAGCACAGCTGCTTGCTCACGTCCTTCGCAGAGACCATCTCCTTCGCGGACTCCGGGAATTTCCTTTGCTCCTCCGCAACAAACCTGGCGAGATGAGCTCTTTTGAACATCCCTGCCACCTGCCCAGCCAATAATCTTCGAGGTACTCAACATGGTTGGTTCCTTGGCGCACATTCCCGCGCCCTCCCCAGTCCTCGCCATGCTCGACGGAATTCACCCTGATTATGGAAGCGGCGACTACGCTCACGACCGGATTGTGAGCATCGCGAAAGATTTCACGGACATCGCTTCGGATTAAGATTCGAAATCGACATCGAGAGCATCTATAACTGGGAGCAATCCTGTCTGAGAGAGGAGATTTATGTCTGCGATTGTCCAAGCCAGTCCCCTCGAGAAATTGTCGCAAGAACGACTGCCCGCCGGAGATTCATGTGTCCTGGTTATTTTTGGAGCCTCGGGCGATCTGACGAACCGGAAGCTGATTCCGGGCCTCTACAACCTGTCGTGTGTGGGCTGCATGAACCCTGAATTTGAGGTTCTTGGTATCGGCCGCACGCCGATAACTTCCGAAGAGTTTCGCAGCAAGACAGGAGAGGCAGCTGCCAAGTCGAAGGACACGCGCGACTTCAGCGAGTCGGGATGGAGAGACTTTGAAACGCGGCTGAACTACATGGTGGGCAACATCAACGATCCGAAGTTCTATCCGCAGCTGCGCATTCGCCTGGAGGAGATGGAGAAGAATGGTTCGAGCCCAAACCATTTGTTCTACGTGTCGACGCCCGCGTCCGTAGCGGGACCCATCATTGAAGGTTTGGGAGCGGTCGGACTGAACCGCCGTGACCATGGTTGGACGCGAATTGTTCTCGAAAAGCCCTTCGGGCGGGACCTGGAATCGGCTAATGCGCTGAATGACGTTGTGCGCGGCGTATTCGACGAGAAAACGGTGTACCGGATTGACCATTATCTTGGCAAAGAGACGGTACAGAACATCCTCGTCTTCCGCTTCAGCAACTCGCTGTTCGAACCGGTGTGGAACAGGAACTACATCGAGTATGTAGAAATCACCGCGGCTGAAACGGTGGGAGTCGAAAACCGCGCAGCGTTCTACGAAGAGACGGGCGCCCTGCGCGACATGGTGGCGAACCATCTGCTTCAGTTGCTGGCGCTGACTGCGATGGAGCCCCCGGTGGCGTTTGATGCGGATTCGGTACGTGAACAGAAGGTGCAGGTATTTCGATCCATCCGAGCGATGAGTGTCGAGGATGTAGCGCGCTTCACTGCTCGCGGGCAATATGGACCCGGCGTGATTGACGGGAAAATGGTACCCGGCTATCGGCAAGAGCCGGGGGTGAATCCCAACTCCACAACCGAGACCTACGCAGCGGTAAGGTTTCAAGTAGAGAACTGGCGCTGGGCTGGAGTTCCCTTCTACATCCGAACCGGGAAGCGTCTTGCACGAAATCTGACGGAGATCCGCGTGCATCTCAAGCCGACGCCACAGGCCTTGTTTGCGAGCACGTCGTCGGTGATTGATCCCAATGTCATCACCATTAGCATTCAGCCGGACGAGGGAATCTCCATCGCATTCGATGCCAAGCGACCGGGAACTCAGATGCGGACGGTGACGGTTGAGGCGAACTTCTCGTATCAAGGGAGCTTTGGGTCGAAGGGGCCGGTTGCCTATGAAACTCTGCTGCTCGACTCGATGCGTGGCGATGCAACGCTATTTACGCGCCGCGACGAAGTCGAGGCGGAGTGGCGCATTATTACGCCGATTGAAGAAGCGTGGGCGCATTTACCGGCGCCGGACTTCCCCAACTATGCCGCAGGCAGCGAAGGACCAGCCTCGTGGCACGAACTGCTCGAAATCCGCGGCAATGCCGCAGCCGAGTGACGTGTGGTCCATCCATCCGTGGCGTTCGTCACTTGGTCGAGGCGGTCACATTGCGGCCGAATGAGTAAGGAGTAAGGAGTTCGCGCTTCCGGATCACGGGGCCACCCTTTACCGGATGAATTCGCCAGCCGTGAGAGCTCTCGATGTGCCAGTGAAAGACGGACCGCTTCCCCGCTGAGCTTCAGCGCACCTGCATCAGCGAGGGCCATCCCCAGCCGAGGATCGGTACAGTCGCTTGCGGCAGAAGTTCGCGTTAGCCGCAGCCGCCGCCCGCCGCAGCGCGCGCTATAATGACCCCCACCGATGGCCCTTCCCTCTGGCACCAAACTCGGCCCCTATGAAATTCTTATCCCCTTGGGCGCCGGCGGCATGGGTGAGGTCTATCGCGCGCGCGACGCCCGCCTCAACCGCGACGTCGCGGTCAAGATCCTGCCTGCCACTTTCGCCCGCGATCCCGAGCGCCTCCGCCGTTTCCAACAGGAAGCCCAGGCCGTCGCTGCCCTCAGTCATCCCAACATTCTCGCCGTGCACGACTTTGGCGAGCACGAAGGCTCGCCCTACCTTGTCACCGAGTGCCTCGAGGGAGAGACTTTGCGCGACAGAATGCGTTCTGCTGTTCTGCCCTTGCGCAAAGCCAACGAGTACGGCGAGCAGGTCGCCCGCGGTCTCGCCGCGGCCCACGAGAAGGGCATCGTCCATCGCGATCTAAAACCGGAAAACATTTTCGTCACCCGCGACGGTCGCGTGAAGATTCTCGACTTTGGCCTGGCCAAGCTAACCCAGCCAGATGGCTCGGTGCTCTCCGACGCCGCCACCATGGCCTCGCAAACCGGTCCCGGTGTAGTGATGGGAACCGTCGGTTACATGTCCCCGGAACAGGTCAAGGGGCAGACCGCCGACCACCGCTCCGATCTTTTCAGTCTCGGAACCATTCTCTATGAAATGCTCTCCGGAAAGCGTGCCTTTTACGGCGATTCTTCCGTTGAAACCATGAATGCCATTCTGAAACAAGACCCGCCGGAGTTGACCGAGACCAATCGGGCCGTGCCACCCGCCCTCGAGCGCATCGTGCGTCATTGCCTCGAAAAGAATCCCGACGAGCGCTTCCAATCCGCCAGCGACATTGCTTTCAATCTCGCGAATCTCTCAGAAATTTCCGGCAACAGCTCAGCTCTCCGCGCGATGAAGGAACCACGCCGCTGGTTCGCGCTCTTTCCAGTCGTAACCGGCTTGTTGCTGGCGCTCGTAATCGCAGGCCTCTGGTTTTGGCCGCGCCACGAACTTTCCGTCGCTCCGGTCTTCCATCGCTTGACCTACGATTTAGGCACGGTCAACTCCGCGCGCTTCTCGCCCGATGGCCACACTGTTGTGTACAGCGCCGCCTGGGAAGGCCAGCCCTCGCAAATCTTTTCTACACGCGCCGAATTTCCACTACCCCAACATATGGTTCCGGGCGGCCGCATCGCTTCCATCTCCGGCGCGAACGAGATCGCATTTCTTGTGGCCAAGGGAGAGAACTTTGCGGAACTGGACGCGACGCTGAACCGGGTTCCGCTCTCCGGCGGCTCGCCCCGCGAGGTGCTCAGTCATGTCCGGGATGCGGCCTGGGGGCCGGACGGCAGTCTGGCGGTCGTGCACATCGTCAACGGCCGCGACCGCCTTGAATACCCACTTGGCAAGGTTCTCTACGAAACCGCGGGCTGGATCAGCCAGCCCCATGTTTCGCGCAAAGGCGACAAACTTGCATTCCTCGAACACACGGCCGCACCCGACACTCGCGGAACCATTGCGGTAGTCGATCTCAATGGCCACAAGCAGACTCTGACCAAGGAGTGGGAAGACTTGCGCGGTCTGGCCTGGTCCGCCGGCGGCGATGAAATCTGGTTTGCGGCTTCGGATAACGGCTCGGGAGATCAGTTGCGAGCCGTCACCCCATCGGGCCGTGTGCGCACAGTGTTCACCGTCCCTATCGGTCTGATCCTTGAAGATATCGCCACCGATGGCCGCGTTCTTGTCGCCTCCGTCGACGTCCGCTACCGGGTCTCCGCTCGCGCCGCAGGAGCCGCCACCGAGCGCGATCTCTCGTGGTATGACTACACCCTGCTGCATGACCTCTCCGCCGATGGGCAGAAAGTGCTCTTGGTAGAACAGGGTGTGATGGGCGGCCCCAACTATTCCGTCGGCATCCGCGCCATGGATGGCTCCGCGCCCATCCGTCTGGGAGAGGGCTACGGCGGCGATTTTTCCCCCGACGGCAAATGGGCCATCACCTTTCTTTCCGGGCCCCCTCCGAAGATTACGATTCTGCCGACGGGCGCGGGCGAACCTCGGGACGTACCCATCCCCGGAATCGAGCGCATCAACAGCTACAACCAGGGCTTTTTCCCCGATGGCAAGCGAATCTGGTTCAGCGCCGCCGAGGCCGGTCATTCCGCCCGCACCTATGCCCAGCAAATCACCGGCGGCACCCCGCAGCCGATTACGCCCGAGGGCATTCTCGCCGACGGAGTTTCTCCCGATGGTAAGCTCGTGATCGCTCCCGATCCAGACGGCCGCCTGGCCCTGTTCCCCATCGACGGCAGCGCGTCCCACCTCGTCCCCGGAATCAACCCCGGTCAACGATTCGTGCAGTGGTCCGAAGATGGAAAATCCATCTACGTGCGCGGCGACAGCATGCCCATCTCAGTTTCCAGGGTGGATCTTTCCACCGGGAAACAATCCCCATTTCTGCGCTTGATGCCCGCCGACCCTTCCGGAGTCGCCGGTGTCAACAACGTGGTCCTATCGCGCGATGCCAAAACCTACGCCTACAACTACCGCCGCCTCTTATCGGAGCTTATGGTGGTGGAAGGCCTCAAGTAAGGCGTGACCAAGAGTTTCCAAAGCCACCCGAATCGCAGAGCGGGCCCTGAGGCCAGCGTTGAGCCTCTGAGTCTGACGGGCTTTAGCCTCCGAGGTAAGGCTGATGGGGCGAGTTCCAGTAGGATCGTTCTAATCCACGCAATGCCGGAGTTAGTATGACCGCCGCACACGACCAATATGCCATGGGCCGTTCCCAGCAGGAATACGCACGCTTGGCCCGCCAGGGAGAAATCATGAAGCCCATGACCCTCCGGCTCTTCACAGAAGCCGGCATCGAGGCCGGCATGCGCGTAGTCGATCTAGGCTCGGGCGTCGGCGATGTCTGCATGCTGCTGGCGGAAATGGTCGGCCCCAGCGGCACCGTCATCGGTCTCGAACTCGACGACCAAGCCCTGCAGCGCGCCCGCGAACGGGCCGCCGCAGCCGGTTTCACCAACATCACCTTTACCCATTCCGACTTCGCCAACTACACACCCGATGTCCCCGTCGACGCCATCGTCGGCCGCCTGGTCCTCATGTACCAAGCCGATCCGTCAGCTGCGTTAGCAAAACTCGCCGGGCATCTTCGTCCCGGCGGCGTAGTCGCATTCATCGAACCCTGGTTCCAGTCCCCGCCCGGCCCCGACAGCACCATAAAAAAATCGGTCTCCTGCATCGTGGAGACGCTGCGCCGCTCCGGAGCCCACATCGATCTAGGCCCGCGCCTGCATCGCGTATTCCAAGCCGCCGGTCTCCCGCTGCCCGCCATGCGTTTCGAGGCAGTCATGGACCCCCGTCCGGATTCCCCTCTCTATGACCACGTCGCAGACACGGTAGCCAACCTTCTGCCGAAGGCGATCGAATACGAAATCCCCGGCGCCACCGAAATCGACGTAACCTCCATCGCCACCCACATCCGAGCGGAGATAAACGCCGTCGGATACGGCATGATCGCCTCACCCATGATCTGCGCCTGGTGCAAGAAAGGGGCGTAAAAAAGCTGCCCGTAAGAAAGAGTTCGGGCGGAGCAGCAATGCAGTAAGTAAGCGAGTACGGTGCAACGCCGCTGTTCCCGTGCCAAGATAAGGTCTGTCATCGCGAACAACGGGAGGGATCTGCAGTTGTTCTTCAAGATACCGAACGCTTCCCTCCACCGAAGCCTGTGGGTGCGACAGCACCAGAGTGCTGCAATAGCAGTTTCTTTTCAACCGCAACTCGAGTCGCTGAGGCAGGGTTTTCTCCAACCAATTCGTGATAGATTTCCTTCCGGGCTCCGCGCCATCTCCTCATTTCACGATCCCCAGAGGCATCATGCACAAATTGCTTCGGTTCGTTCTCCTCGCCGCAACCACCCCGCTAGCAATGCACGGGCAAGCCTGCCTCGACCCCGCCTCCGGCGACCAACTCACCGCCCTCACGCGCCCGCACGACTACATCCAACACCGGTCTTCCAGTTACGACCGCTCCGGCGGCAACGCCGACGCCCGCCCCATCGCACCCGGGGCCAGGCTCACGCTCCTCGACGAGCCCGGCCCCGGTGTGCTGACCCATGTCTGGATCACCATCGCCTCTCCCAGCGAGTACCACCTCAAACAACTCGTCCTGCGCATCTATTGGGACGGCGAATCCACTCCCAGCGTGGAAAGTCCCGTCGGAGATTTCTTCGGCCTCGGCCTCGGCGAGTATTACCTCTACCAGTCGGTTCCGCTCTCCGTCGGGGCCGATAAGGCGCTCAATTCTTTCTTTGTCATGCCTTACCAGAAGCACGCCCGCATCACCGTCACCAACGACGGCCCCGACAAGGTCGACTCGTTCTACTTCAACAGCGATTACCGATCCTGTTCCAAACCGCTCCCCGCCGACACGCTCTACTTCCACGCGCAATACCGCCAGGCCACACCCGCTCACGGCTGGACCAACGACTGGACCTCCAACGGTGATCCCAAGGTGAATAACCGCCCCAATCTTTCCGGCGAAGACAACTACGTCTGGCTCGACGCTCGCGGCCAAGGACACTACGTCGGCGTCACCATGTCCATCCTCCAGAATCAGGATGGCTGGTGGGGTGAAGGCGATGACATGTTTTTTGTCGATGGCGAACCCCGCCCTTCCATCAACGGCACCGGCTCCGAAGATTACTTCCTGGGCGCCTGGGGATTTGGCTCACACTCATTCGGCTATGACCTCTACGGCGCTCCGGTAAAAGGCAGCGAACGCGCGGGCAGCCGCACTTCCGTCTACCGCTTCCACCTCGATTCGCCCATCCCCTTCACCAAATCCCTCCGTGCCACCATCGAGCACGGCCACGCCAATCACCGCTCCGACAATTTCTTCTCGGTGGCCTATTGGTACCAATCCGAGCCGCACGCCCCCTTTCCCGCTCTCCCTCCAGTCAGTGACCGCATCCCGCGCCTTTTTCCCACTGGCGGCCCGGGTAACTCCGCCGTGCGGCCGCAATGATTGGCGTTTCCAGCGGAAGTCTGGCTAGATTCGAAAACAATCGTGAATAGGCTCAATCGGGATGATGATCGGCTGGGCCAACTACTTCTGTGTCGGGCCAGTCAGCAAAACCTACAATGCGGTTGATGTACACGCCCGCCGGAGGCTGCGTCGGTGGTTGTGTGACAAACACAAAGCGCCGCGACCGGGGTACAAACGATTTCCGGAAGCGTCTCTGCACTCTGTGTTTGGCTTGGTCCAGTTACCACACCGGACCGCGAACCTTCCGTGGGAAAGGCGTGAGTTTTCCGAGAGCCTCCAGCGCTTTTCACGGCGCGCTTGTTCGCCAATTATTGGGGTATGCTGTGGCAAGGTCAACTGCAAGCGCGGTACGGCATCAGCATGATCAAACGGATCGGTGCTTCTTGCACGGGCGGGCAGGTTACTTCTCGGCCTTGCCGAATTGGCAGGCTACCGCTGTCGATAACGAGACAGGGCGCGCGATAGCCATCGTTCGGGCAGGACATGTAAGGATTCCACCTTTACGACGGCAACTCGATGACGGTGCCGCACACTACCCGAATCGAGCACCCGTAAGGCAGGTCGTGGTATTCGCTTGGCGAGATCAGGCAGATGTTCGCCACGCGAAAGCTCTCCATTCTGGAAGGCTACTTAGAGCGGTGACCAATCGATGAGTGTAATGGCCTTTAACAATAGCTACCTTCGCTCGTTGTAAAGATGCACCGCGCTTACTGGATTTTGTTTGTTTTGAGCCAGTCCAATTCTCTCTTCTCAACCGCCTGCTCATGTTGTAACTCTGCATTTTCCCCGACCACGTTAAGCGGGTCCATCTCGTCCGCATACCTGGGAATTTTCCGGGAGTCCAGACCGTCCAGAATCTGCAGGGCAATTGCATTGACGTTTTGCGAGGAGAGTGCGAATTCCTGCGCCCCCATAGCCGCAGTGGCGAGTCGGGGCGCGCCGAAGTAGCCCGGCCATCGTTCGGCCCTTGCGATTCGTACCAGGTCGGCAAAATTCGCTCCTGTCAGCGATGGAGCCGATCGGTAGTCCGGGGGCACAAACTCAGGTCTAAGGAACAGAAGCTGACTCTGCTCATCCGCACCAGCATGGACCGAGAAGCCTTCCTCCGCGAGTTGCTTGGCAGATAGCAACTTCTCCTTGCTTCTACAGCACAAAAACACCGGTTTCAGCCCGAACAGATGCACCATGGTCCCCCCATAGACATCGTGGAAATAATCCGAGGCCTGGTTGAGCGCCTTGTGATTATTTTGCGCGCCATGGTTATGAACGAGGAATATCCACCGAAAACCCTGGTCTCCGAGCTCTGTGGCTAAGTCCATGTAGATCGCCCGCAGCGTCGCCATTCGGACGGGATAACTTCCGGGAAATACCGTCTTTCTGCCAATTGTGTTGGCGGGATCGTTGCCCAGCGGAATCTGAGGAAAAAGGACAACTGTCCAGCCGGGTCTGGCGACGATGGCCTCCGCAAGTTCGCGTGTATAGGCATCATCGGCGTAGCCGTCCGTATAGGACGGGAGGTAGGGTCCGTGTTCTTCCAAAATTCCGCCCGGAATCAAGACCGCAGTCTTTGGAAGATCCAATGCCTGAATTTGCTGCGTGTTCATCTCGCCGATCCTCAAAATCTGCGCAGCAACTTGCGGGTTCAGGAACGTCACTCCGGCCAACACTACTCCGGCAGCCGAAACCCACTCATAGCATTTCATTCTTTTCTCCATGACCCAGAGTGTAACGTGCGGAGTGTTCGCTGGGCAGCAGGAACGCGGGCGAAGCTCCCGATCATCGGCGAAGGATAGTTGGCAGAAAATCGCGATAACGCTCACTGCCCCAGTTGAGGGCCGAAAGTTACGGAATGCCGAAGGGAAGAGGCGTTAGGGCGTACCGTGCAGGACCAGTTCGGACCGCAAAGCATAGGCGGTAGGGTCAGCCATTTTTGCGGACAGGAAGGACGAGAGCCGCCGCCTGGGGATTCGGCTTCGCACGGCCTTGTTCCCATTTTTCCAAAGTTCTTTCGTTGATGCGCAGTCCCCGTGCGAACACTGCTCGTGAACAGCGCAGCCGCTTTCGAGTATCCCGGATGAGCTTGGAATCAACTTTTGGGAACGGTGCCGTAGCTACCTTGTAGCTGCGCAGTGTAAGCTTGCCCTCGCGATGGCTCTTCATAGCAGCTGCGCCTTCCATCAACTCGCCGAAAATGTCCCTTTTCGCCATCAGCGTATCCTCCGTGATCTCCTCGGTCGCCTCCGCCTAGCGGCTCGCGCTGTCAATTCGCCCTCAATCACGGTCCTGAGCGCCTTTCTTCTCCTTCGGATTCAAGTCTGACGCTCCGTCTTTATCGAAAACCGTCTTCAGCCATATCTGATGGTCCGACTTGAAGTGGTAATAAAGAAACTGCTGATCAGGGGCACTCCGCAGAGCCGAGTCTGCTCGCTTAGCATCGTCCAAAAGTCGATTGAGAATCCACCCTAGCAGGACGGGCGCGACTTCCTCATCCGATAACAGCCCTTATAATATGGTGTGGCCGGTGGGTTAGTAATTAAGTCAACGACTAAATTGGGAATCTTGGGAGGGGGGTCCACAATGGGAAGGAAGACTCTGTGCAGCTGTGGAACTGCCCCCAATAAGCCAAAGGAAGGCTTATGTGGGCCACCGGCCATGTTGAGGCGGCGGAGAGTAGTTTAGACTCGTTTGAAATCCGATTGTACGAGACCGGAGGAGTCATGGTTCACTTCAAGATCAACGGTAAAGAGAAGAGCTTCGAAGGCGATCCTGAGATGCCTTTGCTTTGGTATCTGCGCGATATCGCCGGCTTCACTGGCACCAAGTTTGGCTGCGGCATGGCGCTTTGTGGAGCTTGTACCGTGCATCAGGATGGCGATGCCGTGCGCTCTTGTTCGGTGGCGATGAAGGATGTGAACGGCACGAGCATCACGACCATTGAAGGAATCTCAGCAGGGCCGGAGATGCATCCGGTGCAGAAGGCATGGATGGAAATCAAGGTGCCGCAATGCGGGTATTGTCAGACCGGGCAGATCATGCAGGCAGTTGCGCTTCTTAAGCAAAACCACAATCCCAGCGACGAAGACATTGATACCGCGATGTCGGGCAATCTGTGCCGGTGCGGAACCTACCAGCGCATCCGGGCGGCGATTCACCAGGCGGCGAAGGAGTTGGCATGAACCAGATAGAGAACTTCAGCCGGCGTAATTTTCTTAAGACAACTTTTGCGGCAGGTTCCTTTGTTTTAGGAGCGCGCCTGCTGCAGGAACCGCTTTGGGCAAGCCCCGCTGATGCGGCGACCGGCGGCGCGACGTTTCAGCCCGATCTTTTCGTTGGCATAGCAAGTGACGGCACGGTGACGATTGTGGCCAATCGCTCCGAAATGGGTTGCGGAAGCCGCACTGCTTTGCCGCTGGTCTTGGCCGACGAGCTGGATGCAGTTTGGGCGAAAGTAAAAATCGAGCAGGCAGTCGGCGACGCGAAATACGGCGACCAGGACACCGACGGTTCGCACTCGGTCCGCAGTTTTTTTGACCAGATGCGGCAAGCGGGTGCTACTGGGCGAGCCATGCTGGTGACGGCCGCAGCTCAGCAGTGGAGTGTGCCAGAAAAAGAGTGTACAACCGAACCCAGCTACGTCGTACACAAGGCGAGCGGGAAAAAGCTCGGGTACGGCGAACTTGCCGCTGCCGCTGCCAAGTTGCCAGTGCCCAAGAAAGAGGACGTGCCGCTCAAAGACCGCTCACAGTGGCGTTACATCGGCAAGGACAACGCATTGTTTGACCTTGAGGACATCATCACCGGGAAGGCCACTTTCGGCATGGACGCCAAAATGCCGGGGATGGTGTATGCGTCGGTGGAGCATCCACCTGTTCTCGGACAGAAAGTAAAGTCCTACGACGACAAGGCGGCGTTGAAAGTGCCCGGCGTATGGAAGACGTTGACCATTCGCCCGTTTACACCGCCGCACCATTTTCAGCCGTTGGGGGGTGTCGCGGTGATTGCCGACAATACCTGGGCAGCGTTCCAGGGAAGGAAGGCCCTCAAGATCCAATGGGACAGCAGTCCCAACTCCAGTTATACCTCAGCAGAATTTCGCAAGACTCTGACATCGACGGCCCGTCAGCCGGGGAAAGTTGCGCGGAATATCGGAGACGTCGATGCGGAATTCGCGAAGGGCGGCAAGATTATCGAGGCCGAATATTACGCCCCGCACCTGGCGCACGCGTCGATGGAGCCACCAGTCGCAGTGGCCGAGTATCGTGATGGAAAAGTCCTCGCTTGGGCCCCCACGCAGAGTCCACAGGCGGTGCAGGAAACCATTGCCAGCGTGCTGGGCTTGAAGAAAGAGGACGTCATCTGCCATGTAACGTTGCTGGGCGGCGGGTTTGGCAGAAAGTCCAAACCGGACCAGGTGGCTGAGGCGGCTGTGCTTTCCAAAGAACTCGGCAAAGCGGTGAAGGTGGTTTGGTCGCGGGAAGATGATATTAAATTCGACTTCTACCATTCCGTGGCTGCCATGTACTTTAAGGCCGCGATCGGTGGCGACGGCAAACCGACAGCATGGTTGCAGCGGACTGTGTTTCCGCCGATCAATTCCACATTCGAGCTTGGCGCGAAGTACGGCGATGACGAAATGGGATTGGGATGGAACAATCTGCCATTTGATATTCCGAATCATCGCGCGGAGAACGGGCCGGCGGATGCTCACATTCGCATTGGCTGGCTGCGCAGCGTGGCCAATGTGTATCACGCGTTTGGCATTCACTGCTTTACCGATGAGCTTGCCCATGCCGCGAAGCAAGACCCGGTAGCTTATCTGCTGGACCTGATTGGCCCGCCGCGCATCGTGGATTTAGGGGCGAAGCCTGACGATGACGATGCGAAGACCTATCCGCTGGATACCGCTCGGTTGCGGCGGGTGGTCGAGATGGTGGCGGAGAAGTCGGGCTGGGCCAAGCGACCCAGCGGCGCAGGGCGCGGATTCGGCATCGCGGCGCATCGCAGCTTCCTGACCTATGTTGCCACCGTGGTTGAGGTGGAGGTGGATGGCAAAGGACAAGTAAAAATTCCGAATGTGTGGACGGTTGTGGATGCCGGAACGATCGTTGCTCCAGATAACGTCCGCAATCAGTTCGAAGGGGCGGCAAATTTTTCTACGAGCTTGGCTTTGCTCAGCGAGATCACCGTCACGAACGGCGCGGTCGACCAGAGCAACTTCAACGACTACAAACTGGTGCGCATGGGACACGGCCCGAAGAAAACCAACGTCTACATCGTAGAGAGTGATGCTCCTCCGGCTGGCGTCGGTGAGCCTGGTGTTCCGCCGTTTGCTCCTGCGCTGTTCAACGCGATTTATGCGGCGACTGGGAAGCGCGTGCGGGAGATGCCGCTGTCGAAGACGAAGGTGGTGTGAGTTGGCACATTGTCGTGCGAGAACATATCACCTTTTGCTGAACGGCATTGTTCGAAGATCCGTGCCCCCAACTGATGCACCCTCCAGTAAGTGGCGGAACTTGCACACCGTCGTCTCAACCGGTACCTGCTCCCGCCCCAGATCGATGTTGACAAAGCCGCGCAATGCCGCCGAATCATACAGCCCTTCCACCCCGGGTCCGGCAGGTTGAATCACTGCTGCAACAAGCAAATCCGCAGCATCCTCTCCACGCCCCACCGGCGGTCGCCCTTGCCCAGCTTTTGTGGAGCGTCAATCCACTACGCGCCCGCATGAGCGCGCTTGCGTCCGGTGGGCCTGTTCTCCGGGTTATCTTCAGCGATGCCAGACAGAATAACAGGCTCGCTGTCGGGGAATTGTGCTACAAGGGCGAGGCTGCCGCCCATGGCCTCCACGGTCTTTCGCAGCGTGGAGATCATGAGGTCGGCAGGGCGGCGCAAGTCATCGTCACTATCACGACGACGTCAAGAGTTTTGTCTTTCGCTCGGATCGCCCTTTTCATAGCGTGCGGTTTGGTCAGTTCATGAACGCCATGATCAACAGCCTCGGCCCGCAACTGTTGCGCTACTGCGCTACAAAGGCATTTTGAACATGCACGGACTGGAATCGAAAATCGTTCTTCAAGGTGTGCATCAACTGATGAGCCATGACGTGGGCGCCCCTTGGATTCAGGGTGAAGCCCGCGTAAGCAAGCTTGTATTCATCGGTATTGAGCTTCCACGCGAGATGATGATGCGCAGCTTGCAGCAGTGTTTGTTGTGATGAGCTAGTGCGGATCGTTTTTTACGACCGCGCGCGGGCTGCGAGGCTGGGCTCCATCGCGTGGCAGTGCTACCAAGATGCGGGAGACCGTGCCACAACTGGCCTGCGGTTTTGCCAGCGACGGACGCCAACCGTCATTGACGGCGACAATACCCAGGTCTGGACGAGTGATTTGCCCGGCCGCTGATTGTTTCAAAGGTTCCTTTCTCGCTACTCCACACCTAGCCCTCCAGCGTAGGCGAGATCCGTATTGGCTGGTTTCGAAAAGCAGTCTATGCAACTACCACTCCCACCCATCATCCTCCGCAGTTGTTGCAACATGGCAAATCCACTCCGGCCGCACCCGCTGGTGCAGCAGACGAAGTCCGGGCCCCCGATGAGCCGGCCGGGGGTATCGGGTCTCCCAAAGTTCTGGCCCGCAGATATACATCAAACGTGGTTCGATCCACATGGTCGGTTGCCGGTTGTCCCTCGGGATTGACTTGCCCTTTGAAGCGAAACCAGTTTCCAAATTGATCCCTTGTGGACGTCTCCGTGTATTCCAAACCCAGAGATGTCACGCCCAGTACCGGCAGCTTGTGGAGTTCGCTGGGCTGAGAGACACCGTCGTGGTTTTTGTCGATCCACAGCCTCAAGTGTTCAAAAACAGCATCCCGGGCATCAATTACTCCATCACCATTACCCCCATTCTCGGGGAGGTCGTACTCGGCGAGTGCGCGGAATCCGTTCTTCTGGTCAGCGGCACAGTCGCTTTGCGGGGTGAAGTTGCCGAACAGTTGGCGGCTGTTTTTAATCTCGCCGTTCTCATCCGGCAAGACCAGCACAGCGAAGTTAGAGCCCGGTTTGGTCCAGGCGATCTTTTCCGGCACTCCGCTGTTTTTCAGGTCGAAGCTGATGCCGTCCTTGATGTTGGTCAGCTGGTAGATGTCGCCGCCCCCTTTCGGGCCAATGTCGATCATCAGAGGACTGCCGCAGCCGCACTGGGAACAGGTGCAGGGTGTTTTGATGGAGTAGGACTTGGCGGGACAACCAGAGTTCCAAGTTAGCGGTCCCTGCTCTGCAATCACCATATTCCCTGAGACCGAGAAG
>Ga0137418_10000432_pt1 | contig 37458 bp, 42 predicted proteins | sample CZODoug3_1_2_16f_FD_122242 | JGI IMG/M metagenome (GOLD analysis project Ga0137418, IMG submission 122242) | Vadose zone soil fungal communities from Angelo Coast Range Reserve, California, USA - CZODoug3_1_2_16fungal (Hybrid Assembly) | ecosystem: Environmental > Terrestrial > Soil > Vadose... | reverse complement strand
AACTCAAGTCCAACCAACCCCCACACCCACTAATCTCCTTCCTCTCCCACCTCCAAATACATTGCCCCACTCTCCACCCCAAAGACACAGCACACTAACCACCCCAACCACTCTGATTCAGTTGGACATATCAAACACCAGCAATTGCAACTTTGGAATGGAAATTGAAATCCCTTGATACTTCATCTGCTACTCTGAATCCTACATCTGATGGAAACAGATATATATATATTCATATATTACCCATGTCTCACCATTTTGTTGTGGTTTGTTTGTTCCTTTCCGTAATCATTCTTATTTCACCTGTGTATGGTTATTCCCCTGCCTGACATGCTCTGCAAATGCTGTCACCTCCTGAGAGGCCTCCTGTCCTATTCAAACCTCCAATCTCTCTTTGCAGCCTTCTGCTCCCCCGAGAGTCTGCCATGTCCTCCTTTGTATTCATTGTTTTTTTTTTTGGCTTGTGGAAGGCAGGTGCATCATGACAACACACGCTTATGATATCCTGAGTCTGTGAAGGTTGAACCCATATCTACTCCACCTTATAATCAGGGAGACTACACACAATAATGACACCCAATTTGGCATGCTCACTACACAACTACCATCCTGTCTGTAAATATCATTTATTGTCCACCAAAGCAAAGGGAGGATTGTCTTGTCACTATTACTATGCTCACCATAGGCCAATTCAAACAATTACCAGAATTGGGGTGGGTCAATACACACCAGGAAGTCCAAAATATAAAATCTGTTTATAGAAGCTTTTGTAGGTAATTGAAATAGATTTTGTATAAGGATTGCCACAGGCAGTCACAAAAGATAACCCAGAATGCCAATTATAAGACTGGTTGTGGAAAATCTATGGAGATATTTATAATAAAATTTACCAGATTTTGTATAAATTACCCTTATAGCACTCACAATAGATTGACAATAAAATGAGTCTTTATAGATTATCTAAGACCCTATAAAGAGCCACAATAGCATTGCATGAGATTATCTATTGTTCTTGCTATCAATGGCATTTACACAAAACCTGGAATTTTTGGTCATAGACCAGTTCATAGATGATCTATAATTGGTCCTATTGTGGCCATTTCTAGGTTATATTTTGCAAGTGTTTATAGCACTATTTGTACAAAATCTGTTGTGATTGCCACAAAAATAGCTATAAACAGCCTTTATATTTTGGAATTCCTGGTGTGATAGTCGCATACAAGCACTTTACACAGCACTAAGCTTTTTGAGGCCCCAGATATAGGGGGAGCAAGTTCAGACAGGGTGTGACGCGTGATGCTCATTATTGGGATTTGAGTCTCGTCACGTGATGTTCGTTTATATACCGTAGTCGATTTGTACACCGCCAATTGCGCAAAATGTCACACTGATGTCAGACGAGGACGGAAATAATGAGATAGACCCAATGTGGATATTTACCTGATTTGAGGTCCTTTTGACCTCAGTACGAGAATCATGAATTCGTTTCCTGAGGTCCTTATGTTTTTTTAACATATTTCCATCCCAACGTATAAGCAGTATCAACCGATGACATCAAATCAACCACGGAAGACTGAGGTCAGTGTGTGGGTGCCATAACATCCACATGACATTTCTGAGTGACCTGCTGGATGCGGCTGGGACCACCATTCAGATTGGCCCATTATGGCCCGCTATTCACATATTTTAATTGATATTCTATTACACTGCAGTCCCCAACAACGGAAGCTCGATTGTGGCCATAAAAAGTTGGAATATTGCATGGGAAAATACAAAGCCCAACATCTCGCTAATATGCTTCAAGACGGAACCTCCTTTCGCTTCTTTGCCGCCGCCGCCGGCTCAACACTCTTGGCGTGCGTTTGGAGTACGACCTGCCAAGTGTCCAGTTCACGGATCTCAGCGGTCGTCCTTCCCGAATCCGAGGGGTCTCCAAACTGGGCTTTGTCCTCGTTGTACTTTTCGGTGAAAGCGCTAAGAAATCAACTATTAGGTCAGCGAGTTTGGATGTACGGACACAAATCACTAACGCAGATATCGCAGTCTCGGTCTTTAGTTCCTTTCGCAAAGATATCAATGTCTTGTCAACTTGCAACCACCACTCTTCAGGGCTGAGGGTTGGATAGCTGATCATGTGAAACCTCTGTAATATTGAGTCTGAGCCTTGTTACGCAGAACACAGTACAAGCAGCCCGCAACACACCAGGAATGCCAACCGCATGTAGAGTTGAACAGTGGGCTTAAACCCAGTCTTTCCAATGACGACATTGGCAAGATGGGCAATGTTGCCCTTGTTTACGGGATCATCCACCGATGCTTTGAGCTAGAATGTCGGTACTTAAGTGTGAATTGCTGCCGCGGTCAGAAATAAAATGGCAGACCTGGGTTTTGAGGACATTGTGAGCTGTGGTGAGATAGTTGCCGATGCGTGTGTGAACAAGCTTGACCTGAGCAGTCTCTTTGACTGGTGGAAGCTGTGCAATGGCAAGCTCCCGGAGCGCATCCTAAAACCGTCAAGTTAGATCAATAATAACTGTAAATAAGAAACTCACAATAAGTTTATTTGCGAGCTTGCCACGGTAAGTTGATATGGTTGGACAGAGCAAGAAGGCGGTGGCATAGATGCGGAGATTGTCCTGGTAAAGATAATGGAGTCACCAAAGCAACTGGGTACAAAGAATGCACTGTACTTACACTCAATGCCTCTGGAATGGTCCAAGATTCATCCTTTCGAACAGTTTTCAGCAGATCACGGACTTCGAGTATCCCAACATAAATGAGGGTAGCGTGCTCTTCCGGACGAGTGCACTGACAAAAAAGGGAATGATAATGATACTATGTATTAAAACCTACAATTTCTTACCGCAGCAAAGACATCTAGGTCGGCCTCCGACTCCGGCTTCAACGTCTTTCGGCGTTTCAACTGTCTACAAACCTCTTTGACAGTTGACACAGATGATGCAAACACCATCCCAGATGGCTCTGGTTCCGGTATATCATCATTGTTCTGTTCATCGTCACTGACACTATCGTCATTGCGACCAATGCCACCAGGCTCGTCCATGTCATCCTGCTCAGTAAAGGTACGATCATTAGGGCCCGAAGCCATCAGTCCAGCAAGCCAAGCTGTAGCAGGGTCGATGTTATTGCCAGCAGTGGAAGTTTCTCGTGGTGCCATGATTTTTTGCAGAGCAACAAGTGGTGGGAGAAGTCAAGACCGACTCGAACATGAAATGGTTGAAAAATGGTCAGTGGCTCAGGATGCAATAACAGGACATAATTGAAACTCCGCAATGAACAAAGCGCACCCCAGGCTATATTCTCAAGCACAAAGTTGTCTCTGTGCACTGTGCAGCAGAATTCCGATTTGAGGTAACAGTGCGATGCAAGTTATAAGTCCACTTTGGGGATCTGACGTTACATAAAAGGGAATTCATAGCTTCCGAGTGGCTTCACAGTCTTGTGCGAAATCCTTTGTAACTTTTACCACACAAGCCACTTAACCTCACCGTGACTTATTTATTTTAGTGTTATTTGTGCAACAGAACCACTATTATGCCCGCCCAATCCAAGATCCTTGATCCAGGTACGCCCCTGATGGTGATTGACTGATTGTACATTCTCACTTGTAGTTAGTCTTCGAAATCGACGAAGTTTCCAAGAAAATTCGTTGTAAAGCATGCTTTGAAGCAGACCCAATTAATACAGGATGGATGGTCCGAGGTTCTGCTAAAAGACATATAGAGGAATCCCGCGATCATACAACAAACATCGAAAACAATGGTGTACGGCGTCGCTCGGAGGCTGTCCAAAGAGATCGTCTCGCTGCAGCATATTCAGCTTCAAGTTACACTGATCTTGACTCAGGCTATCAGATTCCAGGGCCATCCTCCCGACCAGACTTTGGCAACTCACTGGCCAACACAATGGATAATGACGACAATAATATTTTCAATATTTTTGACAATCTCATCATTCCTGCCGATATTGAACCTTTTGCAGAGTACAGTTCACTGGATGAGAAAGAACGCCTGCGGCGAGAGGTAGAACTTTTGATGATGCAAGCGGAGCAAGATGATTTTTTCGGGCTAGCACAAGAACTTGAAGATGACGCAACCATCACCAATGTGACAGAAAGCTTGCGTTCTGTTGGTATGTTTACTTGTTGATTTTCTATTCCCATTGCGTTAGAGAGTGACATTCACAAAGAAATCAGCTCAGATATGGCAGATGACGTGCAGCAAGGTCACTTCGCAGAAACCGTCAATGACGGTGACTATGCGCCATACCCAAACAAAGTGGTCAGTTAATTTTCAATTACACCTATACTCAGAAATATAATCTTATGGATAATGATGGAGACAATGCTCCTTGACATTCTTGACAACCTTCCTCGCCTCCGGATGTCCAGCAGCCAGTTTAGAATGATCTTGTGGCTACTAAAAGAGTGCCGTGTCAATGATGTTCCGTCCTTTCATTCGTTTCGCAAGCTCCAGCAACAACTCCGCACTGAGTGTGGCAATGAACCGACAATGCATACCTCTTCCGTTGGTAATATCTTCTATGTCAATGATGTCCGACAATCAATAGCACAAGTGCGTCAATGGCAAATTGTCTGCTCTCTCACCACTCATTAGCTATCCGACATCAGGACTTTGCGAATCCTGAGATTGTCAAGCATCTAGAATTTTACCCCGAGGAGACTGATGGACCGATATCCGAGGTCTGGCAGGCAGCTCGTTGGAAGGAGTTCAAGCCCTGTGAACGCACCCCAATGTATGCTTCTGGTTTGAAGCATTTTTATGTAGATGAAGTATGTGCCCTCAGTGACGGGCAAATTGTGATTCCACTTGCTTGGATTAAACATGGTGGACAGCTGTGTGCTGACTGCTACTTAATAACAACGACTGAGGTAAATGTGTTCTAAATTTCATCAGATATAGCTGACAAGAAGTTGCAGGGCTCCTGGCAATATTGTGACCACACAATACACATTGTGCCTGCACATCTTTTTGAGAGAACATACCTTGAAATTGCTACACAGTTAGGTGGTATCATTCCATGGTCTGGCGTGCACATCAAAACTCAGGATTGTTAATGTCGAGGTGCTGATCTCCATTGCATAGTTGACACAATAGATGTCCCACATATGCCCAACGCCCTTCGAAAGCTTGCTGATGATGAAGAGCTGTACGTTGTCATGCTACCTTTGTGGTGTGATGACGTCTCTGGGAATCGGTCAAAGCAGTATAACAAACATATCAATATGTATATGGCAAACTCAAACCTTCCTGGACGCCTTCTTCAGCAAGAATATTTTGTCCGTTTTGTAGCAACATCACCACATGCCACCTCACCGGAACAGTTTTCTGCAGTAATGGCCGAGATTAAGTAGCTATTCTTGCGTTCTTCATGATTCCTAAAACCTGAAGTAATTCTTCAGAGCAACGCACACAAATCCCATTCGGTGTTTCAAGGCGGACACACACACCAGAGTTCGTGTGATGTTGAGAGTTCCTTGCCTCCCTGCCGACAATCCCCAGCAATCAGAAGAGGCTTCGCATATGGGCGGAAATGCCAATTGCAAGTCACGAAAATCGACAAAGGGTGGGCCACACGACATTACTGAATCAGATGAAGGATATCACGAACTTTACACGGTGGGCAATGCCATAATGATTTTTACGAACTTTGTTCTGACATAATGTTGTTAGCCGGGACCGCCGAGGTGTGCTGATGTCACCCGTGCACAAATTCATGAGCAAATTCAACTTGCCATGCGTGGTTTCGCTGCACCTATTGAGGCTTTGCAAACTGCTACTGGGACCAAGGATAAGATTGCGCAATACTGGATTGATATTCTTATTGACAAAGCTCGTCAATTGAAGTCTGATAATTCTGGCCGCTCAAGGGATGATATCGCTGAAGAGCTTGGACGATGGTTCAAGGACCAGCCTGGGGACAAGATAAATCCACTATTGCTCCTTGATGGTGCTGTAATTATCTGGTATTTGGTTGAGATTGGGTTCTAATTCATCGCACTAGGTCTTGACCCATCACAGGATACCCCAGTTGAAATATTACACACTATTCTTCTCGGGATCACCAAGTATGTTTGGCACAACCTCCATACGTCTTGGAATGAGACTCAACAGAATCTCTTTGTGATTCGACTCCAATCTACGGATATTGATGGTTTGAGTGTTCCTCCAATTCGTTCCGCATACATGATGCAGTACCGAAATGGTCTGATCGGAAAGCACTTCAAGACCCTTATGCAAACAATGGTCTTCCATGTCCACGATATTGTTAGTTCGGAACAATTCGTGCTTATCAAGGCAATTGGCTCACTCGGAGCACTTCTCTGGGTCCCTGAAATTGAGAACATGGATAGCTATCTAGTATGTTCCACCAGTTCTCCCAGTCATGCAATTGTTGTTTACCTGCCAAATAGAATGATCTCGAAATACTGATTGGAAATGTGCTAGACGCCTTCGCCTTGATTGATCCATCAAAAATCATTGATAAAATGAAACTGCAGATTCTGCCAAACCTTATCGATGATATCCGCCGTTTTGGCCCCGCAATTCGATACTCAACCGAGATATTTGAATGCTATAATGCAATTTTCCGCCTGTGCTCCGTGCTTAGCAACCACCAGGCCCCCAGCCAGGATATTTCCAATAAGTTTGCATCTATGGACCGATTGAAGCGCATTTTGAGTGGTGGCTATTGGGAGACGGAGGATGGGTGGGTCTGTGCTGGTCCCAAGGTTAGGACTCTTCTGCACAACGATCCTTTCATCCAACGCCACTTGGGATGGGTCCCATCTTACAAGCCCTTGCTAGGTTAGTCAGTTTTGAATCCTACAACAATCACCGTTCTCATTATTTCTGGTGCAGGTTATGTCAAACCGAAAGCAAAAGCCAAAAATGCAGCTATTGCATGGGACGAGACAAAAGCTTCATCGCAAGTCACGACACCAGTGACCCTTGGCTATCGTGACTCATTCCATTGGCATTCCGGAGAGCATGTAATTGCCCAGTCAGGGGATGAATGTGCCGTTGGCTCGTGGGTTTTTGTGAGTCACAATGAGGTGTGTAATTGATACACAGAATAATGCGGCAGCTGACCATGTTTTTGTCAAAGAAAATTGTCATTGGGCGCATCTTCGAAATATTAGCACCTGAAACACCGTCACCTGACGATGGTGTGGTGACAGTGGAAATCTTTGAACTCAGCACAGCGCTTCATCCAGATTTTGACATGCCAATGCTCAGAAGGACTCTGGAGAATTGTATATATTGTACTGTGCACTCAAAGGTATGTAATTCAACCTGCTGTGGTTCTGGTGTTTACAAGTCACTCCAGGCCCTTCATTTTAAATTTTCGGCTCAGCATGATTGTCGCACAGGACGCTGTCATCCTTCCGCACTGCGAGCTCAAATGCAAGAACGTCAGGAAACGTCTCGAACCCTTTCGCTTATTGCACACGAGGATGATGGGCATTTTGTCATCAACATGCACGCGTTGCACAATGCGACCCACCTCCGGAAATTACTTCCTCGTGATCTTATAACCCCCAAACCATTGTATGCTGATCGAAAGGCACGTCACTATGAGATTTCTACAGGACTGCGGGTCACCCAGGCAGAGAAACGTGCTCGCACTGCTGCAAAAGCAAAAGCAACAAGAGAAGCTAACAAAAAGAAAAAACAGCATCCGAAACAGGCAACTGTTATCGAGGAACAGGAGAGTGACAGAGAGTCGGATGCAGGTGGAGAACCTGATATTCAGGATGAAGCAGATCAAGGGAGGGGCAAGCGGCGACGAGTTGCACATTGATTGATCAGAGGCCCGTATACGGACATTGTAATATTCTGCCAATTTTTGGTACAATCAATTAACTATGCCTTCATTTCTCAACCAGATTGTCCAACTCCAAAGTCTGTTTGCCAACTGTAGGTGCATACAATTTGAAGTAGCTCTGGGTCAAAAGGTAAAATAGGTTAGACAGCCTGACACGTTCTTTGCAATGCAGTAATACTGACGTACCAGTAAGCATTCTCGCCTTTGGAGGCTGGTGCTCGTTTTGTGCACTATCAGCTGGCTGACAGTGTTTGTGTGCTTGACCTAAACACGTAACCATCCTCCGAAATCATGGGGCGCTTTCGAGATTCTTGCTTTCGAAATGATTCGTGTAAGGCCTCACGATCAGATTCGGTCTCCGATTCCGTGGCAGAATCATCAGCGCCAAGCATCTTTTCATCGATAGCTGACCCTGGAACAGGTGAGTTCCGAGTCGAGACATCGTTCGGTGGGTTCGGTGGAACAGTGTCGAACTTAATATCGGATGCAACGCAAGACAAATTGATATTCAAAGTCTAATGTGGTGGCATTTAATATTTGCACATATGCGTGAATCAATTGAGATTGCCCTTACCACTGGCCCAGGTCCTTGGGGGTGAATTACAATTGTTAGATATGTGCAGGAGGTTGTACCATCCATGTTCAAGTTGTTGTGCAGTTTGCCCAGTCCTGCCAGATGGTGGCAAAGGGAAATGGTATGTTATTAATAATATTAACCACGATCCACAAGGCTTTCATTGTGTCGGACGTGGCAAGCTTGAAGGGACGCCATTCCGATATGGACGCAGCATTAGTTGGTTGTCGATCAAAGCCAGTGAACAAAACATCATCGTGTCGAAAACCGCCAATGTCACTTGAATGTCACACCAACAATTGAAATGAGGCGCGTGTAACTTCCGTCACATGGACAAAAGATTTACCAATAAAAAATATTTTTTGCAAGGGTCACCACAACATCTAACACTCTGGATTTTTATAACATTTAACCCAGTTGGCGGTGTAGGTTTTTGTAAATTCCGTCTGCAAGGACCTTTAGATATTTGTCTGAGACACCTGCTAATATATTTTATTTTGCAAAATGGAAAAGAGTTATAAGGGTTTTTTTTCCCTTCAAGTTCCAGAAAGAGTGTAATCTTCAGCATCACATCGCGAAAAAGCTAATAACTATCTCAATATCAAAGGAAGGAAATTTGGATTTTTATTTTTGGATAGCTTTGATAGTTAGCTAGGGTTCCTTGGCGACGGAATTTGCAAAAATGTTCTTCTTGTCATTGCTGCAGGCAAAAGGTGGATTTTTGCGATCGGCACGTGATCTAGTCGCGACGTCGTCTGTCTACCTTACCACCTGTTCTCTCCATCATGGTATTCTTTCCGACATGATTTACAAATACCATCCCCATAGCCTCAGGCACCCCGCCGGAATTGCCCCTGTTCCTCCACTCGTGTTGTCTGCCAAGTGACAGACTCGGCGTTGACTTGCACGGGGCGATGCCCTTATAATTCTTAAAGCGCGACCACTGTCGGCGGAAACAACTCGGAAGTGATCATGAGTGAAGGAGACCAAGAACGAAGAGCGACACGTGTTGGGTGATCAACGAAATTATAAATGTTGTACGACACCTTCTATATACATACATACAAAATAAATGTTATTATTTTGCAAAAATTAACATGTCCCCTCTCCTCAATCCACCACCACGACCCCGACAGCAATCGGATTAAAGACGACTCCTTAGCAAACTAAGGACTCACAACAGTTGTCTTTTAATTCCATTTCTTGTACAGTAAATTCTACAATAAATTTTACATACATGACAAGCATATTTCCAACAAAAGCAAGCAAAGCAGATCAGTTGGGTAGCGTCCACATAAATGCTTTACCCGTATCCTCCCCGTGACAAAGGCTCTCCCTTGCAAGAATACTTATCAGCTAACGAGATGGGAGTGAAGACTCAGCAGCACTCACCCTATAAATTTCAATGACGTGACACAAGGAGTCCGAGTTGTCCGTTCGCCCTCTGCCTCCCTCACATTCAACGTCCTCATGGTCAAAAACTCCCATTTCGCCTTCTCTCCCGTTGGTGTGCCGTCCGTGCTCCACGTTCTCAAAGTAATAGTGCCGTCGGAGCCTCCTGTGGCCAGTACACCCATATGAGAGTATTCTCGTTCGTGGAATGCCAGAGATGTGATGGGAAGAATTGGCGAGATTGAAGCAGAGGAGCTCAGATCCAAAATTGCCATGGGTCGACCATTGATGGTGTGCAGGCACAGTTTGTACTTCGAAGATGTGGCAATATATCCCTAGCATGTTCTTTAGAGAATTCCCACATGAAAAATGTCACCCGAGGATGCCTACCGTGCTTTCATTGACCGTGACCAAATGTACCTCCGACTCGGCTCCCTCGCCGTGCCATATGGACCGAACATAAACCCCTCTATTCAGGTCCCAAACCGCAGCGCTCCCGTCCTTCGAGGCACTGACCGCCACCGACCAAGCTCGGGATGCAGCGACAGCTAACACCTCGGCGGTATGTACCCTCATAATATGCGAGAGAGTCACGCTCATGACGCTGCTACTAATGGCATGGAGAGCGCTTGCATGTGAGCTCCTTTTGATTCGCCACAACCGAACGGTGTGATCGCTAGAGCCTGTCACGAGGTTGGTCGAGTCCGCAAATGCGGCGCATGTGCAGAAGGCTGCCTCGATGACCTGTACAATCTGTTCAATGATGGATGGTGAGTATCGTGGTTGCTATACGTAATAAAAAATACCTACCTTCTGATCAACGACTACTCGCAACTCATCAGTGCCGTTGATGCCGTCATGCTTCGGGCCCCAATGGACTTGCTCGTCTGGATGTAACGGCATACAAATAACGCCCCTTTGACATGCAATAATTTTTTCCCCTATGGTATCAAGAACGAGGTCGCGAACTGGAATATTCGCGCCCAAATCTACATAAACATTGCATCAGAGCACAAGGACCAAACTGGTATAAATAGACGCTGACCTTTGACGGGTCGTGTTTCTCGCACCAGTAAGTGACCAGCCTCCTCTATTCCATGCGAAGTACCGATGGGAAGACTGGTCAAGCCGTACATGTACCGAACAGGATGCGGGGAAGTGAAGAGTTTCCGAGGTGTCTGTCCGACTGCGGGAGATACCGAGAACAGCTATGAGTTGATGGTGGTCTTGGCAGTCTGACCTAATACCAATACGCACAATTGTGAATTATACCAACAGTTGCTTCGCGCTCCAGTTCATCTGTTATCGAATCAAGATCTGAGAGGAAAACATATAATATCAGCAGCAGCATAACACGTCCAAGGCCCAGTAACATACTGATAGACCCCTCATAACTTAACGGATGGAAGACATTCAGTGAATCAGGATCTCGCTGTTTGCATCCCCAGATCATATCGATCCATGCGGGGAGATGTTCGCTGACATAGTCGCTTTCCAGAGCCTGGTAATAATGGTTTTAGTCGATCGGGGCGACAGAAGAAAAGTGACGGGAAATAATCACTCTTCGATTGAGTATTATAAACAGGAGAGGATCCTGCTTTGCCCATGGAGGCAGCTTAGCATCGTGAATCCTCTCTCCATTCGTTTGCTGAACGCCAAAGTCAATTTTCGCCGAATTTTCCAAAAATCTGTGGTATCCGGTACAAATATAAGTCAATGTGTTGTTTGGAACGAAATGTCACAAACTCGGGGCATGTGAAGAACTCAGGTATCAGCTCACGGACGTCGCCACGAATATCTGTGGCTGCCGAATCGTATGCTCTGGCTACATCACTGCATTCAATATGACATAGGGATTAGGATTTGTAACAGGGAGTATTGCATCCAGCTGACCTGAAAAGCCGGTCTGGAAGATCCCAGTCTCCGCCCTTGGAGAAACAACAACAGTTAGAATCCATATAGTAATGAAGACGGTAGATGGAATGCTGACCTGCAGTGTTTTGAACATGTTGGTGAATGGGGCCAGTCTTATCAAAAAATGGCAGACAATCATAGAGGACGAAAAATGTGTGCCATAATGGAATGGCTTCTCTCCGACACTCTCGAGGTTAGCGTAGCGCGTAGCCGCAGCTTCACAGCGTGCCGGGGTTAAAGCACCCATTGGCTTCGTAAGGCTATAAAGATCAGGGTTGATCAAGTGTGGGGAAACATAGTGAAAGGATCAACTAACTCGCGATACGAGTCGGGCGATGTAAGATCCAATGTTTCTGAGGTGTAATCTTTCAGAACCCAGGCTGTAGGCGCAAAATATAAGTTAAACGAATGTGACAGCGACTGGATGAAAATTGTAGTTACGGATTATCGGATACTGTGTAGCATCACTAGGTGTTCGACCCGATATTTGGTTGATTATGCTAAGGTAAGTGAACTACAACGACGAGTCAACGTCCCGATTGGGGACCCCAACGGCAGATTGTGACTAACGTTGCTGATCTCCCGTGCTTGCCACTTCCTTTGGGCAGTAGAAAGGGCGTCTATACGGAAGCTTGACATTACCCTTGCACTCATTCTACCCAGCAGCGGCGTCCTGAGCAAGCCATTGGTAGAAGGGAGGAACTCAGATGTTCCTTGATGAGATATAATCGCAGAAAGGCGCTGGTCCATTTCCAGCCGGCGTTTCTTATCCAAAAATACCACGAGAAGCGAACGGCTGTCCTTGAAATATATCTCCAAACTTTACAACGCGATATTTCAGCTGTGCGCATAAGAAGAGTAGACATCGTGTTCTCCTCACGCTACGTCACGGAACAAGAAAGTTCTGTCACTGAAGCTCGAGACCTGATCATGGGCCCTGTTGATTTGTCACAATGTGAGAGAAATGACCAAGCATTATATGAGAACGACTCACCATCTTTGAGCTCTTTGGGGATCATGAAGTTCGACGATACTTCCTGGAACAAAGAATATCTTTTTTGGCGCGTCGAGGGCATCGATGACCTCCCCGTCATCACTCTCGACGAGACCATCTAACATGTACAAATGTGTCCGACCAAAAATAAGAAGACCGGCTGTCAAGACTAGATATGAGCGTGGACGCCCTAGTAGTGTCGAGAGAAGACCTACGCGAAGAATCAACGCCGTCAATACGTGCAACTGTAGTGACAGCCTCTATCACGTCGCCCGGCTCCAATTCATGTCGCACCCTGCGATGCTTGTCCTCAGTCACCTCCTCGGCCAGATGACGATCATCTTTATGGTGTATCAGTACTTACATCACCAAACAAGAGTGTTTGGAAAACCATGCTGACCATCAATGTCTGTTGTAGAGATCTCATAAGATTCCGCCCATGGAGGCACTTCGACTTGGAAAATTGATTGAGTATCTGCATCAGGTTGCTTGACGTCCCTTATGTACTCTACACCGTCGACTCTGGACGAAGATTCTTCGTTTTGAGGTTCTAATTTTTTGCTAAGACAAGGTTTAGATCTTCAGCCCAATTGTTAGTTAGCAAGTAGCGCCCACGAACCGGACTCGATATGGCCCTTCGGTCTCATCTAGTCGCCATATCCGGTGTCGACCTGGATGGGCCCATAGACCACGTTCCGAGGTAAGAATAAGTGCCCATTCATTCAGACATAACACCTGTCGATGGTGCTCTTTCCTACAAGGAAGGTAAGCCAACAATCGGGGCGCGAAATGTAAGGGAAGCCCTTACAAGTCTAAGGCAGTCTTTCGGAGTCTTTTGCGTTCGGTTGCCATAATATTGTTACGCCAATCGTGCATTCGAGCCATTGATTTATTAGTAGTACGGTCACCAAGTTGTACACTGAGTTTCGACGACACGCGTAATCTTCGAGATTTACAATCTGCCACGACCTCTGGGTCTATAGGAGTTTGGTGAGTATAATTCGGGTTATAGATTGCTTCTGCTGATTGAACCGTATCCAGTAGCTGCAAATATGGGTCAATGAAATTAAACAGCAAAGGACTAGGTACACCTACTTCACGCTTTTGAGGTACAGCCACGTCACTATCGAGAGTTAAAGTTCGACTGAACTGCGAAATCTTTTCTAGGATTCTAATCGTCCGTGGATTGGCTTCAGTAGAAGAACCGATAGCAGTGACAAAGGACTTGTATGCATCCACAAATATTTGGGTTGTTTGCTGAGATCTAAAGACCTGCCGGAACGTAGGACTTGCGGCATGCAGATCAATCAGTTCCTCGACAAGAACTTCCATTGATGACTCTATCACGAGCGATGTCGATGAGGATGCTATTGACAGCATGAGCTACCACGTCGAAATCAGCAAGTCGTAAATCTCACCTGCTACTGTGCTCTCAGCATCCGTATTGTCCGTGACTTTGGGCTGACGGCTAATAGTGTCCAGTCCTCGATGAAGGGCAGCAAATATTGCAGGGACAATATGAGCACAAACTACGGTAGTACTGGCCGTATTTGCCTTCTCCACAGCACGTCCCAAAAGTATGTCAAATGCTGCTTCGTGGACACTAGGATCCCATGCGGACGGAAGGACTATCCGAAGGACACTCCATCCGCTCACAAGCTCGAACTTCCTGTTGAACGATGCGGAGACACCCAGGCTCATGGCAATTAGATGGAGAACATGCGCAGCCACGACTGGGGAAGGATTTTCGCCAAGGAGCAAAATGCAGATGCGAGTAAGAGGTAGCGTGGCCGTGAATTTTGTATAACATGCAGGGACCGAAAGTATGGATAAGAGAGCCTCCAGAACCTGTTCCGCCCTTTCGCGGTGGTGTCCACGATCAATTCGAGAAATAATAGAATGTGGTGAACTAGCCGGAACTGTACGATAATATAGGTTCAGATCAAACGGATTTCAAAGCAGAAACGATATACCTTCGTGAAGATTTGCTGCCAAATAGGAAATAATGGGCTTGATGGCGTCATCCGCAGAAAAATTCGATTGAGCGGCCACTTTTAGTGCTTCAACGACAAAAGGTATAGTGTTGTGCGAATACCACTCGGTGTGCAAGACAAACAAGAGTTTTCGAACAAGGCCTAGCTTCGCAAAGCGTTGCTTGATATTGAATCTCCTGAAGCGACTGGTCTGCAAAAGTGTCATGAAATGTTCTAGATGAACATGTTGGACTTCTTTGCGTGTCCGTGCCCAAAGCTCAAAGTCAAGGGCAATCGCTCGGTAGGCGACTGAATTGATCACTGTAGAGAGGCTAGGTTGGTATTTCAGCATAGAGTTGCAAATCACATAATGATGTACTGACTCTGGCGAACGAAAATTCAGGCCTAAGAATTCAAACAAGGTCTCAAAACCAGTCATATTGATCATTTGACTTTTGCTGCGTAAGATGTTGGCCAAGATTTCATAACCACCTCGAGGAACATGAGCAAAAAACACACTGGAATCATCAAATATTGGATGATGGACTCACGAAGGCGTTCCATATCTTCTGAGTTTTGCCAGTTATGTCGAAGGCCATCCGTGAGGATACCTAAGGTACGAGAAACTTCGTGGGGGGTCTGAAATAGTGTTAGCATTTATGATTTTGATGAAACGAATGTAACAAACATTCGCTAGCTGCACAAGACGTAAAGCTATAGCAGCACCACCAACTTTCCACAAGGCCACATCGAGGCATGACGAAGTCGCCAAGAGAATGTCCCCCGTCTGGTCGATCCCACTACGAACTGGTTTCTGAGCTTGGGACAGGAAAAACCCACTCGAAGGCGTAGAAGGGAGGGGAAATGACATTTGTGCACCCTTTCGATCGTCTTGTACGCTGGATGGTGATATTGCGAAGACAATAGCCGATTCAGCCAGACCTATGCCCTCTTTGACAGCTTTTACGAGCGGCGAAAGCTCGGCGGTCGACGTGACCTTCGTTGCAAGAGTAGCAAGGAACATATTCAACGACGCTGACGCTTCATATGTTAAAAATTTGACGAGATACGGATCTTGGAAGGTCCCGCAGTAGCGAGGACCCAGATGATGTATTAGTCTAGGTAAGTCATCCCCTATCACCATATGTTAGTCACCCATCCATGTCGTCCAGATGCTGATTCTTCTCACCTATGGGGACGGATAACAAATAGGACGAAGCAACAGACCAGCTCATTTTGGCAGCTTCAGAGGCGTCCCCGATGGTATAGTTGCCTGTCTGCGATGCTCCTTCGGCTTTCGGGTATGCCCAATTTACCGTGTCGTTCAAGACACCATCTATGAATAGTCCTGGAAATTAATTGGAGGTTAGATGCAATGATGCCAAGTAAAAAATGAAACTACGTCGCACGGATGGAGGGGTTCGAAAGTCTATGAGGATAATGCACCAGCGTGACATGTGTCCACCGAGCCTTGGGTAGAGTCGACTTGGAGAAAACAGCTATGTCACGATTTCCAGTGGTTCTGAGTTCTAATTTTCCATCTCGACGAAGGCTTAACGTCAAGAGAGTGCGTCCTCCTATGCTAAACGAGAACAGAGTGGGCGCGCCATTCGCAGGCGGCTTTTCTATCCATAACCAGATCTATGGTTAACAATGTAATTATTAAGCCATTTCTCCTTGCAATGAGACAAGCTCACCATGTACGTAAATCCTGTGGCCGGTAAACCTCTAATACTGTCCTCCGTTAACGACAACACGGCCGGCGACTCCATTGAGAAGTGGTCTGGCCACCTGGCCTTCATCCCAGCTCGTATGATCTCCAAAATGTCAGCATCAAGCGTATCATCCTCTTTGACAGCCTGTTGAAATATGAATCTGGCTTCCGCAGTCGTTGCTCCAAAGTCGAGGATACGTCTCAATAGCCTCTGCAGAACGTGTCTTTCCTTCTCGTTCACAGCCGCCCCCGTGTCTTTTCTGTGCCCATTAAACAGATCCAACAAGGGTTTCACGAGGCCCAAGCTGCTGAACCCAATTTGGTTCCTGTGGTTGAGATGTATCAGCTGCTCAAGGAGCTTGTAGATGGCATAGCGAAGGGCAGGATCTTCCCCAGGCAGCTCGGGCAATAAGTCCCACAGGACCTGAATGGCGCCTGGTTGATGGATTCGCCCCAAGAGAGGGCCAACGTCAGATAATCTGGAGTCTACGTCTTCTTGGTTGGTCCCTTGGAGTCCACCAAAGATACCGGACACAGAGAAGTTGTGCAAAGCTAACGAGAGGAGGAAACCAAGGGTCTCTTCGGTTGTTTTCGCATCGGATACGAGTCCTTTGACAGCTTGGAGAAGCGCCTCATAGCCTACATGATCCTGCACGCATATTAAGCAATCGGAATGAACCCAAATAATGGCAAACTGACTCGGAAGTAATCAAAATTTTCCTTGTGCTCATATGTAGCCTCGGACACCAGCATGAATACCAATCGTGAACACTCCTCGATATCGGAAAGAACTTGCTCCTCTGGCTCTACAACTGGACCATCAAAAGTGGCATGGATTGTTGACAACACACTCATCAACACCTATTCAAATTTCAGCGGTCGGTATCCGCATGCAAAGGGTATTGCGTACCAAGAATCCATCGAGCTCCCTGAATACATCCTTAGTACACGCATCTTGCATCATGATTCTCTGAATCTCTGCCAACACCTATCCAACTGTTATGTCAATAAACTCGAACTGAAAGTCAGCTGAAACCAACTTACCTCCGTCCTAGACTTGACATGGTCCGCAGTTTTCAAGCTCTCCACGCAGCCACGCATGAGCTCCACCAAGACATCCCTCGCGAAGTCTTCTGGCATGAAATCATCGTCCAAGGGCGTTCCTACTATTTCAGATGCGGCTTCTGGTTTGGGAGACACGTCGAAACGCGCGCGAAGAGGTGTCAACAGGCTCCGTAGCATATCGCACCGATACGCCTATGCCGACCTAAGCGATATATGGATTAAAAGCAACACCTCAAGGTGATCATGGTACAAGTTAAAGCAGATATGAATCACAGTTTGTCATTCGAACCCCAGCGGGTGATAACTCGCCCTCGGGCTTTTTGCTAGTTATGGACATCCCCTGAATTGCCTTGCTATATCGATTTCATGTTCGAATTTCTGATTCTCTACATTCTATTCCATTCGGACGTGACGATTGCTTAAAATTTACCACTGAGTGTAAATTCTTTTCTACCCAAATGCGTTGTGGTTTTTTGACGAAGTCCACTTGAAGTGCAAATGAGTAGCACGTATTAACAGGCCAGTGATGCCAACATTGCCTACACATTCCCAGAGGCTGTTATGCAGCGGACCAGAAAAACAAATATGGATTTATCAATGATGGACAGATTCATCAGATTTCGAGCTCTCTTGCAGAGACTCATCCTCCACGAAATCCCTGCCCTCGACAATTTCAAATTCCGGGCCATTGTACAAAACGGTTCATCTGAATCATCTCCTCCGAGTCTACACAGAAACCATCCCTCCTTCACACAAACCACTTCAAACCACTTTCTATATTTTTAGGACCACAACAATGGCTTCCACATATGTGCAACGAAACATCGTTTGGTGTGACTAAATCCGAAGTACTATACCATTCCAACCAAGTGTTCGGTCACGCATCACAGGCGGCCGTGAACTGAGCACTTGAGGTGTTTCGTCACGGGTCACACCGGTCACAGGCCGTCGTGAACACTTGATTAGGTTGATTTTTGCGTAATTTGATAGCTCAACTGCCTATTTAGGTCAAAAATGAACAGTTTTGGCACCTGTCACAGCAAATTTTCGGCCATGAACTCGCCGGGTATTCACGAGCGTCACGCGTCACACCCCGTGAACACTTGGTTGAAGTTGGGAAAGGTGGGGCCCGGGGTCAAAGAGTTAATTGGTACTTAGCGCATTTATCACAAAATAAGTCAATTCATCAAAGACCCTACTTGTGGCAAGTAAATTTCACTTAATTTGCATCTTAATTCACTTAATCTACACTTAAAATGACTTGACACACTGAAATAAGTTAATTAAGGTAATAAGTCTGCTAATTTTTTTCTTGATTTTCCTGATGCTCTGAGATTATCTACTAGCGCCCAACAATTGCAAGATGTCGGTAACGAAAGGAATCGACGGAATGACAACTTTGCTCTCACCCCATTCCAGCGACAGACCACGTTCGTGGATCGTTGTGCAGGAGAAGTTTCTTGTCCGAGTTGGTGCAACCACAGGACGGCCACACGTAACCATAATAACGCAGCTATTGATACAATGCTAATATTCAAATGCATTCCATGAACGAGACAACTTAAATATCGTGGTTCGGTACATCTACATGAGTGCGTCAAGTGTGAACTGGAACCAGAGATCGAGTGGGTCTCTCTCTCTCTCTCTCTCCGCCGGGCATCCCGTTCGATCCGGGAAAAGAATATAATTGTATATGTCAATCCCGATCCTCCGCATAAACACCCGATGAATCTCAGACATACGTACTGTGTACGGATGGCTTCGACGGCGAATGCGACTTCCGCATTGCGGAGGACAAGAGGTGGGCGAATGGACAGGCCAGGAAAAAATCACAGATTAGACCGGAACTCAACTTCTGTGTGATAATTCTCAAATGAGGGCAGCAAGGACACAGGAACTATATATATAGGGACGACCAAACGAAGAGCATTAGAATAACGCGTGGCTTTCGGTTGCTCATCTTGCATGTGGAAATTATGCGTCGAATTTCTTGAGGTATCGCGTTCTCGACTTTGGAGGGCGGATGTCCACCTCCCCAGTAAATAAAGAGCTGCCCTCGGTGGTCGTTGCAATGGCGTGGAACAAATATTAGGTTGTGACGCATTGGGAAATACAATTGCTTGTTCCAGATTTGAAGAATTTCTTGAGTCGCTTCTTTTTTCCATCCCATTCAACTACCGCCACCATCCATCATTGTCTCCTCTCAAGTAAACGAAATGCGCCGCGGCTTCTTGAACAAACCAAAGCCCAAGCCTGGTCACGACGACGTGCCATCAGTGCAACTTGAGCACCCTGTGATCATGAGCAACACAACACCCCCGCCTACCATCAGCAACAATTCCAATCGCCTTCATAACGACAAGTATTTGAAACGCTGGGCCCACAATTTGGCTGAATCTCCGAACGCGGTGCACAATAGATTGGAAGCGGTCACAGCACGCATGCGAGACTCGGACTTCAAAATGATTTATCGTAACGTGACTTTCCAAAACTTCGAGGGGGTCGTACTGGCAGATGCCAAGATCCACGACCTTATTCCGAAGCACTTTTATGCCCGCCCTTCGGCGCTCGAGAATGCGTACAAGATCTCTGAAGCAGCAGGGAAGGGTTCGGGCATGTTCGCCTACAGGGACATCCCGGCTGGTGGGGTGATACTGGTGGAGAATCCTGTGTGCCTTTACCCCAGCGTTCTAGGTTTAGGGATGTCCCTATCTAGGGAACAGATGTTCAAGATGTTGTTTGATAGGCTCGAGCCTGGAGTGCGCGAGAAGGCTCTGTCACTCTATAACAGCAAACCAGCCAGCGTTTGCACGAAAGAGGAGGGGATCGTGCGCACAAATGGGTTTGGTCTGGATTTGGCGGCTCCCAAAATTGCGAACCCACCATCTACGCAACACAGCGGCACGTTCCTTGACCTTAGCAGATGCAACCATAGGTGGGATGGCTTTCAAATTTACCATTCCAGTCCATCTGATGGAAATAATTAATGTAGCTGTGGACCCAACGCAAGCCATCAATGGGATCTAGATTCCTTCTCCATGATACTTTTTGCCAGGCGTCCTATTATGAACGGCGAAGAAATTACGATTGAGTATACCAAGCTGGACGAATCTCGGCAGGTTCGTCGCGGGAGGTTGCTGGAGATGTATCTCTTTCACTGCGGGTGCCAATATTGTAACCTTCCGAATGAAAAGGCAGCCGCAAGCGATGCTGCTCGACTAGAGTTATCGCAGTGGCAGGAGAAAAGCTTTCGTACTCCTCTGGAATGGTACAACAATACGTCCCTCCCTGACAGCTACCTAGTCGACGGGCACATTCGCTGCATCGCCCTTCACGAGCAAGAGAGCATCATCGACATGGGTTACGCGATGCATGTTGCGGAGCTCGCAATCGTGTATGGAATGCTTGCGGATGCGGCAAATTTTGTACTATGGGGCCGGAAGGCGCAGAAAATGTTGGGTATAATGAGAGCGGAGAATGTGACAGGACCCTGGGAGCAGTGGCTTACAGACCCTAAACGAAACTTTGGACTTTGGGGAAGAAGAATCGCTCGCAGGTGAGGAAGCCGAATTGGGTTGGACATTTCTTGGCCAAGAGGCATCGAGACGTACGCCGGCAAATTGATGAGATTTCTTGTGAGTTACTTTATGCTGGTGCGTGAGACGCTATTCATGAGTATACAGGTTTCATCCACTGATGCGCACTGCGTGACTGCGCAGATGGAGACGCGACCATTTACAAGCTTTTGGTGAGGACTCTGAGACACGGCGTAGCGTCAACTTGATGTGTAACACGACGGTTGTGAGGGCATCCTTGATATGACCGAATAAATCTAAGAATCGTCTTTGTTTGAGTCTCTTCGGACTTTGAAACTTGAGTTTTTCTTGGCAATCGGTGGCTGTGGTTGCTCACGCGATCGATGTCACCGTATGAGCCAAGCTTTACAGCTGCAGGGTCTGCATGCTCTTTGACCTCGCTAAAGCTCCATGGCCAACTATCTCGTAAATCAATTATTTTTTTACTGCATTAATAGACCATATCAATGGCTGTGGAGCTTCAGGATAGCCACCACCTCCAACACTAGACATGGCTCGTCTATAAACGTGATTGGCATCACCTCGCCAAGCGTCGGCTCTTATGATTGCAATGCACTGGGTAAGGCCACCCCAAACGATCTTTCATGGAGATACTCATTATATCTTTTAGCTATCTTCGTTTCGATTGCAATCTCTCCTGATGGCAGTAGCATTTCTTGTCAAAACTTGCTACTGCGCGAAACTGCCTTCATCCATTGTGTTGATTGTCCCAGTGAACGACAGCGTTGTTTTGAACGAAGGCAAATCCTACGTGGTGGTCGCATATGGGCTGAATGAAACAACATTACCATTGCAATTTGGGTATGTTATTTCCCTTCGTAAGACACGTGAGTACGCAGTTAAATTGTCTACAGATACACGACGAACACCTCATTCTCGTTAACTTACCCAAATGGCACCGTCTTATCTAACGGAGGTTCTCAGCTGAGCCCGTGTAGAACGAACCCGGGAGGCTGGTTGAAGGTCTTTCTAACTGTTGACTCACCAGGTATATACGTGAGCTGTGACAAATGCCTGTGATGCCCTACGTATTGATCCTATTATGTGTAGACTGTTACAGCTAACGTGATATATGGGTTGCCCGCGCCAGGGGAGAATTGCTCTACAGGTCTACTCTCAATGTCGTATCAGATCGAGGTGGGTTTATTTATGGGTGTCCGACAGTTACGAGTGACATGATTCTTGTAGATTGTTTCTGCCGCGTTTAATGTCCTGCCGGCGAAGGGAACTGGCAGTAACGGTACCCAGACTTATGTGACCAAAACATTTGCGTCACAACCTACGGGTTCTGTTCGATCGGGCTGTTTCCAGAAGCGCTTTGTGTTTTTCGGTTTATCCCTGGACGACACTCACAGTTCTCGTATCTCGGATATTGGCTCTCCTTTGAGGTATCCAATCACTCTGTGATGCGGAGCCGCCTGCAATAAATTCGTCTGTGGATCTTTGCAGTACTTAGCGCATAAATAACACCGAAGGTTGGGCTAATATGAATGACCGGACTGGCAGAATGTGCATGAAGAACATCAAACTGTCACAGGGTCAAACACAAGCAAAGCCATAGCAGTGAGGGAAGTGCGACCAATTGACCCCAATTTCCAACCCGTGCCATCCACAAGGTCAACAAACTGCCCAATAGTGCGCTCTTGGGCGTTTAACAAAATCATCATCTGGAAAGCAAGCAGCCTGTCATTTACCGCCCCAATGTTCGGATTTTGGAAGAAACAGAAAATACCTGTAGGTCCGCCATGAAGGTTCGAATCGCGGCGGCACCCATGTTTGGCAAAAGGGGATACGGTACAGCGGGCACCTCAGAACCAGGTATTTCCGAGAATAAGTCGTTGCTAGAGGCGGCATATGGTACCAAGAAATCATAGAGGATGAGCTTCGTGGTCGATTGCGCGGAGGCGCGCAGCTGCTTCAAAATCTTCTTCGCATATGCGTCGGACCAATCATGTATGATGAAGCGTAAGAAGAATACAGATGCCTCTTTGATTGGCTGAGGTTCAAAGAAATCGTGCGCTGAACATAATCAGTTATCGAATCATACAATTTAATGTCCAGCAACGCTTTACCCATAAACTCAACCCTTCCACTTTTCAGAGCCTCGGGGTTGTCCTTTTCCCAGAACTACGCGATTAAATTTATGAGTTGTGTAACACGAACACTGTTTGACATTTGATGTACCTTCACACTATCGGGAATGACTGTGGGTCGGTCTTGGATCACATAACGCAAGTGAGGATGAGCCTTGAACAGTTGGAGAGTTTGTGACCCTACGCCACCGCCAACGTCCACTACCAAGTCATCTTTTTTCAATGATTGCCAATCGAAGCCTTCAAAAGAAAATCAAATCAGCACCGTTAATTCGCACGTTTTCAAAGAGGAGGAAACATTTACCGGTCAGGAGTGGACCTTGACCTTGACCAGCGGCAGCGCTACTCCCATGCATGGCAACACCAAAGCGTCGCAATCGATATTCATTATCGGGTTTCTCAATGAAATTGAACAATGATTCGCGACCAAATGCCAGACTGAATGGACAATCAAGTGGCTCTTGAGAAGTAGCTGTCCTCGGATCCAGTAGGTAGTCCGCCAGATATACTCCAGCTTTCATCGTTTCATCCGTACTTGACCCACAAACAATGAGCTATGTTGAATGAATTTTCAAGACATTAACTTTACCCAACGCCAACTAAGGCCGGAAGTCCCGACGTGTTGTCGTGCTTGCTGACGGGACTGAAAAAATTCAGGGATTGTTAAGGTTGCAGACTTGCGTAGAACCTACTCGGCTTTGATAGCCGCGACTGATTTACCCGTATCTAAAACGGAAGATGGGCCATTGTTTGCAAAAACATCTGGAGAGACCTCTCTGAAGATGTGGTTGGTAGCAAGATATCGAAGAACACGACCTGGACAACAATTTAGACGACATTAGAAGAGCAAGTCTGATTGGGCGTTCTATTCACCAATTTTGTGAGCATCAGAGCAGCACCTGTCGCCAATATCCTCGATATGAAGACCCTGATATGGCCGTTAGAAAATATTCAAAAGCTTGCATGCTAGTAGGCACATCATACCTGGGGTCCTGCTTCGCGTAAGATCTCGGGGATATTTGCTGCTACAACAACCTCGATACTCGCCGCGAGGAAATGCTTGTGCGATGAAAGTTAACAGGGAGGAACGCCCATTTATTACGCAGCCACTTACCGACAGTGCACTTTCTATCGCAGTACGTGGGGCCGGCTTGACGAGTGCGATGAGCTGAGCGGCAGCTGCGATCACTTGATTTATCGTTTCACACAGCGCCTCGTCGGCGTCCAATGGCCCTGGCTGGAAAGGGACATCTATAGACGGGAAGGTGGCTCCATGTTTGGCGTACGTTGACTCAATGGTCGCAATCCCAGAGGAAAGGATGTTAGAGAGAGCACTCAGTGGAGTGGACATGATGATAATTTGTCTCTCGGATATGCCTTGTGTCAGCTTGTACGCCCGTCCCACATATATACTCCCTTATCATTACAGGTCCCGGAAACATCTACACTAGTCTTCATAAGGGCGCGCAATTGTTTCGTCGTTTCGTTTCGTTCCGTCGTTAAGATAGGCCGCAGCTTTAACGTCACGTGAAAAAGCGTTACATTGTGTGACGGACGGGTATTTAATTAATTATCGAGGTTCAACACGGCTTTTCACATTTTGAGCACCGTAGATTTAAGTATCCATGCAGTGCTCTACGATCCGTCTACTCTGAAATGGCTGGATAGATTCATGGAATAAGGACTTTTCTGTTATTATAATTCTCAGCCACCGCAACCCAATTTGGTAATATACCAGGGCCCATGTATGGGTGGCACGGCGGACGGAAACGAATATTAAATGTACACATATACATTAGCTATCCTTTTACATATTTATAGTAGTTTAATTAATATGAGATGTATACATATCCTTCCCCATATTTGAAGTTTGCAAAACAATAGTTGATGCCCGCATATTTAATGGACAATTGAAAATATGTAGGCCTATAATATTTAAAATAGATCGACCGGTTGGTACTATATTTAGTAATAGTTACTAAATGGAGTACCGTTTGGTCGAATATGAAAGGCCCACATATTTTCAATTGTCCATTGCATATGCGGACACCAACTATTGTTTTGCAAACCTCAAATATGTGGGAGGATATGTAAACATCTCATATTAATTAAACTACTATAAATATGTAAAATGATAGCTAATTTATATGTGTACATTTAATATTCGTTTCCGTCCACCATGTGGTAAAGTTGCGTGGACAAGGGAGAGAAGGGGCGAGGAACCCCTAACTTGTGTACAGCTTTACTAATACCTCCTTCTCAATCCAGGCTGGGATGGATTGGTCTGTGCGCGGCACGAGACGCTCAGTCAGCCAAGAGGGGCATGACTTCGTAGCTGCAGGTCAATTAGACACGCTCAAAGTGAATACATTGAACCTCGCTTATTTTACGCTATCATGGCGCATCAAGGTGAATATACATGTTGGTGTATAGCAAGAGGTCTCAGATACCAGCTGTAAGCAATTGATACACGGTGTACGTGGCACCACCAGCAAGGCCTGGCCAGAGAAATGGTCAGCACAAGATAACATGAACGGTTAACAGGACTCTTCACCTATGACGGAAAGGTACCCAACGTGACCTCTGGTTCTTTTCTTAGGCTCTCCCGTGATGTATCCAATGGTGTAGAGGATACGGGAGAAAGACCACAGGCCACAAGCCACTGCAGCATGTATAGGGTATTTAATTGCTGTGATTGATGTTCTATTGGGACCAATCATTAACCATAGAAGCAATAAATTAGAAGGCCGAATCACAAGACCAAAACTAAAGGTACGGTCTCAACGGTGTTCTGGTGGGCACGTTGAGTACAATTGAATGTCATAGCTTCTTTCGAGGCTGCGGCCTCCGCCTTTTCAGCATAAGCTACAGGACACACGTAAGACGCGACAATATCTAAGTAAAGGCGAGCTCACCTTGTGGGTATTTGATCCCAGATTTCTTTCGTGCTCCGCCAACAAGAACAGTTTGCCAGATCAGCACAAATGCTGTGGACAAAACAGCAGCACTCGTGTAAGCAAAGCTGGAGATGAAGTAGTGTCAATACAACTCGAGAGGACCTCTGGAAGATGCACGTACCCTTTTGGAACGACGATGGTAGACGACATGGTCAAAGTGAATTTGAAGATCACTGAATGCGAAAAAATGCTTTTATACCGACCATTATTGATACCACGCGTCCTTCGGCTGAGATGACACATGTGTACGCGTATCCCTGTGACTAGAAAGTTCTACTGCTTGAACTGACATATGCTACACGTCCCGGCAGTGTCAATTCAAGTTGCTGTCGCGAACTTCAAGCTACGCGTTATTATTAGAAGTTACACTGTGACAGTGCTCTGCCGGAGCGCAATTCATGCGAGTTGTTTGTATATGCTTATTCACACCCCAGATAGGAATATGCTAGGCTAATCAAATCCTTTACAAAAACCCTTTAGCATATTATGATTTACCATATATGGATTGATCGTGCCAGGTCATGATCTAGCATGACTTTTTGTCGTATTTACATATAACTCATTTCACGCGCAATCTGGTCACAATTCCTCCTAGTCATTTGAGGATTCCACTGATAGTTACATGCACAATTGATTATTTTATTTTAATTCCAAAAAATGAACAACGAGTAGGCTTTATGGTGATTGAGAAGCCAAATTATGTCACATCAGTCACAAACGGTAAATTTACCACTGCATCCTCGCCAGATTCTCCAAAAACAAATGTTCTGTGTTGATAATTCTACTTCCACAGAGTATTTTCATATAATGCCAGGAATCGAGAAATCAACACTTTTTTAGGTCCAGGTCATGTGATGACCCTGCATACATATGAACAAGGCCTATCTTATAATTAGGCAACATCTGGGCCATAAGGGGACTTGGGTGCCTTGTTGCCCAGACCAACCAGCATTTTTGAACTAAACATATTTACCAGTGTCACTGGTCACAAAGGCTTGTGAACTTGGCCTCACAATGTTCATGGCCATCACATGTCACATCCTGTGAACTTACGATCAAAATGGTACAGTACCTTGAACAAAGTGGTCAAGAGTGGTGACTGGCAACCCTGCCAAAAGCTGTGCAGCCACACCGCATCAGTTTGGTGGTGAGCCCAAAAATCTTCACCAACCCATATAAGATAGGGCTCAGTCGGATTGGTTAAATGTCACATGCCAGTGCATTACATTGTATGACAAATCAGAAAATCTTGCTGTCAGTTGATTCATTGCCATCTTTACAAAATACAGCAACAACATCTTGGTGAACAGTATGCAGCCGAGATATTGGCTGCATTAGATATTGCAAGAGAGATCTCAGAAATAAGTAGATGCATTGTTTGTCATTAAAATCATGCATTTGCACAGGTGTAATTGCCGTGAGCAATATTGCTAGGCAAGGTGCAAGGATCAGAATGAATTTTGACAAAATTCAACAACATTACATTGTAGTCAACCATGTTAGTTATTATTTGTCTACTTAGAATCCTGCAGCACAATCTGCTGAAAAAGAAGATGCATTCTTGTGAATTCTGGTCCAATTCCATCTTAGTCTCAATACAGCCTTCACATCAATCCCTCTTCCTCTGCTCTCGTTACAATGCCCAAACGCTCTGCTAGTGTCCTGGCTCATATCAGAAACTTTGGACATGATACACACCCGGCTAAGAAGCTTTGTTCCTCCAACAAAGAAAACAATGGCTCATCTTCATCTCCATGGCCCAAATCTAACGTGTCTTGCCTGTCACCAGTGCGCTTCCCTCTGGTCCCTACAAATGGCCAAAAGATCATGATGCCAGTGCCATGGCCATCTATAGAAGAGGTTGAAGACGATGACAGGGAACCTGCCATAGATCCACTACCTTTTAATGCTGATGGATCCATCATCATTGAAGTGTTGTGGGAGATTTATGGCACACAAGATACTGGTGAGTATGAAGGCTGTGGTGGGGCTGGAAAAGAGAATGAAGGTGACAGTAGTGAGGATGATGACTCAAGTGATGATGGGAATGTACCATACAGAGATTACAGTTGGAAGGCATGACAGCCACCAACAATTGAAGCCACAAAGGATGCTCTTGTGGATATCAATTGAATGTTGAAACACCTGCAGCCGGAGGGAGGAGGCTACAAAGAGTGAAAACTGCCATTGCAGCTCCGAACAAGACTTGAATGGGTTGCAAGTTTGCTGCATGTCTATACTGACACCAAATCAAAATACGGCAATGGCTCCAATGGTAGTTGATGGATGGCATCATCATTGCACTGTGCTCATGCTCAGCAAAGTGGAACAAAGTGAGTGATAAATCTCTGGAAATGGGCGCAGGCATTTATCAAAGACTGAGATGCACTTCCCCTGTCACTGAATGGCACAGCCCACAATTGTAGAATTGATGATGAGGACATAGCTGCTGAGATCACAATGCACCTACAGAGCCTTGGACCATATATTTGAGCTCTTGATATTGTCCAATACACTGCCATGCCTGGTGTTAAGAAACAGCTACACCTCAAAAAGGCAATTTCATTAGCAACAGCCAAAAGATGGATGAAAAAAAATGGGATATTGGTGGACGAGTAAGCCTGCTGGGCAATATGTTGATGGCCATGAAAGGGCCGATGTGGTTTATTATCACCAGACTGTTTTCTTGCTGGCATGGGCAGAGCTGGACAAGCAGACAAGATTATGGACAACGGACAACCAGGAAATTGTCAATGAGGCACTCGCTAATGGTTGGATAGTGGTTGTTTGGTTCCATGATGAGTCCACCTTCTATGCGAATGACCGCCAGATTGTGCATTGGGCTCACAAAGGTGAGAATCCAGTTCCATGCACCAAAGGAGAAGGGGCTTCCTTGATGGTTGCCAACTTTGTATCTGCTGATTACGGATGGCTTACATCCCCTGATGGAGCAGAGTGAGCTCAAGTTCTCTTCAAAGCTGGAAAGGCACGCGAGGGTTATTTTACAAATGAGGACATTCTCAAGCATGCAGCCACCACAATAGATATTCTTGACAAAGGGTACCCAAATGAAGACCACGTCCTGGTCTTCGACAATGCCACAACACATTTGAAACAGGAAGAGGACGCTTTATCGGCCACCAAAATGCCTAAGTTTGCACCCAAATTGGGCAAGAACTAGGGTGTTATGGTCAATGAGCTTGACGAGGACTGCAATTTAGTGCATGGAACCAATGGAAAGGTCCTTAAAACCCAAGTCAGGATGGTGAATGTGAAATTCACAGATGGTACAACCCAGTCATTGTACTGGCCCGATGGTCACGAACGCACAGGTGTGTTCAAAGGTATGGCAGCCATACTTGAGGCCCAGTGAAAAGTGCATCTATTGGATCTAGTATATTCTAGGATATGTCTCAATGATCTAGCAAGATTGAGAAAATCATATGCTGACATAATTTAAATTTTCTAATTTTATTGATCCAGCAAGATTTCACTAGATTATTTAGACATATACTAGATTTAATAGATATTTGTAGATGCACTTTTGACTGGGCTTGAGGAGCGAGGCTTTGCAAACATCCAAAATCTCAAGGCACAGTGCAAGGATTTTAAATGTGAAAGGGATGTGACACATTGTTGCTGCCGTTGCATTCTCTATACATAGCCTGATTTTGTTAATGTACCATCTACACTCGAGAAAATTTGTAAATGTTGTGGCTATCGCGTTATATTTCTTCCAAAATTCCATTGCGAGATAAATTTTATTGAGCAATGCTGGGGGTTCACTAAACGGCCCTATCACCAATACCCGGCATCATCCAAGGAAGCTGTCTTGGAGCAGAATGTATTGACTGCATTAGCGTCGGTCCCTCTTGCAGCGATGAGGTGGTGGGTATAATTTCTACCCAATGTTGCCATTTCACTCACAACTTGATTTAGTTTTGCGACACGAGCCTGTCGGTTTATTGATGCCTATGCTAAAGGGCTACAGGGGAAAGGGGCTGCATGGGCTGCCAAGAAGTACCACGGCCATCGTGTTCTCCCTGAGTCTATTCTATGTGAATTTGATGATATGGAGAAGGCTGGCAAGGCTTGATGCTGCACTGTCACAATATCATCTGCTGGAAATTACCTTTTGTGTTTATTAGTTATCCCCTATATCCTTCCTAATGCTATTGTACAGTTCTCTTATGTCTAATACTTTGTATAATATGCCAATTTCAAGCATTACCGCAAAAATGCAAAAGAAGATGTGGTGGTGCGTCACAGACAAGTCATGGCACGTGAGGTTTAACCAATCTGACTGAGGCCTATCTTAATGACTGTCTCAATATCAAAGACAAAATTCTGGATTTTTATTTTCAGATAGCTTTAATAGTTAGCTAGGGATCCTTGTGGATGGAATTTGCACAAACGTTCTTCTCAGCGTTGCTACAGGTGAAAGGTGTATTTTGATGATCGGCACGTGAGGTAGTCGTATGTCAATGCGGCCTACCTTATATCATTTTTTTTACTTTGCATTAATTGCACACCAAATTTACTTGTGTACAACAAATATGAGTAGTGCATACAAATGGTGCTCATACCTATGTAGATATACAATTACCTATAAAAACTTTTTGTATGATACCAATAGAAAAGAAGGCAAAATTTGAATGAAATACAAACTTGGTGGAGTGGGCCATTGCTTTGCATGGCATGTACGAGTCAGCCTTGGTTTTTATTTAAATTTTTAAACAGAAGAACTTGTACATAGTGGGCTATGTGAAATGCATCTAAGACATAACAGCATATTTCCTTCTGCCAGAATTAAAATACTACTACAAAAAATAAATAAATGTTATACTTTTGGCTACTGGAGATAACCAAAGTGAGAATTAAATTCCGGAATCATTTATTCAAGGCAGACACAAGAATAAACCATCACCTGGGACATAACAGAATATTTCCTGCTGACAGAATTAGAATACTACCATGAAAAATAAATAGATTATTGCTGCACTTTGACTACTGGAAATAACCCAAGGGAGAATTAGATTTTGGAATTATCTATTTCAGGCAGACAAAAGAATAAGCCATATTCAGAATTTATCTGGAGGATATAATCTAAATCTGGATAATATATTTGGTTAGGGGACATAACTATTGTCAGAATATACTTTCACCGATTATTCTGTCAGGTCAACAAAAGTGTTTTCTGTATTTAAATTATTTTTTAATGGCAAAACCATTGCCCAGGGCCAAACAATGATTTTGCCATCAAAAAATAATCTAATTCTCCCTTAGGTTATTTCCAGTAGCCAAAAGTGCAGCAATAATCTATTTATTTTTCATGGTAGTATTCTAATTCAGTCAGCAGAAAATATCCCATTATGTCTGAGGTGATGGCTTATTCTTTTGTCTGCCTTGAGTAAATAATTCCAGAATTTAATTCTCACTTTGGTTATCTCTATGGTGCCGTTTGCTTAGCCACCGCCAATTGTGTATAGTGGCTGTGCAGTGGTTGTGTGCGGCCAAATCGTCTGGCCGATTTTCGAAATTTTTTTATTTTGCCCTTCCTGCGTACCTAGTACATTCTCTACCCATTAATATTATATCACATATGCCCCAGCCCTCCATATCTGCCCAACGAAAGAAAGCCTCCATCGCCCAAGCCCGCAGTTTCCTTTACTGTAACCGTTCACGCACTTCATCTGTTCTTGACACCGAGAACCATGACACAACTACGCCCGAGGCGTCACCATGCTCAGATGTTGAGATCATTGACGACAACATGATATGCAGCAATAATAATGAAGATATTAATGCACTGGAGGGGAACAATGAGAAGGAACAGTGCTCACTGACAGTAGACAGAGAAGATCAGAGTCAGGACTTGGATGCTGCAGGAGATACCCAGGAGGGAGATGGCTATGATGAAGATGATGTATTATCTGAGCTTGAGGGTGAAGAATTGCAGGAGAGTCTGAGGAAGGAGATGGAGACTGAGCTGCAGGTAGTGGAGCAAAATAAGGTTGACCTTGCACCAGATCCAGGGTCAACGGCATATGATATCCTTATGCGAGACCTTCCGGGGGGCCAATGGAAGGCAGCTGAATCAAATCGACACCTCGGATATAATGGTAATGCCAAGAGGACCAAACGGAGGCATCGGCAAGAGGCAAGGGAAGCTGAGGAGATGAATAAGGTGTTGAGAGGATCGTAAGTCCAACATCTTGAATATTATAGCAATAACTCACCCAATAGATATCTATCAGTGCCTCTGCCCAGTTTATGAAAAACTTTCTATCTATCCCCAACAACACAACACAGCCCGAACAAGAGTTTGACGAGCAGTCCTCCCAATTCAGCGCTGGTGATGAAGGCTCAAATGGTCCAGAATTCCCAGGTTATGACTCGGACCTGTCAGAGGATGAGCCTATGGAGGATCTGGTGGACGACGAGGAGCCGCTCAACAATGATGTGGAACCGATCGATGTGCAGCCGCCGCCAAAACGAGTTCGCCGCTGTCTGGAGATTCCTGTGGAAGTCGCTCGTAATGCTGCACGCGAGAATAAAAGAAAAGAATTTTGGCAGGCACTTGATGACATTGAGAAAATTATCCGATCGCGAAAAACCAGGTTCAGGTCCGGCCAGCATGGTCTTCAATGGTATCGAGCACTTGCCATTCAAAGCTATTTCCGAATGGTTGTTAATAATGGTCGTAATGGCATCGAAGCTTCAGAGATCGCAGCAGAAAGTCATGGCTTTGCAAAAAAGTGGGGTGGGCGGTTGGTCAGACGGTGGGTTCGTGATTGGATTAAGCATCGTGAGTTGCCCGTATCATCGAGCGGCCGCCATGTCAAAGTCTATACCCTGCTCAGCGATCCTGCCATTTGCGCAGAGTTACGAACATACGTGCGATCCAATAAATGGTCCATGAATCCCCAAAAGCTTGCGGAATTCACCAAAAACAAAATGATTCCATCGGAGGCCGAGAAGTATATTCGCTCTATTGTTGATGAGGAGATGCCTCGAGGACTGAAACGATATCTGGAAGTGGAATTATTCCCGTGGGTTCAGCTCAAAGTTGGGAAAGGGATATCCATTAGTACGGCGCGCCGATGGCTTCAACGCGAGGGCTTCCGGTATATGCAACATAAGAAAGCCCTCTATTATGATGGGCATGACCGACCCGATGTTGTGGATTATCGGCAGATGGTATTCTTGCCTGCTATGGAGGAATATCGGCAGTGCCTTGTGGAATTCAAGGTTGGTGAGGTTGAGACTGAGATATTGAAGCCACGTAACTTTGTGGAGAAATTGCTGGTATTGTGCTCGCATGATGACTCAACCACCCAGGCAAATGATGGGCAAATGGAAGGATGGGTTCTTGATGGGGAGCAGCCACTGAAGAAGAAAGGCTCAGGCCGTGGGCTTCATCAAAGTGATGTAATTTGCTCCACTGTTGGTTGGCTCAAGGATGCAAGCCAAACACTTGAGTATGGGAAGAATTACGACGGATACTGGACTGGAGAACTTTTTGTGAAGCAGGTATTTAATTAATTAATTATCCATAGTTAAGGGGATCTGAGACAATACTTTTCAGCTTGCCGAAAAAATCATTCCTGCATTTGAAGCTGCTCACGGTCCAGGATATCAAGCTTTAATTATGGTTGACAACTCTCAAGGTCATTCTGCATATCCTGCAGATGCCCTTCTGGTTTCTCGCATGAATTTAAATCCTGGGGGCAGTCAGGCTCTACTGCGAGATGGCTGGTACATCTGCAATGGGCAAAAAATTACCCAATCAATGGTTTTCCCTTCCGATCACCCAGTTTCTCCAAATGTTGCAAAAGGCATCAAACAGGTACTCAATGAACGGGGCCTGTGGAAAGCAGGTTTGCGTCTGGAATGCAAAAAGCCCAAGTGTTCCATTGATGCGACTGATTGCTGTGCAAGACGGCTGCTTTCGCAGCAACCAGATTTCCTTGAACAGAAATCAAGTGTCCAGGAGGTTATCGAGGCTGCTGGACACCTTTGCATTTTCCTCCCGAAATTCCACTGCGAGTTGAATTTTATTGAATTCTTCTGGGGTGCAGTCAAAAAATACCTCCGTGACCACTGCAATTATACATTCAACACACTTAAAGACAATCTCCCAAAAGCACTTGCCGCAGTTGATGTCAAAACCATCTGAAAATGGGAGCACCGTATGATCCGTTGGATGGAAGCTTACAGGGAGGGCAAGAGTGCAAAAGAGGCTCAGCTTCAGGTAAAAAAGTTCAGTTCTCGCAAGTATACATCGCATCGTCAAGTTCCTGAGACCGTGGCGAGGCTCTTTGACCAAGCATAATGTCCGTATATAGGTTATATTACTGTATATAGACATAAAACCCCTATTGGCCAATTCCATGCCTGCTCGAATTTAATAACTTCCGCAATTTTGAGTATTTTCAAAATCTGTTTGACAGAAAGTTTTCTATGATAAAAAGGATGAATTTGGTCAAAGGAATAAGAAATTGGACAAGAACTGAAGTTTCTATTTTCGTTATACAAAAGTGGTGGTGTCTAAGCGAACGGCACCATAGTAGCCAAAGGTATAACATTTATTTATCTATTTCTCATAGTAGTATGTTAATTCTGGCAGAAGGAAATATGCTGTTATGTCCCAGATGCATTGCACACAGCCCACTATGCACAAGTTCTTCTGTTTAAAAATTGAAATAAAAACCAAGGCCCACTCCACCAAGTCATGTGACTATAGCCCCACACTCAAACCAAGGTCGAAAATCCAAAAATCTTCATATTGAAAATAACTGCAATATATGAACTATGAGACCAGATGCTACATAAATAACAAAATAACAAAATAATTGTGTTGACAAGGTGCATATGAGGAAGGGTCATTTCGGGACTAAAAGTCCGAAACCGAGCCACTAGGGCTCGGTTTCGGGTGCACCGTTGGAAACGGCATTCAGGGGTGATGGGGGGAGGTGGTGAGCCACAGGGTGTGTGGGGGTTGCAGCCGTTTGGGTGGCCGTTTGATGGTGTGAAGCGGGGTGGCAGGTTTGGGGGTAAAAGTCCAAAACTGAGCCGCTAGGGCTCGGTTTCGGGTGTGCTGTTGGAAACAGCACTGGAGGGCAATGGGGGGGGCCTGATTGGGAGTGGAGGATGAAGTGGTGGTGGTGGTTTGGGAGTGCACTCGATCACGCCAGAGGGGAGGAGTGTGGGACCAAAAGCCCCCAAAACCAAGCCATTTGGGCTTGGTTTGGGGCCCATTGTGGCCTGGGGTGCTAAGTTAACATCCTGTGGGAGTGCAGGGACCCTCCAGCAGGAACCTATAGGATGGGGGAGTTGGAAGTTAGTGCTTGTGAGAGGAGGGTAGGTTGGCTCTACTCACCTAGGGACCTATCCCATCCCACATCTGCATCTCCTTCCAACCCCTATCATACCATCTTCCTCTCTCTCTCATTCCCTTTAGGAACCCATTTGTGGGTCAGGTGGTGTGCAATGGGGTACATTTGATGGTGATCAAGTAGCACGCAACAACAAAGGGTTTGCCTTGTCATGTTTGGGCAGATTTTGAAACTCCGCCCAATTCCAATTCCAATTTCGATTTCAATGCAGCATTTTTCACAGCCCTCCTAAAATCGTATAAATATCACCTTGCTTCACAAGGTCTCTGGACCCTCGAATTAACACGTGACCTGCCAAAAACAAATATTACCAAATAATGCGCCACAACTTCAACTTCCTCTATTGGTGCCGTTTGGCGTCGGATATCCGTGGCCAAAATTCAATAACGGGTCGTTGCTCCTGTTGCCTTAGGGGCCATGCGTTTGTTCTGCATTCGTGTCCCTTTTCTTTTTTTATATATAGCAAAACATGGACATAGCCTTTATCAACGAGGTTTTAGTCAAATTGCAGCACATACAGACCGCAGTTTCAACGCAGACTCGAACGCAGATGATAGACGACGGAGAACTTCGTAGTGTTTGTGATCGTCTGCGTGCTGTTTGTCAAGTCGTCAACAAGGCTCTGGACCGTATACTTGACCCTCCGCCCGTCGACAATGAGGACGATGACATCGATTCTTGTCCGGATGATGTACTTTTTTGTTATTATTTATACATAATCTAGCTGATTTGTCTTATACAGTTCTCCATGGAGACGACCGTGGACAAGAATGAGAAACTCGTGGTGGGCAGATGCCGTCGAATCTTGGCGTACGCTGGCGAGCGTGCTATCCTGCCCGGCGAGTTCAGTAGTTGTTTGCAAGACCCTCCGATGGCGACTCGATCGACGATGGAAGATAATGCATTTATCAGATTGTACAGGGGCTATGACGCCCGGGACCTTGCCTCATGGGTCCTTCACAACTCGACCTCTTTAACGTTAGATATCTAATTGTTTTTATTAGGACATCTCCCTCCGGCCATTTTCAACTAACGTGGGCAGCTTTCATGCATACGTGGACAGATCGCGGACTTTCCAACATGAAGACTTAGAAAAAAGGTTGATATTGAGGGACGCGGTACGTCCTTTACATGGGTTGTGTGTTCTGTTGTTGACCGTGCGTTTGGGACAGGTTCTGGTATCGACTCATTTGAGCTTCTGCGGGCAGTCATTTTTGCATCTGTTCCTCAAACAGACGGAGGCCATCAAATTTGCATCAGACTGGAAGCAAAGAGGCCATGAACCTGGAGGCAAAGCGTATAAGACCACGTTTGCGCGATCGATCTACCTCGTGCGTACCGGCCGACAGCCGCCCACGGACAACGCATCCGAACAAGATCTGAGGGACTTTAAAACATTTAGAACACGCCAGCAAAAGCTGGTCACGGGGCGCAACCACATTCTGAAGTTATTTTTGCAAGTACGTTTTTGCCAAATTATATCCCGTCCGCCTATGTTGCCCACATTTACGGTCGGATGCAGTTTGGTACGGGAGCTTTGTTGGACCCTGTCTGGGATGCCGATAAATTCGCCAATTGTTCAAAAACATATTCCACTCTCCTCGATAAGCTGTCTTCTTTTCGCACCTCCGGCGAGGCTCGAGCTGACGCCCGATCTCAAGCGCGAAAGCACAATCATTCATGTTTTCGAGACGACCTATGCGTTCACCCCTGACCTCTATGTAAGAGCGTTCGTGCAGACGAATTCCGTAATCGATAAACAGAACGTGCAAGTCCTTGGCGTGTGGCGATTCAATCCGCCCTTCGGGCAGCTGCAAGTCGCCTATCAGCGGGGCACCTCGGCATTCGGCCAGCAATCGTCGCAGGGCGACACTCTCTTCACCAAGCTCGCATGGGTTCTCTAGTTCGGCATCGGCCTA
>Ga0137418_10000431_pt1 | contig 37495 bp, 34 predicted proteins | sample CZODoug3_1_2_16f_FD_122242 | JGI IMG/M metagenome (GOLD analysis project Ga0137418, IMG submission 122242) | Vadose zone soil fungal communities from Angelo Coast Range Reserve, California, USA - CZODoug3_1_2_16fungal (Hybrid Assembly) | ecosystem: Environmental > Terrestrial > Soil > Vadose... | reverse complement strand
CGCCGCGCCGTTTGAGAATTCGCAATGGTGCACCCTGCTCTTGCCTTTGCACCGGGGAATGCGTATCGTCGAAACTACAGGGAATTCGATGAATCTGGATCGCCTCAACCGAATCACGGTGGAAGCCGGCAAGTGCGGGGGACGACCGTGCATTCGCGGGCTGCGCATCCGTGTTACGGATGTGCTCGAATTGCTTGCGGCAGGAGCCTCTTACGAGGAGATCCTAGCGGATTACCCGTACCTGGAGCGCGAAGACATTCTTGCGGCGCTAGACTACGCGGCCCATCAGACTGACCACGTCGTACTTCCGACTTCGTGAAATTCCTCGTCGACAATCAGCTACCTGCGGTCCTCGCTCAATATTTGCGCAAACGCGGATTCGATTGCCAGCATGTGCGAGATTTTGCGGTGCGCCGAACTTCAAGAGCGCATCATTATCAGCAAGGATGAAGACTTTTTCTATTTTGCCAAACAGCGCGACGCGAAAATCCAAGTCATTTGGGTTCGCCTGGGGAATTGCCGAACTCCGGCACTATTGGCGGCTTTCGAGAGTTCCTGGCCAAATATCGAATCCTGCCTGAAGGCTGGCGACCGAATTATTGAGATTCGCTAGCGTGCGCTTCCTGTAAAAAACCGCACCCTTTGAAAACCACAAAGGATTGCGGCACCCGCATTCTGTTGTCCCTTTTTCTAATTTCTCTTTTCTTTTTTCAAGTAGGCCACTGGCTTGGCGGCTGGAGGCAAAGGAGGGGGGAGCTTGCCGGAGGCGAGGGCGTCAAGGGCGCGGAGGCGTTCGGCAAGTTCGGCGTCGGTTAAGCGGCGCTCGCGGTAGAGCGTGCGGAGAAGATCGTCAGCCGAGCGATCGCATTTCTGGGAGTTGCATTGGAGACAGCAGGAGACAAGGTTGCGGTAGGAATTGCTTCCCAAGAGGATGCGCGGGACAACATGGTCGATACAGCGACCCGCAGACGTAATTCGGCGCAGGCAATAAAAGCAACGGCCGCGTTCGCGAGCATGGATGGCTCGGCGCAGAGACTTATTTTTCATGAAATCCACTTCGCGGGTGTAAACAGGGCGCGGCAGGCTCAGTTGGTCGCGAGTTCTGCGCGGGTCGAGTCCCGTGGAGTGAATCTCGTCGGGGAGAAGCACCTCGACGAGGTGGCCGGCTTTGCTGCATTCGACGAGGCGCAAAGCACCTCGGGCGATGAGGCGGCGCACAGCGGGGCGCGCCGCGCCATCGCAAAGGCGAGTGCCGCGGGCGAGCCAGGCCATGGAGAAACGGAGTCGGAGCTTGCCTTCCAAGCGAGTGTGGCGCAAGAGATGCGCGTAGACGGCGCGGTCGGTGCTGGAGAGGCGCAGCCGCGAGACGAGCAGGTCTTCGATTTGTTTGTACACGAGTTCAGCGTTGGGTTTTTTGGTTTTCATATGTCAGTCCTTTATCGAGCGAGTGTGGGTGCGGCGCCGGAACAGTCCAGTCCCTAATAACGGTTGTGCAGATCAAGTTTTCGAGAGGAAACCCTCGAAGGAACGGCGGAAAGGCGCCGCAAAAACAAAAAGGGCAAATTGCGTGAGGCGCAATTTACCCTACAGAATTGGAAGCTTGGTTTCCTATTTTGGTTGCTTCGGGCCGATGGCAGCCGCTGGCTCGGCGGACTCAGTAAAGCACAGGAGCCATCCCGCGAGGGCGCCGAAGACCAAGTTGAAGCCCAGCGTCTCCCAAAAATGGCTGCGCGCAACACTGGCGGGCATCAACGGATTCGGCAACAGCAAGACGGTTGTCCAGCAAGTCAAAAAGAGCGCCGCGGCCAAAGCCGACTCCCGCCGGGAAGCGTGAAGCATCCGAACGAGTGGGTACAGACACCCCACGTGGAGCAGAGCTCGGAACACGGCAAGGGCGTAGATCCAAGGAGAACTTGTCCAGTTGTGCTGCCATGCCGCCCAGAAGGTTGCCTCTTCCGGCCCCCCGTAAAAGCGCCGCAGTTCAGGGTTTCTCCAAGCGACGTAGTAGCCGAAGAACATGTACAGGAAGACGAATGCGGCGGCGAGGATGGCGACTCGCAAGAGGAGCGAAGCCGGCTTTGGCGGGACAGCAGGCGACATCGGTGGACGAATGGAGGTAGCGCGCCACTTGCCGAGCGCCAAGACAGCCAGAGGCGCGAACAAGGCCGCAGCAATCGCGCCTTGCACGAAAATGGCCCGAATCATTCCTTGCGGCAATTTGTTTGAGAGGAAGGCAACGGATTCCACCTGGCTGGCGACGGTCGAGATGCCATACATGCTCACGAAGATGGCGGCGACTAGCGTCCAGCCGTGCCAGCGAGACCTGAGGATGACGTAGGAGAGAGTGCCCCCGGCACAGAGAGTAAAAATTAGAAAGCTGCGAAGAAAATCTTCAGGCATCTGTGGAACCTGCTGGTTGGCAGGCGGGGCAGGCTGGGACGCGACCGTTTGCTGAGCGGCCTTGTCGATTCCGGAAAGGGCACCGCCGACAATAAAGCAGACCGCAAACAGAAGACACGCCGCCAGGATTCTCAGACTGGTGAGGAGAATTGTGCGTGTGGCCATGGTGTCTCCTGGATACTAGGTGAGCAGCGAGTGACCTTCGCCGCAATCTTTTAATCGGGCGGGCTCCAAGTAGAGCCCGCACGTTTTTTATGGCGGGCTCCAAGTAGAGCCCGTACCCGGCATCGACTTTCCGTTGTACGCATTTGTGAAGCGGACTCGCACTAGCCAGAAAATCAGCAAAATCAGCGGCAGTAGGGTGAGAATCAAATACAAAGTGGTGCTGAACAAAGCCGGGGGTAGATACTTTCCGATCCCCACTGTGGAGAGCAATCTCAGCGGGCGGTTTGAGGGTCCCAGGAAAAAAGATCCTGATGCGATGAACAACCCAAAGCACATGCGCCAGAGATGCCGCGCGATGCGCTTTGCGCCAGAGACACCGCCGCGCACCAGCATGCGGACGTCCCCCGCGGCTGCCAGCAGCATCACGGAACCCATGAAAAAGCTCATTCCGACCGGAACGCCGTCCTGCGAACTCGCTCCGCTGCGCACGACTTTAATGCCATTCATCCAGGTGAGGATGCCGAGCGTCAAGGGAACCAGGAACAAGACCCAATCAATACGGCTCGTTTCCCCGTCTCTGCGCCGCGCAGTCAACCAGGCCGTTCCGATCAGATAGACGGTTAGAATCCCGCCGCCGATATTATTTGGCTGATGCCGCGTGAAGGCGAGGTATACCGCGAAGACGCCCATAGTGAGCATGGACGCGACAAACACCTTTCCCGTCAGTACATGGCGGGGGGAACCTTTGCGGAAAGTCATTGCCGCGGTCCCGGACAGCAACCCCAAGCTCCCAGCGCAAATATGGACAATCAGTGTGGGCGAATATGACATCGGCTCTTCTTGGAGATATATAAGCTGACCGGTGCCCCCGTGTTTCACTCCATCGCTATCACGCTAGGCGCTGTAGTTCGCCACCACTCGCGTCACTTTTCCAGTCGCCGATAGCTCCATGAATTCTGCGGTGCGTGTCCCCTTGTGATTTGTATAGAGGAGCACCACGCTGTTGATGCCCCAGAACACGTCCTCAAGGCGAAAGTGGAGTTGCGGGTAGGCTTCCAGCCCTCGCTGAAAGTAAGCGCGCAAGTTTGCTTTTCCGGCTACCTTGCCATCGGGCTTTCCCAACAGCTGAGCGGCAACGGGCGAAGTCAACTCGATAGCATCCTCATAGTGCGTCATGATCAAGTCGAGATCATGAGCGTTCCAGGCTGCAACCCAATGGTTGGCCAGTTTCCAAGCCTCGTCTCTGGTCACTGCAACAGGCTCCAGCCCTTCAAAGTTTAAACAGTTCTCGCATGCGCTTGACTTGCGAGCGGCCAACGGGAATTTCGGTGTGCTTTTTGTCGTTCATTTTCAGCATGAAGGTGGAATTGAACCACGGCACAACTTCCTTGATGTAGTGAATATTCACCAGGAAGGAGCGGTGCGGCTTCCAGAAGGATTCGGAATCGAGGGCATCGCCCAACTCTTCGAGGGTCCGGTAATTCGAACTGCCTTCGACATCGCGAGCCATGACGGAAATCGCGCCGCGGTCAATGGAAGCCCAGATCAAATCCTCGCCGTCCACCAGGAGCAATTTCTGCTGTGAACGCACGAGTATTTTCACCGGCGGCGCGGAATTCTGTTTTGAGGAGCCGAGCTGGCTGACCAGTTGCTCCAATCGCTCGGTGGTGGAGGTGTGCGTCTCCACCATTTTGCGCGCGCGCGCGATGGCTTTGGCGATGCGCGCCTTATCGAACGGCTTCAAAACATAGTCGACAGCATTCACGTCGAAGGCCTGGACCGCGTACTGGTCAAAAGCAGTGGCAAAAACCACGTGCGGCATTCGCATTTTGGCCGCGACGATTTTTTTTAGGACGCCGAAGCCATCGAGGCCGGGCATTTTTACGTCCAGGAACACCAGGTCCGGGGAGTGTTCCTTGATCAGCGAAACGGCTTCTACCCCGTTCTTTCCCTGGCCGATGAGATTGATCTCCGGGAAGCCTTTCAGAAGGAACGCCAGTTCGTCTCGCGCTGGCTTTTCATCGTCCACAATGATGGTATTAATCGACATTTTGCTGGGTCCAGCCGGATGCGTTTGGTCCTGCGCAGCGCCGTGCTTCAGCGCGGCCGTTCGAAAGCACCGTTCACGCTGAAGCCGAGTATAGGCGCACCGCGTCTCCGCAAGCAAACAGGTCTGGAATCTGGTGGGAGTGGCGAATCTGCCGTTTCCCGGTATCATGGGCGTCGAGAAGCAGAACTTGGCAGGAAGAAAAGCGGGAGCGAGCTCCCGCACTCGAAGGACGAGGAAAATGAAAAAATCTTCAGGTACGCCGCGCGCGAAGACCGCAAAAATCCTAAACAGCACCTCAATTTACGAGGGACCGGTCTTTGGGCTGCGGCGGGACGAGGTGATTGAGCCGAGCGGAGTTCGAGCTATCCGGGAGGTTATCACGCATCCCGGCTCCGTCGTGGTGCTACCCGTTCTGCCAGACGGGAGGATTTTGCTGATCCAGCAGTACCGCCACGCTACGCGACAGTATTTATGGGAGTTAGTGGCGGGTCGGATCGATGACGGCGAGAATCCGAAAGCGGCAGCGGCCCGCGAATTGATCGAGGAAACTGGTTATCGAGCGAAGCGCTTTCAAATTTTCCTGGAGATGTTCCCGACGCCAGGATTCCTAGAGGAAAAAATGTTCCTACTGCTCGCCGAAGGGCTGACGGGGGGAGAAGCGGAACCCGAAGAAGACGAGAAAATAATTTCCCGTGGCTATAAACGCAAGGAACTAGAGGAGATGATTCGAAAGGGAAAGCTTCGAGACGCCAAATCCATAGCCGGAATTCTGTATTATTTCAGATACCTTGCCCCGCCAAAGCGGTCAAAAGCGTAGAGCGCTTAAATCGATTTTACAAACGACATAACCCTACTTTTTTTTAGCAAAGGAAGCGATTGTTCTATTGACTCGGCAATCGATTCTGGTACACTCCGCGCGATTCGTATCTTTAACAGCGTTAGGGTAATGCGCCTGGTGCTGTGGAGCGAAATCTCAAAGTCCCTGTCAGGAGGGAAGGCGAAGTGCAAGGAACCGTGAAATGGTTTAACAATTCCAAAGGATATGGCTTCATCGGGCGCGATGACGGCCCAGACGTTTTCGTACATTATTCCGCCATCGCTGGTGATGGTTATCGCACCTTGCAAGAAGGAGACCCGGTCGAATTTGAAATTGTGCAGGGACCGAAAGGTCCCCAAGCGGCCAACGTCTCAAAGGCCGGTGGCTGAGGGAGCAAGCAATCATTTGGCCGGCAGGGTCGCGCCCCCTGCCGGCCTTTTTTTTGGAGTGGCCTAGGGTAACCGGAAGGCCGCGCGCTTGTTCACCAGCATTGACATTGCCCTGCCATCTGTCACGATGAAGTCCCCTTCCAGAAATCTATCTGGCGCGAACAGGTGTGCTTCACTTGCCTGATCCTTCTCCACATGCGCACGTCAGCTAGGCTCCACGCCCGCAAAGCCGGTAAAGCTTTCTCCATGGAGCCCAAGGAGACCACTTATGAGCAAGTGGCCAGGACGTCGCATGCTTACGTCATTTCAAAAATCCAGATGGCGGAGCAGGGTCTCAACCATTTCTGCCACCTTGTTCCTGCTCGCGAGCTTCAGCCCCACCTGGGCCGATGCTCTCTCCGAGGACAGTCAGACCACCGGGAATCTCAAACAACTCAGCCTGGAGGCGCTCGGTAATCTTGCCGTCACGACAGCCACCAAGGAACCCGAGCCACTCCGGAAAGTTCCGGCAGCGATCTATGTCATCACCCAGGAAGACATTCGCAGGTCCGGTGCCACTACCCTTCCCGATGTATTGCGCCTCGCGCCCGGTGTTGAAATAGCTCAAGTTGACAGCGATCACTGGTCCATCGCCATTCGCGGTTTTGGAGCGGTGCTGGCCAGCAAACTTCTTGTGCTGATCGACGGAAGGAGCGTCTACACACCGCTGTTCGCTGGCGTGTATTGGGAGGCACAAGACACGCCGCTGGAGGACATTGACCGTATTGAAGTGATCCGAGGTCCTGGCGGCACCATTTGGGGAGCGAACGCGGTCAACGGCATCATCAACATCATAACCAAAAGCGCCAAAGACACTCACGGATCCATGGTTTCCATGAGTGGCGGCAACGTGGATCAGGGCACTGCCACGTATCGGCACGGGGGCGGAGACGGCCGTGGCCTCGACTACCGTTTTTACGCCAAAGGTTTCAGCCGCAGTCCGCAATTCCATGCGGACGCCCGCAATTTCGATGCTTGGCAAATGGGCCAAGCGGGATTCCGAGTCGATTGGGATAAGAACCTACGCGACAGTCTCACCCTTCAAGGCGATGTCTACACGGAGAGCGCAGGCGAAACCACAACGTTCGCGCTCTATACGCCGCCCTCCCAGGTTACCGTGGATGGCAACGCTAAATTGTCGGGAGGAAATCTTCAGGCTCGCTGGAAACGCGTCTTGAACGAAGGCTCTGATTTTCAGATCCAGGCCTACTACGACCACACGCGCCATTTCGAACCAGAAATTGGAGAAACGCGCGACACCTTCGACATCGATTTCCTGCACCATCTGACGCTCCCAGGCCAACAAGACTTCCTTTGGGGACTTGGCATGCGCGTGAGCCCGGGCAGTTTTGACCAACTCGTTCCTACGATCGACTTTCTGCCGCACCAGCTTACAGATCAGATCTACAGTGGATTCGCGCAGGACGAACTTCCCCTTCTCGAGCACCGGCTCTTGCTGACCGCAGGTTCAAAATTCGAGCACAATAACTACACGGGGTTCGAGATGCAGCCGCGCGGAAGTGTGCTGTGGAACATCACCGACCGGCAAGCCTTGTGGGCCTCCGTTACGAGAGCCGTTCGAACTCCATCACGCCTCGATGAGGACATTCAACTCACGGACTTCGCCACGGTGACTCCGCTGCCTATTTATCTGCGCGTGAACACGAATGGACAATTCCGCTCCGAAGAATTGATTGGCTATGAGGCTGGGTATCGCGCGTTGCTGGCGGCAGATTTCTACCTGGATGTCGCGGTGTTTCACAATAATTACAACTACCTCTCCAGTTTTCAGGTCGGCGCGCCATTTCTAGAGCTATTACCCGCTCCAGCACACGCAATAATTCCGTTGCTCACGGAAAACGGCATCAAAGGCGCCACCAATGGATTCGAAATCTCACCCCATTGGAAGCCGGCGAAATGGTGGGAACTGAAGGCCTCTTATTCCTACCTCAATATGGATTTGCAATTGAAAACCGGGAGCAATGACCCAACGACCATTGCCAATAATGAAGGATCGAGCCCGCACCACCAGGTTGTCCTTCAATCTTTCTTAAATCTGCCAAAGAAACTGGAATTTGACCAAACTTATCGTTACGTGAGTTCCCTGCCGATCCAGACGGTTGCGGCCTATTCAACCATGGACGCGCGATTTGGCTGGCACCTCACCCGTCAACTGGAACTGTCGGTTGTCGGGCATAACCTGCTGCAGCCCCATCACCCGGAGTTTGGCGGCGACCCCGGCGGACTCGTTGGGATCAAGCGAAGCGTTTACGCAAAAGTGGTCTGGCACCCTGAGATGAACTGATGTGCACAAAGGACATTTCCGGGTCGCGTTCCTTTTCGCTCTCGAAACGAGGGCGCGCCATTCGCAGGGCCATGGGATTGGCGTCCCGGCTCACGACTCTGGCGGTCGCCTGCGCGCTACTCACTTCATTCCTAAACGGCCAGCAATCCAGGCCAAGCGAATATCAAGTCAAAGCTGTGTATCTCTTCAACTTTGGGAGATTTGTCGACTGGTCCGCGATTCTCCCGACGGCTGGGGATCATGCATTCGCGGTCTGCGTAATTGGCGCGGACCCCTTTGGGCGAACCCTGGATTCCACGCTCGCCGGTGAACTCATCGACAAAAGGAAAGTAGTAGCCAGGCGGATCTCAAGGCCCCAGGACGCGGCAACTTGCCAAGTCTTGTTCATCAGTTCGTCTGAGGATTCCCGCCTCAAAGACATTCTTCCGCAGATCGATAAAATGAAATTGCTCACAGTTAGTGACATGCCACGATTCTCGGTGCGCGGCGGAATGATTCAGTTCGTTTTCGATAAAGATAAGATTCGATTCGAGGTCAACCTGACGAATGCCGAACGCGCTGGACTGAATTTAAGCTCGGAACTGCTCAAAGTGGCAATTGCGGTGAAACGGAATTCTTAGCCCGGCGATTGTCAGGCGATGGCCAAAACCAAAGACTACTCAATCACCAAGAAGCTCACCCGCATGAACATGCTGGTCAGTGGTGCGGCATTGTTGATGGCCTGCCTATCCTTTGTTATCTACGACCTGTTCACATTTCGCGAAGCCATCGCTCGAAACCTGTCCATTCAAGCCCGGGTTGCTGGTTCGAACAGCGTGACCGCATTGGTTTTCAGCGACCCTCACTCAGCGGAAAACACTCTGTCCGCTCTGAAGGCCGCACCCAACGTCATATCCGCGGGAATTTACTCGCTTAATGGCCAGCTCTTCGCTTCCTACCGGCGCGACGCCCAGGCGCAATTGCCGCCAACCATTTCGCCGGACAAGGCGCGCAGCCGCGTATTCGAGGATAGCGACGTGATCGTCACAGATCCCATCGTGTTTCAGGGCAAGCCGACCGGCATCGTATATATCCGATCGGATCTGCAGATGTTGTATATCCAACTGCGGCGCTACGCCTCCATCGCGGCTTGTGTGCTGGCTGTTTCGCTTTGGACCGCCCTCATGCTCTCTTCCATGTTCGGGCGATCGATCACCGACCCCATCGTGCATCTGGCCGACGTTGCGTTCATAGTCTCTCGCGACAAGAACTACACCGTCCGGGCAACACCGCCAAGCGGTCGTGACGAGATATCCACGTTGATTGCATCATTCAACGGGATGTTAGGTCAGATTGAGGTGCGGGACGCCGCTCTTCAGAGCGCCCAGAATCAGCTGGAGCAGCGCGTGGACGAACGCACGTTCCAGCTTGCGGCAGCTAACGAGGAACTGGAGTCGTTCAGTTATTCGGTCTCGCACGATTTGCGATCTCCGCTGAGGACCATCGACGGCTTCAGCCATGCCTTGCTCGAAGATTGCGCGGACCGGCTTGATGACACGGGTCGTACTCACCTGAACCGGATCCGCGCGGCGACACAAAGAATGGGTTTGCTGATTGACGACCTTTTGAATCTTTCGCGCTTATCACGAACGGAGATGCATACCCAAAGCGTCGATATCAGCGCTCTGGCCTCCGCGATCGCTAATGGCCTTCAGGAGGGACTGCCCAGACGGGGCGTCGAACTGCGCATAAGAAATGGTCTTAGAACCTTGGGGGACCCCGGTTTGTTGCGGGTGGTGTTGGAGAACCTGCTGGGAAATGCGTGGAAATTCACTTCGACGCACGAGTCCGCGCTTATCGAATTTGGAGCGGCAGTTAGCAACGGAAAAGCGGCCTTTTTCGTGCGGGACGACGGTGCAGGTTTCGATCCGGCTTACGCCGACAGGCTATTTGGTGCTTTCCAGCGGCTTCACTCCATGACCGAGTTTGCCGGCACCGGCATCGGCTTGGCCACTGTGCAACGCATCGTCCGCCGTCATGGCGGCGAAATCTGGGCGGAAAGCGCCGTCGGCCGCGGGGCCACTTTCTATTTCACGCTGGGTGAACCGGCTTTCGAAGGAGCGCTACCATGAACACCAAGGTGATCCTGCTAGTCGAGGACAATCCGGACGACGAAGCACTGACCGTGCGAGCTTTGCGGAAGAGCAAGATTGTGAATGAAGTGGTGGTCGCACGCGACGGAGTGGAGGCCTTGGAATACCTGTTCGGCGAAGGGCCTCATGCGGGCCGCAACGTCTCGGAAATGCCCCAGGTCGTTCTGTTGGATTTGAAGCTGCCCAAGTTGGACGGACTGGGGGTGCTACGCCGACTACGCGCCGATGCTCGGACTAAATTGCTCCCAGTGGTCATTCTCACGTCGTCGAACGAGGAGCAGGATCGCATGACCAGTTATGGCTTGGGCGCGAATAGCTACGTGCGCAAGCCGGTGGACTTCGAGCAGTTCGTGGACGCCGCTCTGCAACTCGGATTGTATTGGCTGGTTCTGAACGAGCCGCCGCGAAGGAGCATCTAAATGGAAAACGCAATTCGACTGCTGATCGTTGAGGATTCCGAAGACGATGCGGCGCTGCTGCTCCTGCTGCTGCGGCAGGCCGGCCACGCCATCACCTCGGAACGGGTGGACTCGGCTAGGGGCCTGGCAAATGCTCTCAATAAGAACTGGGACATCGTCATCTCGGACCATTCGATGCCGCAGTTTACAGGTACCGAGGCCCTGAAAATGGTTAGGGCGAGTGATCCCGACGTTCCATTCATCTTCGTTTCCGGCACGATTGGAGAAGATGTGGCCACCGAGTCCATGCGTGTGGGAGCCCAGGACTACGTCATGAAGACGAATCTAAAACGCCTGGTTCCGGCAGTTCAACGCGAACTCCGGGATGCCGGAGAACGCAAAGAGCGAAAACGGCTGGAAGGTCGCGTACAGCAGTTGCAGAAATATGAAGCCATTGGAAGGCTGGTAGGCGGGATAGCGCATGACTTCAACAATATGATCGGCGCGATATTGGGCTGGGCGGAAATGGGCTCTGGAGAAACAGAACCAGCGACTCGCTTGCATGGTCGATTTCAGAAAATTCGTGAACAATCCCTGCGCGCCGGGAAATTGACGGCACAACTGCTCGCCTTTGCTGGCGGCCAAATCCTGCAACCGCGAAAAGTCAATCTGAACGCCCTGGTCCAGGAAGAGATGAGCCTGCTGAGCCGAATAATCGGAGCGGATATCGAGGTTCAGATTCTTGTCGCGCCGGACCTGAGAGTTACGCTGGCGGATCCTTCGCAACTCGAGCAAGTATTGATGAATTTGTGCCTGAATGCGCGCGATGCCATGGCAGGAGGAGGACAACTCACTATCGAAACTCAAAACGTCGAACTCGGAACGGAGTTTTGCCGCGAACATGCATTCGACCGCCCGGGAAGCTACGTCTTGCTCTCGGTATCCGACACCGGCATGGGAATGGACACAGCGACGATTGAGCACATCTTTGAACCCTTCTTTACGACCAAGGAGATGGGCAAGGGCACCGGACTTGGCTTGGCAACCGTGTACGGCATCGTCAAACAACACGGTGGCTTCATCCAGGCGAGCAGTGAAGCCGGAAAGGGCGCTTCGTTTCGGGTCTATCTCCCCGCCGCCAATGGCGACCACGAACCCCGCGCGATCGAGCGCGAGGATCAACCTTTGCGGGGCAGGGAAACAATCCTGTTGGCGGAAGATCATGACGGGCTTCGCGAGACGGCACAGGAAATGCTTCAGGCGCTGGGCTATCGCGTGCTGGTCGCGCCGGATGGCGGAATCGCTTTGGAACTGTTCAAGGCCAATTCCAAGCAGATCGATTTAATTGTCATGGATGTAGTGATGCCCTCAATGAGCGGCCCAGAAGCTTATCTGGAAATGGTTGCCCTGCGACCCGGGGTCCGAGTGATCTTTACGACCGGCTACACTCCGAAAGCCAGGGCTCTGGTTTCGATGATTGAAAAAGGCGCAGTAATCCTGCAAAAACCGTACAGCCTTACAAGTCTCAGTCAAATGGTCCGGGGCGCATTGGAAGTGCAGCTCCAGGTTTGAATCCTTGATGCTGTTCCGAACCCGCGGAATGAACCGCTTTTCGTCGAATGCACCTGCCTCACTGGCGGTCCGGACGCGGTACCAGGTTCTGGCCCTGGTGATCCTGGCTTTGCGGTGCTGGTAGCTCACCGGGAATTCATCGAACTCGGCGCCCGTGGCCGGGAGCGCCAGCCGCCGCCACCATGCAGGCATATTCCGATCCTTTACCTCTCCCACTTCCTTTACTTCATTTACCTCCCGCACCTGGGTTTATAATCTTTCCGCCATGGACAACAAACAGATTGCACGCGTACTGCGCGAAACCGCGCAACTCCTCGAAATCGACGGCGCCATTATCGGCCGATATCGCAGCTACGAGAAGGCGGCCGAGCTGATTGACGGCTTGCCGGAATCGATCGAGCAGCTGGTGAAGGAGCCGGAAAAGCTCAAGGAACTGCCGGGAATCGGCGACCGCATGGTCGAGCATCTCGAGGAGATTGTGAAGACCGGCGACTACGCGCTGCGCAAGAAGCTGCTGAAGAAATATCCGGCGACAATTCTGGATTTGCTGCAACTACAGTCGCTCGGCCCGAAGAAAGTCGCCTTTCTGTGGTCCAACTTTAAGGCCGGCACGGTAGCCGACGTGGAGCGCATCGCAAAAGAAGGGAAACTCCGCGACCTCGCTGGTTTTGGCGAGAAAAGCGAACAAAACATCCTCAAAGCCGTGGAAGTGTTCAAGAAATCGAGCGGACGATTTCTCATTAATACCGCGGAAGAGGCGGCAGCGGCGATCAGCGCGCATATTGAAAAGGCGGGAAAGGCGGTTGAATCGGTTACGCCCGCGGGCTCGCTGCGCCGAGGAAAAGAGACGGTTGGCGATCTCGACTTGCTGGTCACGCTGGCCGACGGCCATACCTCCCAGAAACACGTCGACGCGCTGGCCAAGCACATACTGGCCTTTCCCGGGATCGATCAGACGCTGGCGCACGGGGAAAACAAAGTCAGCTTCACGCTGCAGAATGGCTTACAGGTTGACGTCCGGCTGCTCGAAAAGGAGAATTTCGGCGCTGCCCTGCTCTATTTTACCGGTTCGAAAGAGCACAACGTGGCGCTGCGCGGGCGGGCTAACGACATGGGGCTCACCCTCAATGAATATGCCCTAGCGACATTGAAGGGTGAGAAACGCGTCGCCGGGCGTACCGAGGAAGAGATTTATTCGAAATTGAAGCTGGATTTCATCCCGCCGGAGTTGCGCGAGAATACCGGCGAGATTGCCGCCGCCGAGCACCACAAGCTGCCGCATCTAATCACCCTGAAGGACATGAAGGGTGACCTGCAGATGCATTCCACGGCCAGCGATGGAAAGAACTCGATTGAAGAGATGGCGGAAGCGGCGCGGCAGCTCGGCCACCACTACATCGCCATCACCGACCATTCGAAAGCCGTGACCGTCGCCAACGGCCTGGACGAAAAGCGCATGGCGGCGCACATCAAGAAGATTCATGCCGCGAATGACCAAGACCTGGGAATTCGCGTTCTGGCGGGCGCTGAAGTGGACATCCTCAAAGATGGGTCGCTGGATTATTCGGATGAACTTCTGGCGCAACTCGACGTGGTGGTCTGCTCTGTGCACTCCTATTTCAACCTGGAGCGCGCGGCCATGACGGCGCGCATGCTCGACGCCATTGAAAACCCCTACACCCAGATCATCGCCCACCCCACCGGCCGGCTGCTGTTGCGGCGAGATCCCATCGACTACGACATGGAGAAGGTCCTGGAGGCTTGCGCGAAATACGGCGTGGCCATGGAGTGCAACTCCTATCCCGATCGGCTCGACTTGAAAGACGTGTACCTGCGGATGTGCAAGGAGCGAGGAGTGAAAGTGGTCATTTCGACCGACTCCCACAACTCCGCCAACCTGGCGTTCATCCGCTACGGCGTCACCATGGCCCGCCGCGGCTGGCTGGAGAAGAGAGATGTCATCAATACCCTGCCGACGGCTGAGTTCCTGGCCGCCCTCCGGCCCAAGCCCGGTGCTACCCAGCCTGGAAGCCAAAAGAAGCGGGCCGCAAAGGGAACTTGATAAGAGGCCGTGGTTGCGCAACGGCTTGCAGACAGGGAACCTTTTCTCCCCGGCTATCGTACCTATAGGCAGAACGCCAAATTTCGGAGGGTACTCGATATGAACCCACTTCCCCAGCGCTCGACCGCGATCAGGTTCGGGCTGGCTTGCGCAGCCCTTTTAGCCGCTTCCGCGGTTGCGGCTCGCGCTGAAGAGGTCACCAAGCCCTTTACCGTCTCTGGACGCGCCAACGTGCATGTAGAAACCAATGATGGCAGCATCCGCGTCAGCACGGGCGACTCGAAGCAGGTCGAATTTCGCGTGGAATATCAGGGTTACGAACTGGGCAAGAATTTGCACATTGACGCGCATCAAGACGGAGACAAGGTGGAGTTGATTGCCCGGGTCACCGCCCATTGGGGTTTCTCCTGGGGCCACAACTCGCACAGACTACACATCGAAGTGCGCATGCCGCGGGACGCCGACCTCGACGTCCATTCCGGAGACGGATCAGTGCAGGCCGAATCGATTAATGGGACAGTGAAAGTCTACACGGGCGACGGGTCCGTCAAGGCCAATTCGCTCAAAGGCAACATCGATTTGCACACCAACGACGGCAGTATCACCGTCGATTCCCTGAAGGGCGATATCCGCCTCCATACCGGAGACGGCTCGATTGAAGCCCGCGACTTGGATGGCAAAGTCGATGCCGACTCCGGCGATGGCCATATTCGCATCGCAGGGCGATTCGACGCGCTCAACGTCAAAACGGGGGACGGCAGCGTGGACACGCGCGTTCAGCCGGGTTCCAAGATGGCTTCAAGCTGGACCATCAGGACAGGCGATGGAAGCGTGGACCTCGTTCTCCCGTCGGATTTCCAAACCAATATTGACGCCAGCACGGGGGATGGCCACATCAGCCTGGGCATCCCTGTCACGGTGGAAGGCACCTTCAGCAACTCACAGATTCACGGCAAGATGAACGGTGGCGGCCAGCCGCTGACGATCCACACCGGCGATGGCTCGATCCGACTAAGCAAGAGCTAGCACATCGACCGAATGGGCGGACAAAACGAGCCAGTTTACGTGCCTAGTCCCAGTACTCGGCTGCCGTGAACTACTGCCCACACCTGTCCTGTTTTGGCAACTTCACTGCACACTGTGCGAAGCGCAACTCATTGAAAACATTGGATGTACCTTTGGCCTCCGGCATGCACTTCTACTTGCCGAACGTCAGGAGAATGTTGTGGTCATCTATGCCTTAATCGCCGCCTTGATTCTATTGGTAGCGGTGACCTCTATTAGCTCCATCGATTTCTCGAAAACCCGCCGCCACTGATCTTCATTCCCTGGCAAGCGTCACGATTTCCCGTAGTCTGGGAGCCGACAAGAACTCTTTCCGCCAACGGCTCCGGTAAAGCATAATCACAGCCTGAATATGGAAGGAACGGCTACAAACGAAACGGTGGCGCGTCCAACGCTGTCAAGGCGCGGGCGTTTGTGGATTGGTCTCCTTTTCGTGTACACGCTGATCGCCGTGCTGATGACTGGTTACCGCTATTTGGACGATCTCACGCGGCAGATTCCCGGAACTTTTCCGAGGCGCGCTCTGGAAGAAGGGACCGGAGTGTACTCGGTTTTTCTTCTTTTGCCGTTCGTCTTTCTCTTCTCACAACGGTATCTCTTTGAGCGCAAGGGGTGGCTCCGTCTTGGTCTTTTGCATGTGGCCGGAGCCATTCTTTTCTCCGCGGCGCACACCACGATGATGGCCATCAGCCGACACTTTCTGGCGCCTTTACTAGGGATGGGGCCGTACGACTACGGCATCATGACGTACCGCTATCCCATGGAATTCTCGAATGACCTGATCGGGTTCACTGTCATCGTGGGCGCGTATTCTTTCTACCAACGCTTGCGCATCGCCCAAGCTCAGCAATTGGCCTCGGCGGAATTGCAGACCAAGCTGGTGCAAGCCCAGCTGGAAAATCTGCGCCTTCAGCTGCAGCCCCACTTCCTATTCAACACATTGAATACGATTTCTTCGGTGATGTACGAAGACGTCCGCTCCGCCGATGCAATGATCGCGCAACTCAGCGACCTGCTGCGGCTCACGCTGCGGGCTTCGCGAGCGCATGAGATTCCCCTTGCCGAGGAACTGGAAATCACGCGGCTCTATCTCGACTTGATGCAAAAGCGCTTCGAAAACAAATTGCGCGTGTCCTACGAGATTGACCCGAGCTTAAATAGTTCTCTGGTACCTCAGCTCATCCTGCAGCCGCTGCTGGAAAATTCGTTGCGGCATGGAATGAAAGCGGGGAGCAGCGCGATGGATCTCACCATTGCGGCGCATCGCGAAAACGGCAGCTTGATCCTGCAGGTCTGCGACACTGGCCGCGGTCTCGGAGAAATTGTGCCTTCGGGTGTGTTCGGCCGCGGACTAGGGCTTTCGAATATCCGTGACCGGCTGGCGCACCTCTATGGCGATCGCCAACAATTCTCGATTGCCAACCGGGCCAGCGGAGGAGCGCAAGTCACGCTCCGTGTACCTCTGCACAGTTCCCCGCACCTTTCCCAAGCCTCCGAATGAGTTCGCGGTCTCCACTCCGGGTCCTCGTTGTCGACGACGAAGCGCCGGCGCGGCGGAAAATACTGCGGCTGCTGCGCGATGAGCCCGCTGTGGAGATCGCCGGAGAAGCTGACAGCGGCGAAGCCGCTGTTGCGGCAATTAAGAAGCAGCGTCCCGACCTGGCTTTTCTTGATGTGCAGATGCCTGGGCTGGATGGATTCGGGGTCATTCAATCGCTCAATGCCGCGAATATTCCGTTGCCGCGTGTGGTCTTCATAACCGCCCACGACAGGTTCGCGCTCCGCGCTTTTGAGGTGCACGCTTTCGACTATTTGCTCAAGCCCGTCGTTGAAGAGCGGTTTCGCGAAGCGCTTCGCCGCGCGAGAACAGCCCACGAGCAATCGGCCGATGGCTACGCGTCCCGCCTGGGGGCGATGCTGGACCAACTGCAGCGCGAAAGGTCGCTTCCCGAGCGCCTGCTGATTCAGGAAGACTCACGGTCGATATTCGTGGCCGTGAAGGATATTTCCTGGGTGGAAGCTGACCGGAACTACGTGCTGCTGCATTGCGACAAGAAAACACACACGCTGCGCAGCACGCTGGACGCGGTGCAAAACATGCTTGATCCGAAACTGTTCGTGCGCATCAACCGGGGAACGCTGGTGAAACTGGACGCCGTTCGGGAGCTGCTGCCGTGGTTCCACGGCGAGTACAAAGTGATGCTGCACGACAATACGGAACTGCGCTGGTCGCGCCGCTACGTTTCGCAGCGGCCCGAACTCTTGAAACTTTCCTGAGAGCCACTTGCATGCCTAGGACAGCCCACTCGTCCCTTCTTTGGGCCCGTTTGTCCCGGATGTGTTGCGCGTCACAGTCCATTCAGGTATTTCTTCCCGCCATGAAAGACATGGCGCTTTTCAGTGTATTCCGCAGCTTGGTGATCAGTTCACTGTCACTAGGCCTGGTATCGCATGCTTCTGCGCAGGCCAAGCCGGAAGCCGGCTGGCCGAACTATGGCAACGATGGCGGCGGGACCCGCTATTCGCCAGCCGCGCAGATTAACCGCACCAACGTGACGCAACTTAAGGTCGCGTGGACTCATCGCACCGGCGCGCTGCCTCATGACGAAGAACTCGACAAGAAAGCCGCGTTTGAGGCCACGCCTATCATGGTTGACGGAAAGCTCTTTCTCAGCACTCCTTACGATCATGTGATCGCTCTGAATCCCGAGACTGGCGCGAAGCTCTGGGAGTTTGATCCGAAGCTGGAGCTGCCCTACGGATCCTCGGAAGTCACCTCGCGGGGTGTTTCCGCTTGGCGCGAACCCCATGCCAAATCGGGGAAACTGTGCGCGTTGCGGATCTTTATCGGGACGCTCGACGCGCGGCTGATTGCCTTGGACGGAGCGACCGGGAAGCCGTGCGCCGATTTCGGGATGGATGGAGAAGTCGATCTCACGAACGGAGTAAAGCTGCGCGACCCCGGGGACTATCAAGTTACTTCTGCACCGGCGATCTTCAACGATTTGGCAATCACCGGGTCCTCGCTAGGTGACAATCGCGCCGTCACCGTCGAGCGCGGCATTGTTCGCGCTTTTGATGTGCGCACCGGCAAGTTGCGCTGGACTTGGGACCCCATCGCTCCATGGGCTTATCAGACTACGCCTCGAACGGGCGCGGGCAACGCATGGTCAACCATCTCGGTAGACGCCGAACGCAATCTCATTTTTATTCCAACGGGCAGCGCCAGCCCCGATTATTACGGCGGCTTCCGCAAGGGCGACAACAAATGGGCCAACTCGGTCGTGGCTTTGCGTGCTAGCACCGGTGAATTCGTCTGGGGCTTCCAAGTCGTTCACCACGACATCTGGGATTACGACGTGGCCTCGCAACCTGCGCTTTTTGCTTGGGAAGATGGCACACCCGCGATCGCCATCACCACAAAAATGGGACGCGTGTTTGTTCTCAATCGGCTTACAGGAGCGCCGCTTCTTCCGGTTGAGGAGCGCCCCGTGCCCAAGAGCGACATTGCCGGCGAGGAGTCCTGGCCCACGCAGCCGGTTTCGACGATTTCGCTCGTTCCGGAAAAGTTATCGCCGGAAGACGCCTGGGGAAAAGACGCACAGGAGAAACAATGGTGCACGGACAAAATCAAAGCCGCGAGATTTGGAGAAATATTCACTCCGCCGAGTTTGCAGGGAACGCTGGTCTACCCGAGCAACGTCGGAGGTGTGAATTGGGGCAGCGCGGCATACGACCCGCAGCGGCACCTGCTCTTCGTGGACACCAACCGCTTGCCGATATTCGTGAAACTGATTCCGAGGGACGAGCTGGCTGAGGCGCGCAAAAACGCCAGCGATCTGGACCGGCTGCATGGCGAATTCGCCCGGCAAACAGGCGCGCCGTTTGCGATGTTCCGCACTCCGTTGCTGGCGCCCAGCGGACTTCCCTGCAACGCACCACCATGGGGGACCGTGGCGGCAGTAGATTTGTTCGAAGGGAAAAAAGTGTGGGACGTGCCGCTAGGAACCTGGATTCCGGGCATGAATACGGGAACTATCACTCTTGGCGGGCCGATAGCAAGCGCCGGCGGCCTGGTCTTCACCGCCGCGGCCATGGATAACTATCTCCGAGCTTTCGACACCGAAACGGGAAAGGAACTTTGGAAATTCGAGCTTCCGGCTGGTGGTCAGGCTACTCCGATGACCTACTTGCTCAAAGGCAAACAGTATGTCGTGATTGCCGCTGGCGGCCATGGAAAACTTGGCACAAAGCAAGGCGACTACGTCATCGCCTTCACGCTGCCGTGAACGGCCAGAACCTGCTATTCGGTATTCCTACTCTCGCGCCGCCGCAAACACAAAAATGAATACCACTACTGATCAAGCGCAGGTATCCGCCAATCAAAAACAATCCTTCCTCACGGATGGCATGCCCATCGTGCTCTTTCTCGCGCTCGCGAACTTTCTGATGCATCTTTACTTTAACAATCGCTACGGGTACTTCCGCGATGAATTCGACTATATGGCCTGCGGAGACCACCTTGCGTGGGGTTACGTGGATCATCCTCCACTGATTCCGTTCCTCATTAAAATCTGCCGGCTCGTGCTGGGTGACTCGCTTCGTAGTATTCGCTTTGTCCCAGCGCTGGCGACTTCGGCCTCTGTGATTCTGACGGCTATGATTGCCCGAGAGCTGGGTGGCCGGCGATTCGCGCGTGTACTTTCCGCGTTGGCGTTCATTGTCGTTCCCATCTATCTTTCCGACGGCAGCCTCCTGACCACCAATTGCCTCGAACCCTTGCTCTGGATGGGCTGCGTGTATTTCGCAATCCTGGCGATCAAGCGCGAGGATCCCCGCTATTGGCTCTGGTTTGGAGTCGTTGCAGGCATTGGTCTCGAAGAGAAATATTCGATCGCTGTGCTCGGGTTTGCCATTGTGGTTGGGGTGTTATTGACCGCGCAGCGCCGCGTCTTTGCAAACAAATGGTTCTGGCTCGGCGGCGGGCTCGCATTTCTGATTTTTCTTCCGAATGTTCTCTGGAATGTTCGCCATCACTGGCCCTTCGTCGAGCTCATGCACAACATCAAGGCCGACGGCCGCGACGTCGTGCTCTCTCCGGCCGCCTATTTCGCTCAACAGGTGCTCATCGTTCATCCCATCCTGGCGCCCATTTGGATTATCGGGGTGCTCGCTTTTCTTTTCTCGGCACGGCTGAAACCTTACCGGTTCCTCGGCTGGACTTATCTTCTCGCATTCACTGTCTTCGTCATTCTGAAAGGCAAGAATTATTATCTTGGGCCAATCTACGCGGTTTACCTCGCGGCCGGCGCGGTAGTGATCGAGAGTTTCATCGCACGGTCGCGTCAAGTCTGGCTGAAGCCCGCGCTTGCGGCAGTAATTCTTGCAAGCGGAGCCTGGCTCGCTCCCGTCGTCATGCCAGTGCTGCCCGTCGACCAATTCATTTCCTATATGGACACGCTGCCGCTCAAGGTGCCGCGCAGCGAACACTCCCACATGCGCGCCATTTTGCCGCAACACTATGCCGATCAATTTGGATGGGAAGAGATCGTCGCTAAAGTCAACGAAGCTTACCTGAAGCTTTCGCCGGCGGAACGCGCGACTTGCGCTATCTTCGCGCAGGATTACGGGCAAGCTGGCGCGATCGACTTCCTCGGCCGGCGCTACGGCCTGCCGCCCTCGTTGAGCGGCCACCAGACTTACTACCTCTGGGGGCCGCGAGGCTACTCGGGGAATTGCATGATCGTGCTCGATGACTCCAGGGAAAAACTGGAGAGCATGTTCGAGCACGTCGAGTACGTTGGGACGTCCGCCGACAATCAGTATGCGCTGGAGCGCGAACTGCCCGTTTACATTTGCCGCGGCGCAAAATTCGGATCCCTCGCCTCGATTTGGCCGCAATTGAAAAAGTGGCGTTAGAAATCCTTCGCGACGTTGCCCTTGCAGGCCGCTTCTCCGCCTGAAATTAATACTATTGACCTTCGTTCGCCTCGTGGTTGAGCGGGCCTTCTGATATACAATCGTGGTCGGAAAAATGTCCCAACCACGAGCTCATGGCCGCGGCCTGCGGGTCATTGCCGCCTTCAAATTACTGAAAGGGCTCGCGCTGCTGGCGCTGGGAATTGGCGCGCTCCATCTTCTCCACAAGGACGTGGAAGCCCTCGTGGAGCACTGGATCAACACTTTCCAGGTGGATCCGCATGCTCATTACATCCGCTTGCTTCTGGAGAAATTGTCGATTCTCGATGACAAGCGGCTGAAAGAACTCAGCGCAGGCACTTTTATCTATTCGGCGATTTTTCTCACCGAAGGCATTGGCCTTTCGATGGGCAAGCGCTGGGCGGAGTATCTCACGATCATCAGTACGGCTTCCCTGCTTCCGTTAGAAATCTACGAACTCGCCAAGCACGCCAGCATCGGCAAAGGGCTGGCCCTGGTGATCAATCTCGCCGTGGTTGCGTATTTGATCTTCGAACTTCGCCGCTTCCCCAAGAAGCGCACCTGACAGGAGCCCTTTCAGGAGTTTGGCTTACGGCGAGCCGCTACGGAATCGTCAGCGTATTTCCTTCACGGACGGCCGTGGCTGTCTCATTACGCTGAAAACTATAGACCACGATCAAAACCTTCTCCAAACCAGGAGCGGGATCGCCGCCCAATGCGCCGTTGAAAACCACCAGGCTCACCCTTCCTTCGTGCATGCGGCGACGCAACAGCTCGGTGACGTTCACTGTGCGGCCCTGCACGCCATAGTAGGCGCCCACAATCTGCAAAGCATTCCACTCGCCGCGACCGCGGTCCCGATCACCGTCCCGATCGCGGTCCCGGTCCCGATCGCCACGCCGAACATCAAAGAGCCGGACGTCCAGGTAGCTGTGCTGCCTGTATTCAAATATGCGTTCCTCGCCATTTCGATTCTTGGCCCGGACATACAGCGTCTTTTCGTGCCCTTGGGCGGGATCGCCACCCAGCGGTCCATCGTTCACATAGATTTGACCGTTGTCTCCGCCCCGGGCAATCAGCTCGTTCAGAAGATTGGTTACATCGGCGCGTTGCGTCCTATATCCATATTCAGCGCGAATGATCCGCCAGCCCTCATCCTGGGCGCCAACTCGCGGGCCAAATATCGTTGCACCGATGATCAGAACGGCCAGCACGATCAAGAACTTTCCATATCGATTTGCAAAATTCATTGGATTTCCTCCGTGGCGGTGACCCGCCGACCTTTGGATCTACTTTACCGCCATGTCCTCGTGGTGAGAATCGCCAAAGCCAAAGCCGTTGTCGTGAAGGTCCACAAGAATTCCGCTCCCCTCGGGCGTTGGCGTAGAGAGGCCCGTTTTCTGGCGTGGATGGCCCTCGCCGAACTCTCGACGAACGATTTGCAAATCCGCGCCTCTTCCCTCATTATTATTTGTTTGCTCAGGGATGCAGCGCGCTTCCGCTGCGGCTGTTCGCAATTCATCTTCAATTTTTATTGCTGATCGAGTTTTTAGCGATCGTTCAAAGGAGTGGCATGGAAAAGCCATCAAAAATCGCGCCCGCCAAGGGGAAACTCGGAATTTTGCTTCCCGGCATGGGCGCTGTCAGCACCACGTTTATGGCCGGCGTCGAGCTCGTCCGCAAAGGCAAGTCGCAGCCCGTGGGCTCGCTCACGCAGATGGGCACGATTCGCCTGGGCAAGCGCACGGATGGGCGTTCGCCGCTGATCCATAAGTTTGTTCCGCTTGCCGAACTGAAGGACCTCACCTTTGGCGGCTGGGATATTTTCAAGGACAACGCTTACCAGTCTGCCGCGAATGCGGGCGTGCTGAATCCCCAGGACCTGGAGAAAGTGAAGCCGTTCCTCTCTACCATCAAGCCCATGAAAGCGGCGTTCGATCACGATTTCGTGAAACTGATCGACGGCCCGAACGTCAAGAAGGGCAAGAATAAGTACGAACTGGCTCTGCAAATCAAGGAAGACATCGCCAACTTCCGCAAGACTTCGCGTGTTTCGCGGCTGGTCACCTGCTGGTGTGGCTCGACGGAATCGTTCGTCAAGCCTGAAGAAGTCCACTCCACGCCGGAAAAGTTCGTTGAAGGGATGAAGTCCAATCACCCGTCGATCGCGCCTTCCATGCTCTATGCCTGGGCCTCGGTGACCAGCGGGGTGCCTTACGCAAACGGCTCGCCGAACCTCAGCGTGGATATCCCTGCAATTGAACGGCTCGCGCACGACCACAACGTTCCCATCTGCGGAAAAGATTTCAAGACCGGTCAGACGCTGATCAAGACTGTGCTCGCCCCGGCGTTCAAAGCGCGCATGCTCGGTCTGGATGGTTGGTTTTCCACCAACATTCTCGGCAATCGCGACGGCGAAGTTCTTGAGGACCCAGGATCATTCAAGACCAAGGAAGAATCCAAGCTCAGCGTGCTGGAATATATTCTTCAGCCGCAGTTGTATCCGAAGCTCTACGGCAAGATGTGCCACAAAGTGCGCATCAACTACTATCCGCCGCGCGGCGACAACAAAGAAGGCTGGGACAATATCGACATTTTTGGCTGGCTCGGCTATCCCATGCAGATCAAGGTGGATTTCCTCTGCCGCGATTCTATTTTGGCCGCGCCGATTGTACTCGACCTCGTGTTGTTTATGGACCTGGCGCAGCGCGCCGGAATGCGCGGCATTCAGGAGTGGCTCAGCTTTTATTTCAAGTCGCCGATGACCGCGCCCGGACTTTACCCCGAGCACGACCTCTTCATTCAGTCCATGAAACTGAAGAACACTCTTCGGTGGATGAAGGGCGAGGATCTCATCACCCACCTCGGCCAAGAGTATTACGATTAACTTGTGCTAGTCGCCGTGGGCTGCAGCGGATTTTGCTTCGACGGCGTCAAGCACGCGTGCCGAATAAATCAAAGCGGCGCCAGCGTTCATGCTCACGGCAACACCCAGGGCTTCTGAGATTTCTTCTTTGCTGGCGCCAGCTTTAAGCGCCGCGTCCGTGTGGAACACAATGCAACCGTCGCAGCGAGTGGTGACAGCGCACGCAAGAGAGATCAACTGGCGCGTCTTTTCCCCGAGCTTGGTCGTCTTCGAGTTGGCGGCACTCAATGTTTGGTATCCGCGAAGGGTATCAGGCGACAGCTTGCCTAGCTCCCCCACTCTGTTACCGATTTCCTTATGGTACTGATTCCAGTCCATGACCATAGTGATGTCTCCTGTTTTGAGAAGTTCAATTCGCGCGCGATTATACTCTCGACTCGCGCGAATGTGATATCGTTTCGAGTTCACCCGAGCCATCCGGGTTGCAAGGCGGTTGAAGCGGCGAGGCGCACCCCTTTCCTCGTGAGCCGCGAGAGCAGTCGAACTTATTCCAAGGAGCCGCAGCCATGAAGAATTCCTATAACGGCCAAACAGTGCCCTCGAATGGCCTAGCAATCGGTTACAGCGGCGGTGAGCTGCAAGTGCCAGACTCACCCATTATTCCCTTCATCGAAGGGGATGGCACGGGGCGCGACATCTGGAAAGCCTCGCGGCGCGTGTTTGACGCCGCGGTGGAGCAGGCCTATGGCGGAAAGCGGCGCGTGGCTTGGTTCGAGGTTTTCGCCGGAGAAAAAGCTTTCAAAACTTTCAATGAGTGGCTGCCCAACGAGACTGTCGACGCGATCCGTGATTTTCGCGTGGCCATTAAAGGCCCGCTCACAACGCCTGTTGGTGGCGGCATCCGCTCCTTGAACGTGGCGCTGCGACAACTCTTGGACCTTTATTCGTGCGAACGCCCGGTGCGCTACTTCAAGGGTGTTCCCTCCCCAGTGCGCGAACCGGAAAAAATGGATGTATTCATCTTTCGCGAGAACACCGAGGACGTTTACATCGGCATCGAGTGGAAATCCGGAACGCCTGAAGCGAAGAAGCTATTGGAATTCCTGAACAACGACATGCTCAAGGATGGGAAGAAGCAGATTCGCTGGGATTCCGGTGTAGGGATCAAGCCCATTTCGCCGACGGGGACGAAACGGCTGGTGCGCCGGGCCATCAAGTACGCGCTGGCCAACAAGCGCGCGAGCGTCACACTGGTGCACAAAGGCAACATCCAGAAATTTACCGAGGGCGCGTTTCGCGACTGGGGCTATGACCTCGCGCGCGAAGAGTTCCGCGCGCAGACTGTAACCGAGCGCGAAAGCTGGATCGTGGACAATCTCGACAAAAACTCCGCGCTTACCATTGAGCAGAATGCCGCGCTGATTGAGCCTGGGCTGGATCAAGCCCCCGAAGCATTCCGGAAATCCGTCCACGCCGAAGTGAAACAGACGCTTGACTCGATTTACGCAACTCACGGCAAGGGTCAGTGGAAGCAAAAGCTGATGATTAACGACCGTATCGCCGATTCCGTGTTTCAGCAGGTGCTGATGCGCGCCGATGAATACAGCGTACTGGCCACTTCCAATTTGAACGGCGACTATTTGTCGGATGCTTGCGCCGCGCAGGTCGGCGGGCTGGGCATGGCCCCGGGCTCAAATATCGGCGACGGCTTCGGCGTTTTCGAGGCCACTCACGGCACCGCCCCGAAGTATGCAGACAAGGATGTGATTAATCCAAGCTCGGTGATGCTCTCGGGCGCGATGATGTTCGAGTTCCTTGGATGGAAGGAAGCGTCCACGCTGATCGAGGATGGCATCGCGCGCACCATTCAGCAGAAGCGCGTGACCTACGATCTCGAGCGGCTGATGCCGGGCGCGACGAAGGTAGGCACGTCCGCGTTCGCTTCCGCCATCATCGAGAACATGAAGGGCGCTGCGGTGGCTCGCTAGCCGAAACAAGTATTTAGGCGCCCAGACACAAAGCACGCAAAGAATTCACCAAAGAGAGTTCTGTTGGAGACGGGGAGAGGCATGAGCAGAAAAAAGGTGACAGTGGTAGGCGGTGGTTTCGTGGGTTCGACCACGGCACAGCGCATCGTGGATCTGGAACTGGCCGACGTGGTGCTCACTGATATTTTGGACGGGCCGCCGGCGGGCAAGGCTCTGGACATGGTGGAGTCCGGTCCGATTACGCGCACGGATTCGCATGCGACCGGCATTTCCACTGCGAACGGCAACTATTCCGGCACCGCGGGAAGCGACGTTGTCGTGATCACCGCTGGATTTCCGCGCAAGCCGGGAATGAGCCGTGACGATTTGCTAAAGGCCAACTACGACGTGGTGAAGGCCGTTGTCGAACAAATTGTTAAGCATTCTCCCAATTGCATCATCATCGTGGTCACGAACCCGCTTGACGCCATGGCTCAGGCTGCGCTGAAGGTGAGCGGCTTCCCAAAAAATCGCGTCCTCGGCATGGCCGGCGTACTGGACTCCGCGCGCATGAGCTCTTTTGTCGCGATGGAGTGCAAAGTCAGCGTGGAAAACGTGCACTCGTTCGTGCTCGGCGGCCACGGCGACGACATGGTGCCGCTGCCGCGCTATTCGACGGTGGCGGGAATTCCCCTCCCCGATCTTTTGCCGAAAGAGCGCATCGACGCCATCGTCGAGCGCACGCGCAAAGGCGGTGCCGAGATCGTGAACTTGCTCAAGACCGGCTCGGCCTATTACGCTCCGTCTGCGGCAGCCGTCGAAATGGTGGAAGCGATCCTCAAGGACAAGAAAAAAATTCTGCCCTGCGCCGTCTATCTCGACGGAGAATACGGAATCAAAGGACTCTTTGTCGGCGTGCCCGTGAAACTCGGCGCCAAGGGCGTCGAAGAAATCATCCAGATTAAGCTGACGCCCGAAGAGAACGCCGCGCTACAAAAGTCTTCGGCGTCAGTTCGCGAGCTTGTGACCGTACTTGGACTCTAAGTTCGAAGCACGGAGACTACAGACAAAGCCATGTTGAAACGTTTGATGATGCTGTTGGTGGTGGGCCTAGTGCCACTGCTGACGTTCTCGTTTGCCCAAAATACAGTCAAGAACGGGAATCCTGTCCTAGTGGCGCTGGTCAAAATGCCCTACGTGGGCGAGCGCAACGTCCCCGAACTGTCCGGCGGTCCGGACTATCTTGAGCAAGGCGGCCTCCGCAAGCTCCTCGAAGACCAAGGATTTCAAACCAAGCTCGCGTCTCCCGTAGCTCTCTCCTCAGACGAGGAAAAGGCCTACGGCTCCTGGAACCGCCTCGCACTAGCCGAGGGCCAGCTTGCAAAAGTCGTCGCCGACGAGCGCCGCAGCGGAACTCTGCCCGTGGGTCTTCTCGCGAATTGCAGTTCAATTCTCGGCATGCTGAGCGGGCTACAACATTCCGGCCCCAGCGCGAAGCCCTTGCGCGTGGGCATGGTCTTCGTTGACGCCCACGGCGATTTCAACACTCCAGAGACGACGCTGAGCGGCATGCTCGGCGGCATGCCCGTCGCCGTCGCCGCCGGACAGTGCCTCACACGTATGCGCCTTAAGACTGGTTTGGAACCGGCCGTTCCCACTCGGCACATCGTCGAGGTTTGTGTGCGCGACACCGATCCGCTGGAGCAGGAGCTTCTAGACCGCTCGGACATTCAGCAGCTTGCCCTGGAAGACGTTCGCACGCGCTCGGCGACTCTTCACAGCGCGATGAAGCGCCTTTCCGAAGCCACCGACGTAATCTACATTCACGTGGACATGGATGGACTCGATCCGCGCGAAGTCCCCGGCCACCCGCTCACCGTTCCCGGGGGACCGACAAGCCTCGAACTGGCTGCGGCCCTGACCGAAATGTTTAAGTACGAGAGGGTCGCCGCGTTCGGCGTGGCCTCAACGCCTTACGGCGACAAGGACAAAACCGGTGTTTCGCGCCAAGCCGCGTACAATTTGATTCTCGGCGCCGCCAAGGGCGTGCAACAGCGCGGAGCGAACTAGCTCCACGTCGACAACACTACTAGCCCGGTAGACTCAGCCTCATGCAATCCCGGCCTACCAACCAAAAACTTTGCTCGCCCCGTACACCAGCCCCAAAGTAAACGCTGCAATCACCACTTCTCCGATCGCCCCCACCGCGAACGGCCGCAGCCCCTGCTTGCGCATGTCGCTGAAATTGGTGCGCAGCCCGACACCCGCGAACGTGAGCAAAAACGCCCAACGCGAAAGATTGGCCAGCGCCCCCACCTGATCCTTATTGAAGAAGTGATACGTCGCGAGCAACGAGATCAGCAAGAACCCAAGCACAAACTTCGGGAATTTCTGCCAAAGAAACGCTGCCTTGTTCCCCACCGCTTGCGCCTGTCCTTTGCTAGCCCAGTAAATCGCATAAGCCAGCACCACAAATCCAATCATCGCGTTACGCGTGGACTTGACCAACACGGCAAGTTTTCCAGCCGCATCGGAGTACAGCGCTCCTGCGGCAGTAGCTTCCGCGGTATTGTCCACGCCGAGGCCGGCCCACAGCCCATACGCCTTGTCGCTCAAATGCAGGAAGTGTCCGATCACCGGAAAGGTGAACAGAGCCAGCGCTCCCAGCGCCAGAATCGCCGCAATCGAGAACGAGGAATCTTCGTCGTCGGCTTCAATCGCACCCTTGGTGGCGATGATCGCGCTCACTCCACACACCGCCGAACCAACGGCAAGAAGCGTCGTCAATTTAGGCTTGAGCTTGAACAACCGCCCCAGAAACGTCATGAACGCCAGCGACCCGATGATCTCGATCGCCACGAGAAGCAGGCTGACACCGCCAAGCTTCAAAATATCTCCCAGCAGAAAACGTGCCCCCAGCAGTACGATTCCCGCCTTCAGCCAGAATTCATAAGTTGCCACGCCGGTGCGGAAAATCTCCGGAACGCCGACAGTGTTCGAGATCAGAAGGCCCAGCACGATCGCCCACAGCACATACTCGATGTTTGGAAACGTCCAGTGATGTGCCTTCGCGTAAGCGCCGACGTTTTGCTCCAGCAACTTCCCCGCGTAACCGACCGCCGCCAGCAATAAAACCCCCGGGATGACGCGCAAGAATCGCAACGCCGGCTGAACCGGCTGCACCTGCGGAACCGTGATGACATCAGCCATGTTTCGTTATCTCCGTTTTCCTTAAAATCTTCACCAAGGGATATGTTTGAAAACGCCGGTCCGCACCAGCAGCGCCAGAAGCAACGCCACCACTACGGCCCAGGTGTCCAGCGACAGCTTCCAACGGCTTCCCGACTTCCCTGCTGCTTCTGCACCCATAGGTCTGCTCCTGACTTTTTAACTCACCGAAGTACGTGGTAAGTCTCGATCGTTCCGATTCGCTTCCCAAAACTTCGCGCTGAGTTCCTCAACGTCGTGCGAAGCCACGCGGCCTACAATCAACAAAGCCGGCGCCGGAAGTCTTTCTTCGCTCGCCAAACGCGCTACACGCGACCAGCGCACTCGCTGTTGGGCACCGGTAGCCTGCGAAACAATCACACACGGCAGGTCCGCCGGCAGCCCGCCGCCTAGCAAACGCTCCGAAACTTCCGCATAATTCGCGCCCGGCATGTACAAAACAAGCGTAGTCGTACTGGTGACGCACCCCCAGTCCATCGCGCTCCCGTCATTTCCGCGTGAAAACGTCGTAAACAGGATTTGCGAAGCCACCCGCCGATCCGTGAGCGAGATTCCCGCTGCCGCTGCCGCTCCCAGCGCTGCGCTGATGCCGGGAACAATCTCATATTCAATTCCCGCGCCGCGAAGCGCTTCAATCTCTTCCCCGGCCCGGCCAAAAACAGACGGGTCGCCGCCCTTCAATCTCACCACCGTCGCTTGCGTCCGCCCATAAGAAACCAGCAGCGCGTTGATTTCATCTTGCGTAAGAAGTTTCTGGCCAGCACGTTTCCCCACATTGATGATCTCGGCGGTAGGCGCAATCTTCGCCAAAACGCCATCGCTAACCAGAGCGTCGCGCAGCACAACATCGGCGCAAGCGAGCAGCCGCGCCGCTTTCAAGGTCAGCAGGTCAGGATCGCCCGGCCCCGCCCCAATGATATAAACTTTGCCCATCACGCCACGCACTCCCCGCGCCCCAATTTCAGCGAATAAGTCTCCGTATCGCCCCAATCCACAAAAAGGTCCTCGGTTGTGACGTTGACTTCCGCCAAAGGATGGAGCCGTTCCTTGATGGCCTTGTCCGGCGTGCGCGACACCCACGCCGAAAACGATTCCGTCGCCTGCCGGTCCGCCTGGTAGAACGCCAGCAGTTCGCGGATGATCGCAGGAATCGGTCGCGCTGGAACGGACATGATCTGCCGCGCAAAACGCACCCTTTCGGCATTCACCCTTCCGCCAAGCAAAAGTTGATAGTAAGGAGCCTGCTGCTCCCCAACTTTCCTGACGTTTCCATAAAATCCGATATCCGCAATGTGATGATGCCCGCAGGAATTGGGGCAGCCGCTGATCTTGATGCGCAGCTTCTGGATTTCCGGGTCAGTGTAACCGTTTAGCTCCCGAGAGAGCACTTCGGCCAGCGTGAGCGACCGCGTGATCCCCAGATTGCAGGTCGTCGCTCCCGGGCATCCCGTGACGTCAGAAATCGTCCGCGCTCCGGGTGTCGCCAGGTCAAGTGCTCCCAGCTCGTCGTAAATCGCGCGCACACGGTCAAACGGAACCCACGGAATGACCAGATCCTGGTTGACCGCGATGCGCACGCCGCTCAGCTCGTTTTTTTCCAGAACATCGGCAAGCCCGCGCATCTGATTGCTATGAAATGTTCCAGCCGGTAGTTTGATCCACACGCCACCGTACCCGGCCTGCCGCTGAGACATCAGGTTGTGCTCGGCCCAACGGTCGTATTCGGGGTCAACTTGCGTGTCCACTGGAGCGGAAGACAATGGCAGCGCAGCGATCGTCACTAACGACGGCTGAATCGGCGAAGGTACGATAAACTTTTCCGGCGGGGCCGTCGAAACCTTGCGCTTCTCCGCCACCAGACGGCGGAACTCCTCGATTCCCTTAGCCCGCAGTACGTATTTCAATCTCGCCAGGAGCTTGTTCTTGCGGTTTCCCGTTTCCGTGAAAACTCGCAGAACCGCTTCAATGGTCGGCAGCAATTCTTCTTCCGGTAGAAAATCCGTCAGGACCGCCGCCTCGGTTGGCAAACTGCCCAGCCCGCCGCCCACGAGAACCTTGAAGCCGCGGCGCGAGGTCCCATTGTTGCCGCGAACCTGAGCGATTAGCCCGACATCATGGATCCCCGCAACCGCGCAATCGCCATCGTTCTCGCAGCCAGAAAAAGCTATCTTGAACTTGCGCGGCAAATCGTGAAAATCTGGATGCCGCAACAGGTATCGCGAAACGCCCAAAGCATACGGCGTCACATCAAACGCTTCACCCGGGCAAATCCCCGCCACTGGGCAAGCCGTGACGTTGCGCACCGTGTTCCCGCAAGCCTCCCGCGTGGTAAGTCCCGCATCCGCCAGCAACCGCATGGCCGCGCCCACGTTTTCCAGCTTCACAAAGTGAAATTGAATGTTTTCCCGTGTCGTGAGGTGCCCCCGCCCCGTCGAATACTCGTCCGCAATATCCGCCAACACGCGGAGCTGCGCAGCCTTTAGCACGCCCGCCGCAATCTTGACACGCAACATCTGAAATCCCGGCTGTCGCTGCCCGTAGGTCCCGTGCTTCAAGCGAAAAGGCCTAAATTGCTCCGGCGTGATCGTCCCGCTCTGCAGCTCCCGAGCGCGCTCTTCAAAACGCACGATTTCCGCTTCGATGGCCTCTCGGCTATGCCGTTCTTCAATCTCGGTTAGGGTTGCAACACTCATGGTCCTCGGCTCCCAGATTGCATGTCTCCGAAAAATCCTCGACACAAAAAACAAAAAAGCCCACATATCCAGGTGCTCTGGCATGTGGGCTTCGGAACTTTATGATTCAGCTACAGCTAAGTCCGGAAACTCCTCTGGCCAGAGATGGGGCTCGTGCAACACGCAGCGTTGCACAGGCACGAACAACACATCATCTGGCGACAGTTCGTCATGAAACTGAAGGATACTTTCCAGGCGGTACCCTTGTCAAAGGGAGCCTTCCTGAAAAGATTAGATGCATCCCATTCAAAAAAGTAATCAACTCCAACCAATTATTTCTTGGACCTCACGGCCTACTGTGCCCCGACTATCGTGGCCGTCTTGATGGAATCCAACTTCGGCCATCCCTTGTCTATATAGGGTTTACCTAGCTTGGAGATTTGGTCCTGCTCCGGGCCGTTGTCGCCATATTGGTCGTAGAGCATCTCGACGATGTTCATCCCTTTCCCGTCGACCACCCCAAAGGGCGAGAAGCCTTGCCGGTCGAGGCCGGGGTTATCCTTTAGATTGATGAAGATCTGCGTCGAGCGGGTATTAGGCGAGTTCGTTTTCGCGTACGTCAGGTACCCGCGCTTATTGGACTGAGTGACGGGCTCATCATGGATGTTGGCCTGATCCCACGCTGCCGAAACAGGGGGATACGCGCTGAGGCCAAACTGCACCACGAACCCGGGCACCACACGGAAAAAGCTGGCGTTGTCATAGAAGTGATGTTTCACCAGGTTGTAGAAGCGGTCGGCCCCGATGGGAGCCCAGTCGCGGTGCACAGTCACCGTAAAGTCCCCTCGGGTGGTGGTAAATTTCACTTGAAAGGTATCCGGCGCTTTGTCCTTCAGCAGCGCCGCGCGAAGCAAGGCGCGATCAAAGCCCGGCTTCGGCGTGGGCGCGGGCGAGGGTGCGCTTGCTGCCGCCGGCGCACTCGCCGGCGTCCCAGGCGCAGACGCTGCGGGAGCTGGAGTTTCCGCCTTTGGCGGGGCGGGCGCCTCGGCCTTGGGCTGCTCAGGTGGCGGCGCTTCCGCTGTTTGCTCTTTCTTGCACCCGGATAGCGCCAATCCCATTCCCGCAAAGACCAAAACCCACTTTGCCGATTTCATCTTTAAACGACCTCCTCTATTTTCTTCGCAAACCGTTGCTCGATTTACTTTCCGCCATGTAATTCGCGGCTGACGCGCTCCACTTCCGTCATAACTCGAAGAGTATTCTCGCCGAGAATTTTCCTTACGTCACCCTCCGAGTAGCCTTTTTTCAACAGGGCCTCCGTAATCTTGGGCAACTTCGTCGCGTCTTCCATGCCGAACGGCATATTGGCGCCATCGAAGTCCGAACCCAGCCCCACGTGATCGATTCCGGCCACTCTCACCGCATGCTCGATATGCTCGATGATCGCCGTGTACTCGACTTTGGGGAGTTTGCCTTGGGCGACAAATTCCCGCGTGATACGCTCGCCTTCGATCAGTTGGCAGCCTTCGTCGTCACCCGCGCAGTGCTTCCGAACCTCTTCGCCAAGCTCCTTGGCGATTTCCGGTGTCGCCTTCCCGCGGTACTCTTGGTTGAGAAATCCCACGTGATAGTTGATCTGAACTACTCCGCCTTTCGCGGCCAGGTCTTTCATCATCTGGTCCGTCATGTTGCGAGGTGCATCGCAGATCGCGCGGCACGAGGAGTGCGAAGCAAACGGCGGCGCCTTGCTCGTTTCCAGGACGTCGTAGAACGTCTTGTCACTGACGTGAGAAATGTCCACGATCATTCCGAGCCGGTTCATTTCCCGAACGACATCCTTGCCGAAATCCGTCAGCCCGTTGTGCACGGCCTTGTCCGTCGAAGAATCCGCCCATTCATCGTTGCCGCTGTGCGTAAGCGTCATGTAGCGAACACCCAGCGCCGCATAACTCCGCAGCACGCCGAGATTCGCATTGATCATGTGCCCGCCCTCGACTCCCATCAGTGCGGCAATCTTCCCCTGCTTGCGGGCTTCACGAACCTCTGCTGCTGTTGTGGCCAGCATTAAATCCTGTGGATGAGCACGAACCTGCTCGCGAACCGCGTCGATTTGCGTCATCGCGCGATTGACCGCTTCCGGCCCAGTCACCTTGCTCGGAATCCAGATCGAGAAAAAGATCGCGCCGAGTCCGCCTTCCTTCATCCGCGGGATGTCGATACTCCCTGTAGCACTGCGCGGGCCCAAATCGAACTTGCCGTCGAGAAAGCGCTGCGTCGTGTCATCGTGCGTGTCCACGACAATGGACGAAAAATGGAGCTTCTTCGCACGCGCCGAAATGTCGTCCGCCGTCACGGTTGCCGCCAGAAATGCTGCGGCTGAAACGACGATCCCAGCCGTAAGGAGTGTGCGCACCATTTCAACTCTCATTTCTCCACAGAGTCCAAACGATCTCTATTGCGCCTGCAGTTCCCTGCTGACCTTTTCGGTCTGCTCCATCACGCGCAGCGTGTTCCCGCCGAGAATCTTTCGAATGTCTTCGTCCGTATACCCCTTGCGCATCAGCGCTTCGGTGATTTTCGGCAGCTTCGAGCAATCTTCCATTCCCTCCGGCATGTCCGCTCCATCGAAATCCGAGCCCAGGCCCACGTGCTCAGCGCCCACCAGTTTCACCGCATGGTCGATGTGGTCGATAATTCTTTCCCAACTCACGTGTGGGAGCTTTCCTTCCTCCATTGCTTGTTTCTGCTTCTCCGCCATCTTCCGCCCAAAACATTCCTGGTCGCCGCCGCATTCCTTCTTGAACAGGTCGAACTGCGCTACCACCCCGCCTGTTAGTTTGTCCGAAGCATCTTTATAGGCCTGGTCAATAAAACTCCGTTCATAATTGATTTGTATGACCCCGCCCTTCGCCGCCAGCGCTTTGATCATGTCATCCGACATGTCGCGCACGTGATTGCACAGCGCGCGGCAGGACGAGTGCGAAGCAATCAGCGGCGCCTTGCTGACTTCCAGCGCATCATAAAACGTCTTGTCGCTGACGTGCGAAATGTCCACCATGATTCCCTGCCGGTTCATCTCCCGAACGATGTCCTTGCCAAAATCCGTCAGCCCATTGTGAACCGGCTTGTCCGTGGAGGAATCCGCCCATTCGTCATTATAAAAATGAGAAAGCGTCATATACCGCACGCCCAGATCGCCGAACATCCGCAGCACGCGAATGTCGTTTCCGATCATGTGGCCGCCTTCCACGCCAATCAGCGCGGCAATCTTGCCCTGCTTGTGCGCTTCGCGAACTTCTGCTGCCGTGCGGCATAGCACCATATCTCTCGAATTCTTGCGCACGTTCTCATGCACCGCATCAATCTGATCAAGCGCCTTCTGCACCGCCGGAGGCCCCATGATGCGCCCGTCAATCCAGATCGAAAAGAAAATGGCGTTCATCCCCCCATCGATCATTCGAGGAATGTCCACGTGCCCGTCGGGATTCCGCTTGGCGATGTCGTAGCCTTTGGAGAAAAACCGCTGCGTGGTGTCGTCGTGCGTATCCAGCACAATCGTAGAGAAGTGCAATTTCTTGGCGCGCTCCGCAACATCGTCTGCGCTTGCGGGCGCACTCAGCCGCGAACCCGCAACCAAAACGCCACACACACACAAACACGCTGCGAAACACCGCCTAAATCGGGTCACGTGAAGCTCCTTAGGAAGACGCGAGACGCGCCACTCAAAATGTCCGTGAGATTCTAACTCAAGCATCGCTGCGGCGGCGTAAAAACCGCCTCGGAGGCGCGCTCAGCCGGCCCCGCCGGCGGCCGTCTCCGGCCGTTCGGTGAAAGCCGCCTTGATGTAGTCCGCGTTGCTCTGTGCGATGACTTCCAGCCTGATCTCTTTCGGGCAAGCCGCTTCGCATTCGCCGATATTGCTGCAATTGGCAAAGCCTTCACGATTCATCTGCCTAATCATGGCCAGCGCGCGTCGGTCGCGTTCCGCCTGCCCTTGCGGGAGATGCGCCAAGTGCGAAATCTTCGCGCCCACGAACAACGCCGCGGCTCCGTTCGGACACGCTGCCACGCACGCTCCACAGCCTATGCACGCGGCCGCGTCCATTGCCAGATCCGCGTCCTGTTTGCGAACGGGGATAGCGTTACCATCGGGCGCGCTGCCAGTGGGCACGGAAATGAATCCGCCCGCGGCGATGATGCGGTCGAAGGACGAGCGATTCACCGCCAAATCTTTGATCACCGGAAACGCCGCGGCACGCCACGGCTCGATGTAGACTTCGTCGCCGTCCTTGAAGTGGCGCATGTGCAACTGGCAAACGGTGGTGCCCTTAAACCCGCCGTGCGCCTTGCCGTTGATCATCATGCCGCACATCCCGCAAATTCCTTCGCGGCAATCGTGATCAAAAGCGATTGGGACTTCGCCGCGATCGGTGAGTCTCTCGTTCACGACGTCGAGCATTTCGAGGAACGACATGTCCGGGCTGATGTCGCTTGCCTCGTAGACGACCATTTTGCCGGCAGCATCTCGGTTTGCCTGTCGCCAGACGTGGAGCGTCAGGTTCATTACTTGTAACTCCGCTGCGAGAGCTTCACGTTCTCGAATACAAGCGGCTCCTTGTGTAGAATGGGACCCTGGCCTTCGCCGGCGTATTCCCACGCCGCGACGTAGGCGAAGTTCTCATCGTCGCGCAGCGCTTCGCCGTCCGGAGTCTGGCTCTCTTCCCTGAAATGGGCACCGCATGACTCTTTTCGATGGAGGGCATCAATGCACATCAGTTCGCCGAGCTCCAGAAAATCGGCGACTCGTCCCGCTTTCTCGAGGGCTTGGTTCAGCTCGACATCACTGCCTGGCACGTTGACATCGCGCCAGAACTCCGCGCGCAGCGCCCGAATCAGGTTGATCGCGGTCTGGAGTCCGGCCTCGTTGCGCGACATGCCGCAGTAGTCCCACATGATCTTCCCCAGCTCACGGTGGAACGACATCACGGTGCGCGTACCCTTGATCGAGAGAAACCTTCTCGTTCTCTCCCTGACCGCATCCTCGGCTGCCGTGAATGCGGCGTGAGAGGTGTCGACTTTCTCCGGCTTATTCCTGGCGAGGTAGTCGCCAATCGTGTTCGGGATGACGAAGTAGCCATCGGCCAGACCCTGCATCAGCGCGCTCGCACCGAGCCGGTTTGCTCCGTGATCGGAGAAGTTGGCCTCGCCGGTCACGTGAAGCCCCTCGATCGTGCTCATCAGATTGTAGTCGACCCAGAGGCCGCCCATCGTATAGTGCACCGCGGGATAAATGCGCATCGGCACCTCGTACGGATTCTCACCCGTGATGCGCTCGTACATCTCGAACAAATTCCCGTACCGCTCGTTGATCACGTCGCGTCCGAGGCGCTTGATGGCGTCCGCAAAGTCCAGGTAGACGCCCAACCCC
>Ga0137418_10000430_pt1 | contig 37529 bp, 30 predicted proteins | sample CZODoug3_1_2_16f_FD_122242 | JGI IMG/M metagenome (GOLD analysis project Ga0137418, IMG submission 122242) | Vadose zone soil fungal communities from Angelo Coast Range Reserve, California, USA - CZODoug3_1_2_16fungal (Hybrid Assembly) | ecosystem: Environmental > Terrestrial > Soil > Vadose... | reverse complement strand
GCAGGCAGCGGCCACCGAGTGGCTGGTCTCCCGCGCGGATGTCGGCCGTCCCGGCGGCCAGTTGGTGGTGATCGAGCGCGCCGAGCCTCGCACGCTCAATCCCGTCGTCGCCGTCGACGCGCCGTCGAAGGAGATTCTCGCGCGGACGACGGCCGATCTGATTCACGTCGATCGCGAGACGCAGCAGCCGCAGCCCGCGCTCGCGCGGTCGTGGACGGTGTCGCCGGACGGGCGGCGGTTCACGCTCTCGCTGCGCCACGGCGTGCGCTTTTCCGACGGGCAGCCGTTCGACGCCGACGACGTGGTGTTCTCGTTCACGGTGTACCTCGACGAAAAGGTCGGCTCGCCGCAACGCGACCTCCTGATCGTCGGCGACAAGCCGATCACCGTCCGCAAGATCGACCAGTACACCGTTCAAGTGGACCTGGCCGAGCCGTACGCGATCGGCGAGCGGCTGTTCGACAGCGTGGCGATGCTGCCGCGCCACCTGCTCGAGACGCCGTACACCGAAGGCCGCCTCGCGCGGATGTGGGCGGTCGGCACGGCGGCGGACGCGTTCGCGGGGCTGGGCCCGTTTCGGCTGAGGGAATACGTGCCGGGCCAGCGGCTCACGCTCGAGCGGAACCCGTTCTACTGGAAGACGGATCGCGCGGGCACCCACCTGCCCTATCTCGACCGGCTCGTGTTCGTCTTCGTGCCGAGCGAAGACGCGCAGGCGCTGCGGTTCCAGGCGGGTGACGCCGACGTGACCACGCGCCTCAGCGCGGCCAACTTCGAGGTCCTGATGCGCGACCGGGGCAGGCGCAACTACGATCTGCTCGACGCCGGCCCCGGGCTCGATTACACGTTCCTGTTCTTCAACCAGAACACCGTCGCGCCGAACGACGCGCCGCAGGTGGCGCGCCGGCGCGGGTGGTTCCGGCAGCTGGCGTTCAGGCAGGCCGTGTCGCTGGCGATCGATCGCGACGCGATCGTCCGCCTCGTCTATCGCGGTCGCGCGACGCCGCTGTGGGGACACGTGCCGCCGGGCAACAAGCTGTGGGTCAACCGGTCGCTGCCGAGGCCGTCGCGGTCGCCGGATCGCGCGCGCGAACGGCTCCGGAGCGCAGGCTTCTCGTGGAACGCCGCCGGCGCGCTGGTCGACAAGGACGGGCAGGCCGTCGACTTCACGATCGTCACCAACACCGGCAACACCGAGCGGATACAGATTGCGACGATCGTCCAGGACGACCTCAAGCAGGTCGGTATCCGGGTGGGCGTCGTGACGCTCGAGCTGCGCACGCTCCTCCAGCGCCTCCTGACGACGCACGACTACGACGCGTGCGTCCTCGCGCTCGGCGCCAGCGATGGCGATCCCTCGACCGAGATGAACGTCTGGCTGTCGAGCGGCGGGACCCACCTGTGGAACCCGGAGCAGGCCTCCCCGGCGACACCATGGGAAGCCGAGATCGACACGTTGATGCGGCGGCAGCTGACGGAACGCGACGTCCAGGCCCGCAAGCGCCTGTACGACCGCGTCCAGGAGCTCGTCGCGGAGAATCTGCCCGTCATCAGCCTTGTCAGTCCGAGTGTGCTCGCCGGCACCACGAAGGGGTTGGGCAATCTGCGTCCGACGATCTTCGACCACCACGCGCTCTGGAACGTCGACGAGCTGTTCTGGCGCGGGAGGCCAGCCGGTGGGACGCGATGAGGTAAGCAAGCCACGCTTTCCGCGTCAACTTCGCGGTCCGGACCGCACGTGGAGCGACGCACGTCTCATCCGCCACTGCCTGAACGGCAACGATCGCGCGTGGGGCGCGCTCATCGACAAATACAGGAACCTGATCTATTCGATCCCGATTAAGTACGGCGCGACCCCCGAGGACGCCGCCGACATCTTCCAGTCGGTCTGCGTGGAGCTGCTCTCCGAGCTGCCGCGCCTCCGCAAGCGCGCGTCGTTCCGCAGCTGGCTCATCACGGTGACGGCGCACCAGGCGTTTCAGTGGAAGCGGAAGATGCGCCGGCGCGCGGAGGAGGAGCTGACGCCGGCGGAGGAGGAGCGGCTCGAGACGGATCCGTCGCCCGACCTGGTCGAACAGGTGCAGCGGGAACAGGTCATGCGTGAAGCGATCGCGGAGCTGTCACCGCGCTGCCGGGAGATGATCACGCTGCTGTTCTTCCACGAGCCTCAGCTGCCGTACCGCGACGTCGCGCGGCAGCTGGGTCTGGCGGTCGGCTCGATCGGCTTCATCCGGGGCCGGTGCCTCAAGCGTCTTCAGAAGATGCTCGAAGGTCGGGGCTTCTAGCGTGGCAGGCCACGGGCAGACGCGCGACGCGCTGATCGATCATCTTGCCGGCGTCCACGCGGCGCGCGCGCGCGCGAGCTTCGTCCGGCGGCATCGCGAGCTGATCGACCCCGCGGTGGTCGACGAGCTGTACGGGCGCGTCGTGCGGCTCGCGCGCGTCGACCTGGAGCAGGCCGATCGCCTGGCGCTGGCCGCGCGGCTGATTGCCGACGCGCTCGACGACGACCTGTCGCGGGCGCAGAGCATCAGGGCGCAGGGGCACGTCCGCGTCATCCGCGGCGAGCACGGCGCCGCACTCAAGCACTACGACGCCGCGGCGAAGCTCTTCCGGCGCGCGGGGCGCGACATCGACGTCGCGCGGACGCTCAACGGGTCCATCGTGAGCCTGATTTCGCTCGGCAAGTACGCCGAGGCGCACGCGTCGGCGCGGCAGGCGCGCGCGCTGTTCGAGCGGCACGGCGTGACGCTCGGCCTCGCGCGCCTCGACACCAACGTCGCCAACATCTTTTCGCGCCAGGACCAGTGGGACAAGGCGCTTCCGCTGTACGAACGCGCGCACCAGGAGCTGTTGAAGAGGGGCGAACCGCAGGACGTCGCGGCGGTCCTGAGCAACCTCGCGCTGGCGCACATCAACCTGAACGACTTCGAGCGCGCGCTGACCACCTATCGCGCGGCGCGCGCGTACTGCGAACGCCACGGCATGCCGCTGCTCGTGCTGCAGGCCGACTACAACATCGCGTACCTGTACTACCTGCGCGGCGAATACACGCGGGCGCTAGACTTGTACCGCGACGCGTACGACGAGAGCGAGCGCGTCGGGGACGGCTATCACAGCGGCCTGTGCGACCTCGATCGGTCCGAGATCTATCTCGAGCTGAACCTCAACGAGGAAGCCGCTGACCTGGCGGACCGCGCCCTCGGCCGGTTCGGCCGGCTGCACATGCTGTACGAAGAGGGGAAGGCGGTGACGAACCTCGCGCTGGCGGCCAGCCGCCGCGGCGGGATTCGCCGCTCGCGCACGCTCTTCGCCCGCGCCCGCCGGCTCTTCGCGCACGAGCGCAACGACGTCTGGCTGGCGCTCGTCGACTTCTACGAGGCGCTCGTGCTCTACCGCGACGGCCAGCCGCAGCCGTCGCGCGAGCTCGCGGCGCACGCGCGCCGTCTCTTCGCCCGCGCCTCGGTGCCTGTGCGGGCCGCGGCCTGCGAGCTGCTGCTCGCGCGGCTCGACCTGCAGGCCGGTCGCCTGCACGCCGCCGAGGAGGCGTGCCGCGCGGTCGTCGAGCAGCCGGCCGCGGCCGACGCGCCGATGCTGGCCTACCAGTCGCAGTTCCTGCTCGGCCTGATCCGCGAGGCGCAGGGCGACCGCAACGGCGCGCTCGACGGCTTTCGCCACGCCTACCACTCGCTCGAGCGGCTGCGAAGCCGCCTGCAGGGCGACAACCTCAAGATCGCGTTCTTCGAGGACAAGCAGGCGGTGTACGAGAGCCTCGTCGCCGCATTGGTCACGAGCACGCCGACGCACCGCCAGATGGACGCGGCGTTCGGCTACATCGAGCACGCGAAGTCACGGAGCCTGGCCGACCTGATTGCGTTCCGCGCCGCGTCGCTCTCGCCGCGCGCCGACGGCGAGACGACCAGCGCCGTGCGCGACCTCCGCCAGTCGCTCAACTGGCATTACCACCAGATCGACGCCGAAGAGGCCAGCCGGCAGAAGGGCGCGACGCGCCGCGTGGACGCGCTGCGCCGCCGCGCCCGCGCGCTCGAAAAGCAGCTCGAGCGATCGCTCGACGAGGTCCGCCGCACCGACGAGGAGTTCTCCGCGCTGCAGAGCGGCGCCACCTTTGGCGTCGACGAGATTCGCGAAAGCCTCGGCGCCGACGCGGTGCTGCTCGAGTACTACCAGGCGCGGGGGCAGCTCTACGTCTGCGTCCTCCGCCAGAACGATCTCGACATCGTGCCGCTCGGCCCCATCGCGCAGGTGCGGCGGGAGCTCCGGCTGCTGCAGTTCCAGCTGTCGAAATTCCGGCTCGGGCCCGAATTCGTCGGGGCCGTCGGCGAGCAGCTGCATGGCGCGACGCTGATGCACCTGCGCCAGCTGTACGACGTGCTGATCGCGCCGGTGCGCGACCGCCTGCACGCGCGCCATCTCGTCATCGTGCCGCACGACCTCCTGCATTTCCTCCCCTTTCACGCGCTGTTCGACGGCGAGCGCTATCTGATCGACGACTTCTCGGTGTCGTTTGCGCCGAGCGCGAGCGTCTATCGGTTGTGCTGGGCAAAGCAGCCGCGCGCCGGCGGCGGCGCGCTGATCATGGGCGTCCCCGATCTGGCGACGCCCTTCATCGCCGACGAGGTGGAGTCGGTCGCGGAGGTGCTGCCGGACACGCGCGTGCTGCTGGGCGGCGCGGCAACGGCCGCCGAGCTGCGGCAGAACGGCTCGACGAGCCGGTTCGTCCACATCGCCACGCACGGGCTCTTCCGGCGTAACAACCCGTTGTTCTCGTCGATCCGGCTCGGCGATGGCCAGCTCTGCGCGTACGAGCTGTACGAGTTGCACCTGCCCGCCGAGCTCGTCACGTTGAGCGGCTGCAGCACCGGCCTCAGCGTCGTTGCGGGCGGGGACGAACAGCTTGGACTCGTGCGGGGCCTGCTGTACGCTGGCGCGCGCGCCGTACTGCTCACGTTGTGGGACGTCAACGACAACAGCACGAGCGCGTTCATGAAGGCGTTCTACTCCCGCCTTCATGACGGCTGGGGTAAGGCGCGGGCGGCCCAGCAGGCAATGCAAGAATTACGGGAACGTTATCCCCACCCCTTTTATTGGGCTCCATTTGCGCTGATTGGCAACGTCGATGCGTCGTAAGCCGTGAAATTCCGCGAACGCCTATATTTTTGAACCGGCACGGAACCCTCAGATCACCAGAGGGACAACCAGGGGCGGGTCAATAGTCATGAAGCACTTCACCATTTGGGATTGGGTCGATTTTTCGCGCGGGGTTGCTGACGAGGGGATGCGCGCCGCCATGGAGGCGCATCTGTCGTCGGATTGCACGCGCTGCGAACGAACCGTTCGCGTGCTGCGCGGTGTGTCGGCCGCGGCGCGCGGCGAGGCCCAGTACGAGCCGCCCGATCGCGCCATGCGATACGCCCGGGCCCTTTACTCTCTCCATCGTCCGGAAAAGACCGGCTTCGCGCGACTCGTCGGCCGCCTGGTCCACGACAGCGCACTCGCCCCGCTCCCCGCGGGCATGCGCTCCGAAGCACAAACCGACGCGACCCGGCACCTCTTGTACGAGGCCGGCGGGTACTACCTGGACGTCCAGGTAGAGCAGCAATCGGAGTCCGGCCGTGTCAGCCTCGTCGGCCAGATTGCCGCCCGCAACAACCCCGACGCCAACACCGGCAACCTGCCTGTCTGGCTGCTAAACCGTACTACCCTGGTGGCGAGTACCACCAGTAACCGCTTCGGCGAGTTTCAGTTGGAAGGCGTCCCTTCCCGCAACCTCCTCCTCCGCGTACCGCTTCCGGATGTCGGCAAACGTCTGGAAGTCTCGCTAAGTCAAGCTGGCGACGGACTTTCCGAGCGCCGTCGGTCCACGCGCACCCGCTTGGGTACCACTAGAACGCGTTAGCCCAACCGTATATTCTTGTAACAATCCGGGCACGGTTGGGTTAACCTTCCCACCCGACCCCCCCGATAACAAGTTCGTCTTGCTACGCGCGTGGAGAGCATGTGTGTCGAATAGCTGTCGTCAGACGCTGACGCGACGACTCGTCAGGTCCGTACCTGGTTTGCTGAGCTTGCTGTTCGTGCTCACGACGGTTGACGCGCGCGCGCAGACCGCGGCCAACGGCGAGTTCCTGCTTCGTGCCCCGGCGGCGCTCGTCAACGACATCGCCGCGCGTCATAACCTCATCGTCGTTCGTCAGCTCGACGGTCAGGACCTTTTTGTCGTGACCCAGGGCTTAGCGGTCGCGCCGCTGATGAACCGAACGACCAGCGCCGCTTCCGCGCCGAACCAGGCGACCGACATCGGCGGCGATCCCGATATCGTGACGTTCGAGCCGAACTCGATCATCTCGACGCCGGAAGTCGCTCTCTCGCTCAACGGTTCGGTCGTCTCGATCCTCGACGGCGTTTCCAACACCTCGCTGACCACCTACTTCGACAACCAGGTGTGGGTGCGCTACGTCGACCAGCCGGCGGCGACGGCGATCGGCCTTGCCGCCAGCCACACGGCCGTCGGCACGGGCGCGGGCGTCGTGGCGGTCATCGACACGGGTGTCGATCCCAATCACCCTGCGCTCGTCGGCTCGCTGGTATCGGGTTACGACTTCATCCATGAGACCGCGGGGATTGCCTCCGAGTGGACCGACATCGATGGCTCGGTCGTGTCGATTCTCGACGGATCCGTGGTGTCGATTCTCGACGGCCGGGCGGTGACGATCAACGGATCCGTCGTCGCGATCCTCGATCAGGCCACGGCCGCGGCTCTCGATCCGTCGCTGCTGCCGCACGCGTTTGGTCATGGCACGATGGTGGCCGGTCTGGTTCACCTTGTGGCGCCGACCGCGCAGATCATGCCGCTCAAGGCATTCCACGCGGACGGCACCTCCACGGTGTTCGATGTCGTGCGCGCGATTTATTACGCGGTCGATCACGGCGCGCGCGTCATCAACATGAGTTTCAGCGCGACGACGCCCTCTCCCGAGATCACCCGCGCCATCAATTACGCGACGGGTCATGGCGTGATTTGCGTCGCGTCCGCGGGCAACCTTGGCCAGGAAACCGTCGTGTACCCGGGCGGCCTGCGCAACGTCGTTGGTGTCGGCTCGACCAACAGCACCACGCCGCCGACACGAAGCACGTTCAGCAACTACGGCGACGCGCTCGTCAGCCTTGGCGCGCCAGGCGAAGCCGTCATCACGACGTATCCGGGCGCCCATTTCGCCGCGGGCTGGGGCACGTCGTTCAGCGCGCCGCTGGCCGCAGGCGCCGCCGCGCTGCTGCTGCGGGTGGACCCCACCGCGGATCCCGGCAAGGTCGCCGATCTGCTCGGCAAGGCGCAGCCGATGATCGCCGGCGGCATGGGGAGGGGGCGGCTCAATCTTCCAGACGCCGTGCGCGGCGCGGCCGACACGGTTTCGCCGACCGTGTCGCTCAGCTCTCCAACCGGCGGCACGCTGTTCGGGAGCATCCTGATTTCCGCGTCCGCCTCTGACAACGTGGGAGTGGCCGGCGTCAGGTTCCTGCTCGATGGCAACCCGCTTGGCTCGGAAATCGCCGCCGCGCCGTTCGAGCAGACGTGGGCGACGACGGCGGCAGCCAACGGCAGCCACGTGCTGACCGCGATCGCCCGCGATCGATCCGGCAACGAAACCACCACCTTCGCCAACGTCACGGTCGCCAACGACAGCGGCGCGCCGACGGCGGCCGTCACCAGCCCGGCAGCCGGCGCGACGCTGAGCGGAACGGTGTCGCTCACCGCCGCGGTCAGCGACGACATCGGCGTAGCCAGCGTGACGTTCCTCGTGGACGGCGCCGCCGCAGGGAACGCGACGCCTGCCGGCCGCTTCTGGAACACGACGACGGCCGCCAACGGCGCGCACGTGGTGAGCGTCGTCGCGCGTGACGCGGCCGGACACGAGACAACCGCAAGCGTCGAGGTCACCGTCCGGAACGACCTGCAGGCGCCCACCGTTGCGTTGACGACCCCCGTCGAAGGCGCGGCCCTTGGCGGTCTCGTCAGCGTGCTGGCGGCCGCAAGCGACGACATCGGCGTGACCGGCGTGCAGTTCAAGGTGGACGGCGCGCTCGTCGGGAGCGAAGACATCGCAGCTCCATACGAAACGCTGTGGGACACGGCTGGTGCGTCGAACGGCAGCCACACGGTAAGCGCCGTCGCACGCGACTCCGCGGGCCACGAGACGACCACGAGCGTCGTCATCGCAGTGTCGAACGACCGTGTTCCGCCCACGGTGGCGTTCCTGAGTCCGACCAACGGCGACCCGGTAGCCGGCGCGATGGCGCTCGTGGCGACGGCGAGTGACAACGTTGGCGTGACGAGCGTGCAGTTCCTCGTGGACGGCGTCGTCTCCGGCGCGCCGGACACGGGACCGCCATACCACTGGTCGTGGGACACCGAGGGTGCGGCCAACGGTCCGCATACGGTGACGGCCGTCGCTCGCGACGCAGCCGGACACGAGACCTCGACCAGCGTCGTGGTGGACGTGGTCAACGATCACGCGCCGCCGACGCTGGCGCTGGTCAGTCGCCCCGAGGGTCACGTGAGTGGCACGGTGCCGCTCGTGGCGACGGCGTCGGATGATGTCGGCGTGGTCAGCGTCGAGTTCCTGGCCGACGGCACCATCGTCGGCCCGACCGTGACGGCTGCGCCGTACGAGTGGTTGTGGAACTCGGCGACGGTGGCCAACGGATCGCACACTATCTGGGCGCTCGCGCGCGATGCCGCCGGTCACGAGACGCTGGCGAGCATATCGGTGACCGTGGCCAACGACAGTGGACCGCCGACGGTGACGCTGACGAACCCTGTGGGCGCGCCGACGGTTACCGGAACAACGCTACTAGCTGCCACGGCGTCCGACGACATCGGTGTGGTGAGCGTTGAGTTCCTGGTTGACGGCGTCCTCAGTGGATTACCCGCCCTCCGCTCACCTTACGAAGCATCCTGGAACACCGCCGGCGTCTCGAACGGACTGCACACCGTCAGCGCGGTCGCGCGCGATGCCGCGGGACACCAGACCACGGCGAGCGCGGTCGTCACGGTGGCGAACGACATCGCGGCACCGACCCTGGTGCTGACCAATCCCGTGAACGGCTCGACGGTGAGCAGCACGGTGACGCTCAGCGCCGCGGTGACCGACGACGTCGGCGTCACGAGCGTGGAATTCCTGGTTGACGGTGCCGCCGCCAGCGGCCCGATCACGGCGCAGCCGTATCAGTGGGGCTGGGCGACGCGTCAGCTGGGCGGCCTCCACACGATCACGGCCATCGCGCGTGATGCGGCGGGACACGAGACGTCCACGAGCGTGCAGGTGACGGTCGTGGAAGACAATCTACCCACCCCATAGCACTGCCGCGTCCGCGGCTGTTTCCTTTTCAGTTCGTCTGCGACTGCCCCGAGCCTTCGGCGGCGATAGTTCGGGTGAGATGAGAGGTCAGTAGTGCCGCGCCACGCACCTCGGGCAGAGTCCGTGCGTGAAATCGGCGTCCGACCGATCCGAGATGAACGCCTCGAGCGGTTCCCACACGCCCTGTTCATTGCGGATGCTCTTGCACACGGAACAAATCCGCAGGAGCCCCTCCAGCTTCACGACGTACCGGAGCAACTGGCGCTCGTGCTCCGCGAGGCGGGCGAACCAGAGCGCCATGACGAGAATCACCGCGCCGCGCGCGACGGTCATCGTCGCCAGCAGCATCGCGTTTTCCGTCGCCCCCATCACGGTCATGACAAATACGGCGTGGAAGAGCGGCACGGCGATCGCGAGCGCGATGGCGGGCGAGCGGCCCGAATACCATGCGGCCAGGCTGACGGGAATCACGTAGACCACCGGGAACTCTGACTGGGGCCCGATGATGAAGTCGGCGCCGACCAGCGCGATGCCCACCAGGAGCCACCACCACGCGTGGACGCGCCCCACCGGCAACAGCCACCAGGGCCGTTCGAGTGTTTCAATGTCCTTCACACTGGAGAGTGTAGCGCCTCGGATCGGGCGCACGCTCGCGAGCGGGAATTGATCGGGGCCGCTACTGCGAGAGCAACAGCGTGACACCGCCGGAGAAGCGCCAGGACGAGGGCACGTTGTCGATGTGCTTGAAATACCTGAAGTCGCCGCGCGCGGCGACACGGTCGTCCAACGGATAGATCAGGCCAGCCCCCAGGTTGAAGCCAAGCTCGGTCGTCTCGAACGACCCCCGGTCCGGTCTCACCTCGACCGAGTAGTGGCCGGCCCCGATCCCGGCAGCCACGTACGGCCGGGCGGCGAAATCGAGGATGTACAGGATGCCCGCGTGTGCCGTCGTCAGCGATGCGTCGACGTCCGGATTGTCAGGCGCCGTATCGAAGACATGCCCGAGCTCGCCCTCGAGCGCGAACTGCGGCGTCACGTAATAGTCCAGGGCGCCCGCCAGCGAGAGCGAGGCGTCGCCGTCGGAGTCGAATGCGACGCCGAGCATGGGCGAGATCGTCCACGCGCCGGCCTGAACCGGCGATTGCGCGCGAGCCAGCGTCGGGACGACGGCGACGAGCAGGATGGCGATACCCAGGCGTGGGTTCATCTGCGATCCGCGCTCTTCCCGATGCCCAGGACGCGCGACCAGAAGCCGCGCTTCCTCTTCGCGGGCGGTTCCTCGGCACGGATGTCCGCGGCCTGCCCATGGGGATCGGCCTGCGCCGCCTGCTGCTGGAGCGGCGCCGTCGACGGTTCCTGCGCGATCGCGATTCCGCGCGGCGGCACGTCCGGTGAGGGCGGCGAAGGTACGACGAGCGCGCGCAGCAGGCCGGAGCGATGGATCGGGCAGAGGTCAATCGGCTCCGTTCCCTGCGCGAAGTATTCGACGCGCACGGCCGCGTCGGGTGCGCGCCGGCATTCGCTGGTGGCCAGCCGTCCGCTGGCGGCGTCGATATCGACGGCGATCACGCCTGGCGGCGGCCGGAACCATTCGGGCTTGTCGCCGCGCGTGGCCGCATTCATGAAGCGCGCCCAGAGCGGAACGGCGAGCTGCGCGGCATAGCCGCCGCGGATGATGGTGCGTGGCTGGTCGTATCCCACCCACACACCGGTGACGAGTCGTGGCGTGTAGCCGACGAACCACGCATCGCGGTAGTCGTTGGTCGTGCCGGTCTTGCCGGCCGCGGGGAGGCGAAACCCGAGCTCACGCGCCTGGGCCGCGGTGCCGGCGTCGATCACGTCCTCGAGCATCGACGTGATCAGGAACGCCGTCGCCGGGCTCACGGCGCGCGCCGACGCCGACGGCGACTCGTACAGCACCTGCCCGTCGCTCGAGGTCACGCGGCGAATCAGCGCCGGACGGGCGAGCATGCCGGCGTTGGCGAACGCGCCGAACGCGGAGGTCAACGAGAACAGTGTGACCTCTCCCGTGCCGAGCGCGAGCGACGGCACGGGCGGCATACGGCCCAGGCCGAGGCGCGCCGCGTAATCGACCGCCGCAGGGACCCCAACGGCCTGGAGCATGCGCACCGCGGCACGATTGCTCGACAGGCGAAGCGCCGCGCGCATCGTCATCGCTTCGTCCGCCACATGTTCGTCGTCCGGCAGCCACGCCGCCTCGGACAGCGTCGCCGGCGCATTCAACCCGCTGATGATCGTTGCCGGTGAATAGCCCTGTTCGAGAGCGGCGGCGTAGACGACCGGCTTGAACGCGGAGCCAGGCTGCCGCTTCGATTGGGTCACCCGGTTGAACGGACTCGCGCGGAAGTCGCGCCCCCCGACCATCGCACGCACCTCGCCGGTGCGGGGGTCGAGGGCGACCAGCGCCGCCTGCAACGCGGTTTCCGCGGTGCGCGCGGATGGACGGCGGTTCTGCCGCCGTTCGATGTCCGCGATCGCGCGCGTCACCTCGGCTTCCGCGGCGCGCTGCATGTCGACGTCGAGGGTGGTCTCGACACGCAGGCCGGCGCGGTAGACGCGCTCCCATCCGAACAGGTCGACGAGCTGTTTCCGGACTTCCTCCTTGAAGTACTGCCCGTACGCGTCCTCGCGCCGCAGCGCGTCGTCGAGGCGCAGCGGCGATCGAAGCGCGGAGCGATACGTGCGCTCGTCGATGGCGCCGGCGTCGCGCATCACGTCGAGCACCGTCGCGCGCCTCGCGAGCGCACGCGTGGCGTTGACCGTCGGCGCGTAGGCGGAGGGCGATTTCACGAGGCCCGCAATCAGCGCCGCCTCCGCGACGTCGAGGTCGGACGCGTGCTTGCCGAAATAACCGAGCGACGCGGCTTCGACTCCGTAGAGGCCGTCGCCGAAGTACGCCTTGTTCAGATACAGCTCGAGGATCTGATCCTTGCTGAACGTGCGTTCGAGACGGCCGGCGAGCACGAGCTCCTGCAGCTTCCGGCGGATGGTCTTGTCCGGCGTCAGGAAACTGAGCCGCGCGAGCTGCTGCGTGATGGTGCTCCCGCCCTGCTCGGCGCGGTTGCGCGCCAGGTCGTGCAGCAGCGCGCCCGCCAGGCGGATTGGATCGACGCCGCCGTGGTCGTAAAAGCGCCGGTCTTCGACCGCGATCATCGCGCGCGTCAGGTTCGGTGACACGCGCGAGAGCGGAACCTGGAGCCGCTGCTCCTCGAAGATCGTGAATGCGTGGCGCCCCTGCGCATCGGTGACGGTCGTGGCGTGCGCCATCGACGCCGCGGCGCGGACGGCGGTGGGACCGGGCAGCGAGCGGACCGCGGCGTATACGTAGCCAAGCGCCGCCCCCGTCGTGGTCCACGACGCCAGGCACAGGGCGACGATCGACGTCAGCGCCAGCGTCCGGTGCGAGTCGACGAACGTCTCGAGACGACGGGGATCCGGGAATTGCACGAGGGTCAGCCGGCGTGGGAGCAACGGCCGTGCCGGCAGGAGAAGAATCGGTTTATCGAGGGTTCGCGGGGCAATCCGCTCTGCCGGCGGCTCACGCGCCCCGGGGTCCAGGTAAGAACTACCGGGCCGCTCGGGCGGCGCTACACGGAGGCACGCTGCCGGCCGCCCGCTTCAGTTCTCGTCGAGGACGTCCACCGTGGCATCGCCGCTGTTCGAGACGTACACGCGGTTGTTCGCGGGATTCACGGTGACGAAGCTCGGATAGGCCCCAACCGGCCGCAGCGAGACCTGGTTCGTCGCGCCGTCGATGACGAGCAGGTTCGAGGACATGCCGTCGGTGACGTAGATGCGGTTCGTCACCTCGTTGATCGCCACGGAGTTCAGCAACGCGAAGCCCCAGGGGCCGTACGGGATCGCCACGTGCGTCGTGTCGCCGGTGGCGCCGTCGATCACCGTGACGTCGCCATTGGCCTGGGCGCCCAGCACGTAGATCCTGTTGGTCGTCGTGTTGACGGCGACGAATGCCGGTTGAATGCCGGCGACGACGCTGGCCGTCTTGTGCGTGGCCCCGTCGATGACGGTCACCGTCCCGGGTTGCGTCACCTGTTCGGTCGCGTTCGCCACGTACACCTTGTTCGTCGACTGGTTGACCGCGACTGAATACGGCAGCTGGCCGACCGGTATCGTCGCGATCACCGTGTTGGCGGACCCGTCGATGACCGAGACGGTGCCGGTCCAGATGTTCGCGACGTACACGCGGTTCGTGATCGCGTTCACGGCGATGCCGCGGGGCCTGGCGCCGACCGGGATGTCCGTCGTCTCGTTGGTATTCCCATCGATGGCGGTAACACTGTCGCCCATGATGTCGGCGACGTAAATGCGGTTCGTCTTCGGGTTGATCGCGACCGAGATGGGGCCTTCGCCGACGGGAACGACCTTTCTCTTCTTGCCTTCCCCGTACCCGTAGATGACGCTGACGGTGTTGTCGTTCGAATTGGTGATGTAGGCGTAGCCTGTCTGCGGATTGACCGCAACCGCGGCGGGATTCAGGCCGGCATGAACGGTGGACACGGCATGGGCGATCGGATCGATGACACTCGCGTCGGACGACTGATCGTTGACGACGACCAACTCGTTCGTCTGTGGAATGATCGCCGAGGCGCCCGGGTTGAGTCCGACGGTCACCGTCACGACGCTGGAGGCCGCGCCAATCAGGCAAAACGACGAGGCGAGTCCAACGACGAACAACGGGAACATCCAGCGGTGTCGCCAGTTCTGCATTGGGCGGCGAAGGCGCAAGAAGCGAACCAGCGTGTGACGGGGACGGTTGTCGAACGATTTGGCGTGGTGGCGCGCGCGCGATCGGATCGCCGGGGACAGAACCAACGCCAGCCTCACGAAACGGTAAGTTGCTAGCGGCGGGGGAGCATGTCGAACGAGACGGACGATCGGTTCACGGTGACCTGCCCGTACTGCGGCGAGGAGATCGAAATCTACGTCGAGCCCGACGTCCACGGCACGTTCGTCCAGGACTGCGAGGTGTGCTGCAACCCTTGGCGGGTGCGCGTTCGCGGACCCGCCGGCGAACGATATCTCGATGTGGATCGCGCGGACGGCTCGGAGTAATTCGCCGGCTCTCCATTCCTTTCGACGGGACGGGAGCTCGATCGCTGGCGTCGCGCATCGAGAAACCCGAGCGAAGCGCATAACATACGTTCATACGCGCCCGTAGCTCATCTGGATAGAGCACCGCCCTTCTAAGGCGGGGGTAGCAGGTTCGAGTCCTGCCGGGCGCGCCAAGACAACGAGACAGCTTCGGCGTTCCTCTGCAATCCGACGCGACGATCACCCTTTGTTTCATCCTTGATCTTGTTCGTCACGCCGAATCGGTGGAAGGGCTCGTCGTCAGCGTGGACAGTGCGCGGTTGAACAACTCTGAACCGCGCGGCATTCGAGCAGCCGGCCAACGGCACGTTCGACTTATGATAGGCCCCACGTTTTCCCGCGCGTGAGGAGGATCTCTTGATGACGCGTCTCCAGCGGGTTGCGTGTAGCGCGACGTTGCTCGCGCTATTCACGAGCGCCCCGGCGTGGGCGCAGGGCACAGCGGAACTGAACGGCCGTGTCACCGACGAAAGCGGCGCGGTGCTGCCCGGCGTGACCGTGACGGCCACACGGACTGACACCGGATTCAGCCGTACGGACGTCACCGATGCGGCGGGTTCGTACCTGATGCCGAATCTTCCGGTCGGTCCATACCGATTGGAGGTCGCGCTCCAGGGGTTCCGCACCTACGTCCAGACGGGGATCGTGCTCCAGGTTGGCGCGACGCCGACGATTAACGCCGTGCTCGGCGTCGGCACTCTCGAAGAGACCGTGTCGGTCGAAGCCGCGGCGCCCATTGTCGACGTCCGGAGCGCCGGCATCAGCGAGGTCGTCGAAAACGAGCGCATCGTGGAGCTGCCGCTGCAGGGCCGCCAGGTCACAGACCTGATCCTCCTGGCGGGAGCAGCCGTTCAGACGGGCGCCCCGAACAACCGGAGCTTCCAGGGCGGCGTCTTCATCTCGGTCGCCGGAGGCCAGGGCTTCGGCGTGGCCTACCAGCTCGATGGCACTATGCACAACAGCCCGTCCGACGCGGGCGGCCTGCCGCTCCCATTCCCCGATGCGCTGCAGGAGTTCCAGGTTGCGACCAGCGGCCTGTCCGCCCAGAACGGCGTTCACTCGGGGGCCTCGGTCAACGCGGTGACCAAGTCCGGTACGAACAATTTGCGGGGTAACCTGTTCGAGTTCCTCCGCGATCACCGATTCAATGCGACCAATCGGTTTGCCGCTCTCGGGCCGGACGGCAAGCGGAAGGACGACGGGCTGAAACGCAACCAGTTCGGCGGGACAGTCGGCGGCCCGATTGTCCGGGACAAACTGTTTTTCTTCGCCGGCTACCAGGGCACCGCCGTCAGCCAGGCGCCGGCCGACAACCTGACCTATGTACCGACGGCCGCGATGCTGGCCGGCGACTTGACCGCGTTCACCTCACCGGCGTGCAACGGCGGGCGGCAGATCGCGTTGCGGGCTCCGTTCATGAATAACCGCATCGATCCGGCGCTCTTCAGTCCCGCCGCGGTGAAGCTCGCCAGGCTCTTGCCGGCGACGACCAATCCATGCGGTGAACTTCGATTCACGACAAGTGGTCCGGGGGCTGAGCGCAACGACCGGCAGGTGGTGACCAAGGTCGACTATCAACTGAGCGCGAATCAGTCGCTCTTCGGCCGGTATATGGCCACCAGTCAAAAGCAGGGCATTGCTCAGACCGAGAACCTCCTGGCGCAGGCGGACACATCAAGTGTCGGCCTCGACAACCTGGCTCAGTCCGTGGCCGGGGGCGCCACCAGCGTCGTCGGCGCCAACACAGTGAACGCATTACGTATCGGCTACAACCGCACGGCCGCCAACCGTTACAACAATCCCGTTCTCGGAGCCACCGATCTGGGGATTGACGCCTACAGTTACGAACCGCATCGCATGAACGTGGCCGTGACTGGCGGATTCGCCTTCGGGAACACCAACGCCGGCTACGGCGTGACGACGACAAATACTTTTCAGGTCAGCGACGACTTGACGCTCGTCAAGGGCAATCATCAGCTCGGGTTCGGCGGCTCCGTGGCGGAGTGGAACACCTACATCCTGACGTGCTCGCGCTGCGGGGGGCAGTGGACCTTCGACGGTACCGCGACCGGCCTAGGGCTGGCGGACTATCTGCTGGGGAGAATGTCCAATCTCGAGGTTGGCGGGCCAGGCGGCGCAGACCCCGCCCAGACCTACCTGGGGCTGTACGGCCAGGACTCCTGGCGCGCCACAAACCGGGTGACCGTGAACGCGGGCCTTCGCTGGGAGCCGTACTTCGGGCAGCAGATGGGGCACTCGGGCCTCTTCGGAACGCCCGTCTGGAGCGCGGACAACTTCCGTGCGGGAGTTCGGAGCAAGCAGTTCGTGAACGCGCCGCCGGGATTCCTGTATGCGGGTGACGCCGGATTTCCTCCCGGCAAGTCGGGCATGTTCACGCAGTGGTGGAACCTCTCACCGCGGGGGGGCGTGGCGTGGGATGCGACAGGCGATGGCCGCATGTCCGTGCGTGCCTCCTATAGCCTCGCGTATGACTTTCCTACGGGGGACAAGCAGTTCCTGCAGGTGTCGGCCCCGCCGTTCGGCAACCGCTTGCGGCTCGATTTTCCTCCAGGGGGGTTCGATAATCCCTACGGAGCTATCGGCGGCGATCCGCACCCGATCGTAACGAGCCGGGACACGGTGTACCCGCCAGGCGGCGCGTTTGGCGTCATGGAGCCGAGCATCCACTCGCCCCGCGTCCAGTCATGGAACGTGACCGTCGAGCGGCAGATTGGCGCGGCTTGGGGCGTCGCGGTCAGCTATCTCGGCACCTACTCGGACCGCCTCTGGGACCTGATACCGCTCAATCCTGCCGTATTCATGGGGCTCGGCCCGTGCACGATCAACGGCGTGGCCTTTCCCGTGTGCAGCACGGCAGCGAACACGCAGAATCGCCGCGTCATCTCGCTGGCGAATCCGACCATCGGCCAGCAAATCAGCAACCTCGAGGTCTTTGACGATTTCGGCAGCGCGACGTATCGGGGCCTCAAGCTATCGGGCCAGCGCCGCTCTGGCGCGGGCGTCAGCTTCAGCGGCAATTACACCTGGTCCTACTGCTTCGGCAGCCGGATGCTCGATGGGATCCATCAATTCGCCATCGGACCGACCAATCCGAATGACCTGGCGTACGACCGCGGCAACTGCACGCAGAACCGCACGCACATCGCGAACGCAACCGTCGGGTACCAGACACCCCGCGCGTCGAACGCGGTGCTGCGTGCCGTCGCGTCGGATTGGCGCATGTCGGGCATTCTCAGCGCGCAGTCGGGCGCGTGGCTGACGGTCACGACAGGCCGCGACAGTGCGCTGAACGGACAGCTCAACCAGCGCGTGAACCAGGTGAGCGACGACGTGTATGGACCAAAGACGCTCGACCGCTATGTCAATCCCGCGGCGTTCGCACAGCCGGACATGGGAACCTTCGGCAACCATGTTCGCGCCAGTATCGCGGGACCGGGTCAGTGGACGATTAACGTCGCCCTGTCAAGGCTGCTTGCGTTCACGAATTCTCAGAATCTCGAGGTGCGACTGGAGGCGTTCAATCTCCTGAACCACTTCAACTGGGGCACGCCCGTCACGAACTTCGCACAAGCGACGTTCGGGAGGATTCAGACGCAGGCGACCGATCCGCGGATTCTGCAGTTCGGTCTGAAATACGCATTTTAGCGAAAGCGTGGAGGCATTCATGGCAAAGCAGCTCGGGATCGTCGCTGTCACGGTAGGTCTGTTCGCTTTCGCTGTTCCGCTGTTCGCCCATCATGGGACCGCCTCCTTTGACACCGACAAAACGCTGAAGCTGAAGGGCGTCGTGACGGCATACGTGTGGTCGAACCCGCACGTGCTGGTGAAGATGGATGTCAAGGACGAGAGTGGCAACGTCACGCCGTGGGTGGTCGAAGCATGGAATCCGGTCACGCAGACCGCCAAAGGCTGGACCAAGAACAGCTTCAAGCCCGGGGATGAAGTGTTCGCGGACGTCACCCCCGCGAAGAACGCCCGGAACGTTGGCGAGTTCAGAGGCCGCATTGAGGTCAACGGCACAGTGCTGCAGGAGGGACGGTAGACATGTCCAAGCGCCTGGTCATTGCGATGGCGGTGGTCATGGCAGCGGGGATGTTTTCTCCGTTGCTGCGCGCCCAGGACAACAAATGGAATCTAATCCCGCCAGGGCAGGCCGCGTACAAGGGGAAAAAGCCCACCGGTGTCGCCCCGCGTCGTGACCTGACCGGAATCTGGGATGCGATACAAAACCGCCTGGGAGGATTCAGTGGTGCCATGGAGCACCAGGCCCTCTATCCTCCGGGTACTCCGGGAGGAAACGGCACCGAAGGAGGGCGGCTGGACGAGACGGGGATCGCGAACCCGCTGCCTTACACGCCGGCGGGGCTGGCAGCGCTCAAGAAGAATTTGCCGTCCGGTCCAGGCGTGCGGCAGGTGGACTCGCTGCTGACCAATGACCCGGCAGGCCTCTGCGATCCGCTTGGATTTCCCTATATGTACACCTGGGAGCTTCGAACCATCGACATTACCCAGACGCCCAAGCACGTGGTCATATTGAGTTTCTTTTACGGCAATTACCGTGTCATCTGGACCGATGGCCGGCAACCACCCGCGGATGCCGATCCGCGCTATAACGGGTACTCGGTCGGCAAATGGGTTGATGACTACACCTTCGTAGTGACGACCACGGGGATGCTGCCCAAGACGTGGCTCGATCACGCTGGCCGCCCTCACAGCGATAAGTTGGTGGTGGAGGAGACGTATCATCGCGTCTCTCGTGACACCCTCGAACTGACGGTGAAGATCACCGACCCGGTGATGTACACCGAACCGTGGCTGGCCCTCAACAAGGCTGATATGCACTTGTTGCCTGATGATTTCGACGTTCCGGAGCTGCTCTGCTCTCCGAGCGAGTTCGCGGATTACAACAAAGAAGTCGCGAACCCTGTCCTCCGCCAACCGTCTCAGAAATAACGGACGCGACCATCCCTATGAACCGCCGCAGCGTGACGATCGCGGCAGCGGCTGCGATCGTCCTCAGCCTGACCTCGGTCGCGGGTGTCCGTGGTCAGGCTTCCTCGGCGCCGCGGCCGCCCATGGCCGAGGAGGTCTTCAAGAACATCCAGGTGCTCAAGGGCATCCCCGTCGATCAATTCCTGGGCGCGATGGGCGTCATCGCCGCGGCGACCGCAAGAGGCTGCAGCGAGTGCCACCGGCAGGACGGACCCGCCGACTGGACACGGTATGCGGACGACACGCCGATGAAGCAGGTCACGCGTCAGATGTTGCTGATGACGCAGGAAATCAACCGCACCCACTTCGGCGGTCGTCAGGTGATCACCTGTTATTCCTGCCATCGGGGGATGCACCGCCCGAAAGTCACGCCCAGCCTCGTGGCGTTGTATTCCGCTCCGCCGGACGAGCCTGACGACATCGTCGATCCGGCGCCGGGCGCGCCGCCGGCCGATCAGATTTTCGACACGTACCTGGCGGCGATCGGCGGTGCGGTCCGCATCGCCGCGCTCACGAGCTTCACGGGACGAGGCACCTACCAGGCCTACGACGAGGACGCGGTTCCGCTGGAGGTATACGCGCGGGCGCCGAACGAGCGCCTGTCGGTATGGCACACGTCCTTTGGCGATTACGCGATGGGCTACAACGGGCGCGAAGGTTGGATCGCGGCCTCGCAGGCCGAGCGGCCCGTCCCAGTCGAATTTCTGACGGGCCAGGAGTTGGACGGCAGGCGTCTCGAGGCGGAGCTGACGTTTCCGACGCGGATCAAGCAGGCGCTGACGGCAGTGCGTGTCGGCTTTCCAGCGTCCATCAACGATCGCGATGCGCAGGTTGTTCAGGGGACGACGGCCGGCGGGACGCTGGTGACCCTGTACTTCGATATGGAGACCGGACTGCTGACCCGGTTGATGCGCTACACGGATTCACCGGTCGGGCGCATCGTCACGCAGTACGACTACGAGGACTATCGTCCGGTTGGCGGGGTCCGGATCCCGTTCAAGTGGACGCGGACGTGGCTGGATGGGCGTTCCGTGTTTCAACTGACGGAGGTGCAGCCGAACGTCATCATCCCACCGGCTCGATTCGCCCGGCCGGCCCCGTAGCCGTTCGGATGTGGGAAGCACTCCAGCACGCCGGATGGGTATCCACGCTTGCAACCACCCGGTGGATGTACGGCTTCGTATCGGTGATCCATCATTCCGCGGTGCTCTTCAGCATCGGAACGATCGTGCTGCTGGATTTGCGTATTCTCGGCGTCGCCAATCAGAACCAGACGGTGTCTGCGTTTGCCGAACTACTTCGGCCCTGGGCCTGGATTGGGTTTGGGTCCGCCGTCATCTCCGGTTTCTTACTCTTCGCCAGCCAGGCCGCGGCTTATGTCGCGGCGACACCTTTTCGCGTCAAGATGCTCATCATCGTGCTGGCCGTCATTGCTGCCCTCGCCGTGGAATGGAGCGTGCCGAAGTGGGATCGGGCGCGTGTCATGCCGGTGACCGCAAAACTCCTTGCCCTGATCTCCATTGTGTTGTGGCTGGGCGCGCTCCTGGCGGCGGTGGAAATTTCCGAGCTTACTGGCCTCGGATAGATTCGAATCACCAATCACCAGGCGACAAGGCATGACTGACGTAGTGCTGGCCGCCTGCAGGTGGCTGGAGAACACGTCGTGGGCCGTCACGGTTCGCGAGTCGGCCCTGGCGTACCCGGTCATGCAGTGGGTCCATTTTGTTGGCCTGTCCCTGTGGCTGGGGGCCTGCCTTACTGTGGATTTGCGTCTTATTGGCGTTGGCCAACGGCGACAGACTGCCGCCGAACTCTCGAACGGTCTGTTTGCGTGGAAGTGGATCGGGTTTGGAGTCGCCTTCGCTGGGGGATTCCTGCTGTTTTCGGCCTACGCCACGATGTACGTATCAAACGCCGCGTTTTTCCTGAAAGTGGCGGTACTGACTCCGCTCGCTCTGATGTGGCACCTCGCGGTTCAGAAGAGAGCCGGGGCGTGGACCGAAGCCGAGCACACGTCGGCGATCGGCAGGTGGGCCGGCGTGATCGAGTTCGTCTTATGGATCTCGGTGGTGACCGCCGCGGTGGGTTTCCTGCTTACCAACGTGTCGTAACCTCGCACTGAGCTATGCTACGCGCCACGAAGCGACCACTGATGCGCATTCCATTCGTACGGATGATGGCGACCGTCGGCAGTCTCGCGGGCGTCTTGACGATGACCGGTTGCGCGCGCAGTTCCGTCGCCGCCTCGATCTCCGGAGCCGAGTCGATCTCCGGAGCCGAGTTGTTCGAAGCGTGCGTTCCCTGCCACGGCGCGGCCGGCGAGGGTTCGACGGTCGTTGGTGCGCCGGCGATCGCGGGCCTGCCCGCCTGGTACGTCTCGGCGCAGCTCGAGCGGTTCCAGAAGGGCATTCGAGGTCAACACGCCGACGACATCGAGGGCCTCAAGATGCAGGCGATGTCCCGACAGCTGCGCTCCGAGACGGAGACGAGGGCAGTGGCGAGGCACGTCGCATCGCTGCCCCACGTGACCAACAGCGCGGCCATCGGTGGTGGCGACGCTGCCGCGGGGCGGAAGGCGTACCTCCTTTGCGCGTCGTGCCACGGAGTCACCGGGAACGGGTTCGAGGCTGGCAACGTCCCGCCGCTGGCCGGCATGGACGACTGGTACGTGGCTGCCCAAATCCGGAAGTTCAAGGACGGAGTGCGTGGCAGGATGCCCGGCGATGCGTTCGGGCCCGTGATGCGGGCCGTCGCGGCGCCCTTGTCGGCCAAGGACGTCAACCAGGTCGCGGCCTACGTGCACGCCCTTTCCAGGTGAACGAGGATCCTGTCTTCCTCGGGCGCCGAGTGTTCCTGATTACGGTCGTGAGCGCGCTCGCCTTCGCTCTTGCGGCCTACCTGCTGGTTTCATGAGGGAGCGCTCATGATTTCCTGGTACGTCACGCAGGCGTCTTCGTACGCGGCCGACGTCGACGACCTTTTCCTGCTGATCGCGCTCATCGTCGGCGCCTTCTTCCTGGCCGCCGAGTTGGTCTTGTTCTGGCTCATCGTCAAGTTCCGCGCGCGGCCCGGCGTGAAGGCTCGATATCTCGCCGGGGAGAAGACGAGCGAGACGAAGTGGGTGTCCTATCCGCACTATCTTGTCCTGGTCTTCGACATCATCATCGTTGCGGCGGCGCTTCGCGTGTGGTTCGACGTCAAGATCGATCTCCCGCCCGCCGAGGAGCGCGTCCGCATCATCGCGCAGCAGTGGGCGTGGACCTTCGTCCACGCGGGACCAGACGGCCAGCTCGATACCGCCGACGACATTCGCACGGTGAATGTCCTGAACCTGCAGGTCAATCGCCTCTATCACTTCGAGCTGCATTCGAAGGACACGCTGCATAGCTTTTCCGTGCCCGCATTTCGCCTCAAGCAGGACGCGGTGCCCGGGCGTTCGATCGTGGGGTGGTTCCGGCCGACGGTCACTGGAGAGTTCGATATCCAGTGCGCCGAGCTCTGTGGGATCGGACATGGACTGATGGCGGCGCGAGTACGGATTCGGTCGGCGGCCGCGCAGGCGGCATGGATGGAGACGGCGCCGCGGATGCCGCAGCTTGCCGCCGTGACGCCTGCCGTGACGGCCAGGAGGGGCGAGCGGTGAGCGGCCTCGCGTCGCACCCCGCCGTTCACCACGACAGGGGCTTCGTCACCTATCTGTGGTCGACCGATCACAAGGTCATCGCCATGCAGTACCTGTTCACCGGGATGCTCATGGCGCTCATCGGCGGCTTCGCCGTCTATGTGTTCCGGATGCAGCTGGCCTTTCCCGGTCAATCGGTGCCGCTCTTCGGTCGGGTGTCGTCCGGGCAGTACAACTCACTCGTCACGATGCACGGCACGATCATGATCTTCTGGGTCGCGATGCCGGTGCTCCTCGCCGCGTTCGGGAATTTTCTGATCCCACTCATGCTCGGCTGCGACGACATGGTGTTCCCGAGGGTGAATCGCCTCTCGTATCAAGTGTTCCTGCTCAGCGCGGTCGTGCTCGTGGCGTCGTTTGCCGTTCCGGGCGGCGCGTTCGGTGGCGCATGGACGGCCTACCCTCCGCTCTCGGCCAACGCTGCGTATAACCTGACGCGGTACGGCGCGACGCTCTGGGTCGTGGCTGTGGCGCTCGAATTCGTCGCGTTCCTGCTTGGCGGTATCAATTTCATTACGACCGCGATGAATTCGCGGGCACCAGGCATGCGCATGTTCGACGTGCCGATTGTCGTGTGGATGATCGTGATCGCGAGCATCCTCTTCATGGCATCGGTCGGTCCACTCATCGCCGGCGCGGTCATGCTGGTGTTCGACCAGGTGCTCGGCACGGGATTCTACGACCCGGCGACCGGCGGCGACCCGATCCTCTGGCAGCACCTCTTCTGGTTCTTCGGCCACCCGGAGGTCTACGTCGTGCTGCTCCCGGCGATGGGCATCGTCGCCGAAGTCATCGCGGTGTTCTCGCGCAAGAAACTGTTTGGCTTCCGGACTATCGTGTATACGGCGGTCGCCACCGGTGTGATCAGTTTTTTCGTGTGGGCGCATCACCAGTTCGTGGCCGGCATCGATCCCCGGATGGCAAGTCTGTTCACCATCACGACGCTCATCATCTCGGTCCCGATCGCCGAAATGGTCTTCTGCTACATCGCCACGCTGTATGGCGGATCGATCACGCTGGCGACGCCGATGCTCTGGGCGCTGGCGTTCGTGGCCGAGTTTCTGCTCGGAGGCGTCACCGGCATCTTCCTCGGCGCGGCCGGAGCGGATATCTACCTGCACGACACGTACTTCGTGCTCGCCCATTTCCACTACACGTTCTTTCCGATTGCCATCATCGGCGCGTTTACCGGCATCACCTTCTGGTTCCCGAAGATGTTCGGCCGGATGATGGACGAACGGCTCGGGAAGATTCATTTCTGGGTCACGATCATCGCGTTCAACGTCATCTTCATTCCGCTGTTCATCACCGGGGCTGCAGGAGACCACCGCCGCATCTTCGACTATTCGGGCTTTCCCGATCTGGCCACGCCGGGCCTGCAGCGCTTGAGGATCACCGCCACGATGGGACTGGTCTCGCTGCTGGCCGTTCAGCCCGTTTTCTTCTACAACTTCATCCGCAGCATGGTCCGGGGCCCGATCGCCAGCGCGAATCCGTGGCGCGCGAACACGCTCGAGTGGTCGGCGCCGTCGCCGCCGCCCCACGGCAATTTCGCCGAACTGCCGGTCGTCTACCGTGGTCCGTACGAGTACAGCACCGAGGATCGGGAGGAAGACTTCTGGCCGCAGCATCTGCCCGACGATTCGCCGACGCCGGTGGCGAGCGTGGGGGACCGGCGGTCAGCGTAGTCGCACTCAGAGGAGCGATGAGTGACGTCACGGCCGATCGCAACGACGCGCAGCGTGATGGGGGTGCCTACCGGGCGGCTGGCCGTGTGGTGGGTGCTGGCGTCGGAAACCGTGCTCTTCGGCGGGCTCCTCGGTTCCTACGTCATGATGCGATTGCGCCATGGCGCCTGGGCCGACCAGGCGGCGAACACCAACACGTGGACGGGCGCGTTCAACACGCTGGTGCTGCTGACCTCGAGCCTGTCAGCGGTCCTGGCGCACCAGGCCGCCGAGCGCGCAGACGGTCCGAAGGCGGCCCGCCTGCTGCGCTACACGATTCTGGGTGGCGGCGTGTTTCTGAGCGTCAAGGCCTGGGAGTGGACTCATGAAATCACGGAGGGCTTCACCATCACCTCGAGCCTGTTCTGGTCCTTCTACTACACGGCGGCCGGCCTGCATGCCGCACACGTCGTTGCCGGCATGGTCATCATGTTCATCGTGTCACTGACCGCCGCGCGCAACGAGGAGCTCCATCGCGTCGAGAACGTCGGTATCTACTGGCATTTCGTCGACGTCGTCTGGATCTTCCTGTTCCCTCTTCTCTACATCGCGAAGTGACCGCCATGGCTCAGCCCGCACACGCCGACGCACCCCACCACGACCCGACCAGCTACGTCGCGATCTGGGGTGTGCTCTGCGCCCTGCTGGGTGTCAGCGTCCTCGGGCCGATGGTCGGTGTCCGATTCCTCACCCTGATCACGGCCTTTGGCATCGCCATCGTCAAGGCCTACATGGTGTGCAGGTACTTCATGCACCTGAGCATCGAGAAGAAGTGGGTGGTCTATATCCTCGGCTTCATGCTGGCGCTCATGGTGGTCTTTTTCGGAGGAGTCGCCCCCGACGTGTCCAGGCATGAGGGGCTGCGATGGCAGAAGACGTACGTGGAACCCGCGAGGACTGATGGCGAACGCTGACATCGCCCTCGTTCGTCCGGGCGCCCGGCGCGAGGTGGTCCCGAGCGGCCTCCTCGGCATGGTGATCTTCGTCGGCACGGAGGTGATGTTCTTTGCCGGGCTGATCAGCGCGTTCACGATTTCGAAGGCGGGCGCTCCGAGGGATGCGTGGAACCTGCCCGCCGGCCAGGTGCTGCCGCTGGCGTCGACGGCAGTGAATACCGTTGCGCTCTTTGTCAGCGGCGCGCTTCTCTGGGTCGCCGGACGCCAGTACCGGGCACGTTCCTCGGCCGCCACGCAGACCCTGGCCGCGGCCATCTTCTTCGGGACGCTGTTCGTGATGCTCCAGGGCAGGGAATGGGTGGGCCTGATCGGCCATGGCGTGACGCTGCGGTCGAGCGCGCTCGGGGCGTTCTTCTACGTCATTGTCGGGACCCACGCGGTGCACGCCGTGGCGGCGCTCGCTGGTCTTGGAGTGGCCTGGTGGAGGCTGCGCGCCGGCCGGCTGTCGTACGGATTCTTCCTTGGTGTGCAGACGTTCTGGTATTTCGTCGTTCTCATCTGGCCGGTGATCTATGCGCGAGTCTATTTCTAGGCGAGTCGTCTCCATCACCGCAAGCCTGCTGACCGGTGCGCCTGGTTCAGCGCTGGCCTGTCCGGTGTGCGCCCTTGTCGGCACGAGCAACAACACATGGGCCTATCAAGCGATGAGCGCGATGCTCACCCTCCTGCCGCTCGCGATGGTCGGAGCAATTGTGTGGTGGCTGACGCGGTTCGCGGCGCGCGCTGACACCGAGCGTCAGTCCGCGACGCAACACGCGTCCGACCGCGCACCGGTCGGTGGGGCCGAGACGTACTCGCTAGCGCTGAGTGAGCGTCAGATTCGCCGGCGCCGGGCTGTCGACGGGTAGCGACGCCAAGTACGCCGTGATGTCGATGATGTCCTCCGCAGTCAATTTCTCGACGGCCTTCTTCATCAGTGGCAGCACCGGGTACGAGCCAGCACGCGTCCCCTGCTGGATGTCGAAGATCTCGCGCGCGAGGTAGCTCGGAGACCTGCCGGCAAGCGGCGGAATGTCCGGCGCCATGCCCCTGAGGTCCTGCCCGTGGCACGTGGTGCAGGCCGTGGCTCTCCCGAGGACAATCTCATTGTTCACGATCGATGAGCCGCCGGTCGTGACGAGGTTCTTGCCTCGCGCGATCGCGCCAACAGGCACGTAGGCGATCCAGGTCCCACGCGAATTTCTCAGGACCTGATTAACGTCCACGTCCGTCGGCACCTCGATGATGCGGTTGCCGATCGGCTCGGTCAGCTTGTGCTCGGTCACCTTGTTCACAAGGGGGATGAACAGCTCACCCTGGATGCGGGTCGCCGGCACCACGTCGGTCTCGACAACCGTCACGTGCGGACGCCACGTGACTGAGGAGAAGTACTCGGCAGCCTGGTTCATCTCCTCGTCGGTCATCGCTTTCGCGAGCATGACCATCGTGTTCGAGTTCCCTTTTCGAGGCTCCACGCTGTGCCGGAGGCCGTTTCTGAAATCATGCAACTGGCGAAGGATGTACTTCGCCGGCAGCCCGGCGGGAGATGAGTTTTCCGGGCGACCGCTTCCGTCGGAGAGGTGGCATGTCCCACAGGCCCTGCCGGTGCTGCCGAGGGCCGCCTGCCCCTGCTTGATGATGCTGGGCATGGGATTCGGGTGATCGCCGGGGAACCAATCCACCACGTTCCCGCGTATGTCCAGCCTGGTGAACGTCAGCGAACTACCTTCGACGTGCCGCTTGCGCGCGGCCTCCGCCGGCGGGATAGGCGCGGCGGGCGGGGCACCGGGTGCGCCCTGCACCGCCTGCGGGTCGGCAGGATTCGGTCTCTCGGCTACACCGTATGCCCAGAGCGGCATGTGCGAGTAGTCAATTTTCGAACGATCAACGGGAGAGACGGTCCAAATGGGGGACGCGGTCGGAGCCTGTGCCGACACGATGACCGTGAGACCCCACAGACCGAATATCGTTAAGAAAACCGGTTTTCTCATCGTCCAAGCCTCCGAGGCCACACAACCGGACCCGACGACCGGGATGCTGACGCTGCGCCTTCGCGTGCTCGAGGACCGCCGCGTGATGGCATCGACACTTTTTACAGCTTTTGGACACTGAACTCAATAGGACAGCGCACGAAGCCCTTGAAGCTCGTGAGCGTCCGTCGCCATCAACGGATGTCCAGCGACGCGATCTTGTCGCCTTCGAGCCGGAAGATGTGATCGAGCTCGATGGGGCTGTTGGGAAAGTCGCCGGCCACGCGCCCGACGACGATGGTTGCGCCGTCGCGCACGGTCGAACTGATGGGAGCCACGGTATGGTGATACTTCGCTCGAGCCGCAGCGTTCCACCGTTCGATTGCGACGGTTCCAGTGAACGTGCCGCCTTCGTCGTGCACGACGCCGTCGTTGGCGAAGCAGCGAGCCAACCGAGCGGCGTCACCCTCCCTCTCGGCAGCGAAGTACTCGGCGATCGGTTTCGGCAGCGAGATCGACATGGCGAGGCGTCCTCCTCCGGAGAATAGGCACTACACTAGCCGGATGGCAAGAACGCACAACAAGGTGAGGTTCTTACCCAAAGGTAAGCGCAAACATACCGAGGCCTCCGCCGCGAAAGGTGTCGAAGAAGTGCTGCGGATTGACGTAGCGACTGTCTGTCGGACCGATTCCCGTGATCTGCACAGATGACGGCGGTTCCGTTCGATGTCATCGTGTTCCCTTACTGGCCGCCGCTTCTCGAACCAGTGCGCCGGCGACCGCCGCAGCCAGCGCGATACCCGCGGCGGTGATCATGACGCGGTTGAACGCCGACACGAACGATTCATCGATTGCGCGCTGGGCGGCGACTCGCGCTGAGGAGTCAATCCACGCAGTGATGTCGGCACCGGCCAGCTTTGGCAGCTCACGGTCGATCGACGCGCGTGCGCCGGCAGGCAGGTCGAGGCGGTCGAGTGCCGGACCCACCCGCGCGTCGAAGGCTCGCACCAACAGGATCCCAAACACCGCGATTGCCATGAGGCCGGCCACACGCGCGACTGCATTGTTCACGCCGGAGGCCACACCCGCGTGCTGCCCATCGACCGAGGCCATGGCGGTCGTCGTGAGCGGCGCCACCACGATTGCCATGCCGAGCCCGAGCACAGTCATGGCCGGGAAGAACGTGGTCCAGTAGGACCCACCGATTCCGGATCGGGCGCAGAGCGCCAGCCCTATGGCGGCGACCATCGGTCCGACGATCAAGGGCGGACGACTGCCGATGCGGGCCGTGATTCCGCCCGACCACCGCGACAGCAGAAACATCAGCACCGGAAACGGCAGCAAGGCTGCACCCGCACCGGTGGCCGAATAATGCTGCACCTGAATGAGATTCAAGGGGACGAGCCAGAAGACTGTCGCCAAGGCGGCATACAGCAGGAAGGTGAGGAGATTGGCCGCCGTGAACGTCCTCGACCGGAACAGGCCGATGGGCAGCATCGGTCCAGGGACTCGACGTTCGACGACGACCAGACCGGCGAGCGCCCCGATGCCACAGACCATCGTCGCGAGCACCAGGGGCGTGGCGCCAAGACGTGGCCACTCGAGGAGCGAGTAGACCACGCTCCCGAGTCCGAGAACCGCAAGGCAGGCGCCTGTCCAGTCGATCCGTGAGGTCCGGGAGACATCCCGGCTTTCGCGCATGAATCTGGCCGACAGTGCGACGACAATCGCGGCCAGCGGGACGTTCAAGAAGAACACCGCGCGCCAGCTGACGTGCTCGATGAGCCAACCCCCAGCGACGGGTCCGATGGCCGAGGTGATAGCGCTGAAACCGGCCCACGTGCCGATGGCGCGACCGCGCTCGGCGTCGTCAAACGTCGCACTGATGATGGCAAGACTTCCCGGCACGAGGAATGCGGCACCCACGCCTTGCGCCGCGCGCGCCGCGATCAGGGCGTGTGTCGAGTCGGCGAGCCCACATGCAATCGACGCAATCGTGAACACGATGACACCGGCGAGAAAGGTCCGCTTGCGTCCGAACTGATCGCCCATGGATCCGCCAACGAGAATCAGGCCGCCGAGGAACAACGCGTACGCTTCGATCACCCACTGGACATCCGTGATGGTTGCATGCAGATCAGACTGCAGCGCTGGCAGGGCGACATTGACGACCGTCGCGTCGACGAACGTCAGGCTCGATCCGATGATCGTTGCCACCAGGGTCCACCGTGGCGCCGAGTGCACGCGCGTGGCGGCGCGTGCCATGTCCAGGCCGTCATTCACGCGACGGGCAGACGCGCGTCGATCCACGCCGTGATATCCGTCATCACGACCTGCTTGTCGAGATCGTTGAGGAGGTCGTGGAACCCGCCTTCGTACAGCTTCAGGGTCTTGTCCTTCGCGCCGGCGGTGTCGTAGAAGAATTGGCTTCCGCTCGCCTTGGTGGCCTTGTCGGCCGTGCCGTGCAGGATGAGCACTGGGAGCGCAATGGCGGAGAACGACGTTTCGAGGCGCTCGTCGGCGCGCACCATCTCCGCGAGCGTCTGCGTCGGCTGCGTCTCGTGCGCGATCAAGGGGTCCGCGTTCATCGCGTCCACGACGTTCGAGTCGCGCGAGAAGTCTTCATTCTTGAGATGCAGCACGTGGGCGTGCGGCGCGATGTGGCTCAACCCCTTGAAAACGGCGAGCGCAAAGTCCGGCGCCGGCACCTTGAACGCGAAGCTCTCGCAGATCAGCCCGGCGAGTTCCGTTTGGTGATCGATCGTGTACAAGCACGAGACGACGCCTCCGGCGCTGTGGCCAAGCAGGAATGTTGGAAGCCCCGGTTCGCGCGATTTCGCGAGGGTCACGAACGTGGCCAGGTCACTCACGTAGTCCGTGAATGTCTCGACGTAGAAGCGTTCGCCGTCCGACTTTCCCCGGCCCCGCAGGTCGATCGCGTACACGGCGAGTCTACGGGCCACGAGTTCGTTGGCCAGCCACTCGTAGTACCCGCTGTGCGAGTTGAAGCCGGGTACGATCACGACGACACCACGTGCCCCGACGGTCGGCCGCCATGAGCGGAAGAAGATGTTCAGCTCGCCGAGGCCTCTGAAGGTGCCCTCGTCCGCAGTTGTCGTCTGAGTCAGTGCCATATCACGCTCCTTGCACCTCCACAGGTTACTCCTTGCGGCTATTCCAGCCTTGCCGGCTTCTCTGGCAAGCACGCATTCCGGCTGGGCATCAGGACGTAAGCGTGCGGCGTTTCGCGTACGATCGTTCCAAGCGAATTCTCTTCGACCCTTACACCGTCTGCACGAGCGGCGGCGCATTGACCACAAGACTCAGCAAAACGGCACGCTCTCAGCCATGTCCCCTGAGTCATCAACGGGAAGTTCCGCACGACTCGGGGCGTAGCATCGTCAGAAGGCATCGATGATTTTCCGTCGTTCGAGGAGTCCATCCCTTACGTCGTCTCGTGCACGGGATGCTCTGTGGGTGATCGTGTGGGTCGCATCGAGCCTCGCGTTCGGGGTCTGGATATTCGTGTCGCACGGCACCGTCGCTGCGGCCGAGTATTACGCCGCCTACTTTCTCGAGAAGTCGCTGTCGGTCGACAACATCTTTGTCTTCATCATCATCTTCTCGGAGCTGCGCATCCCCGCCGAGCACCAGCGCCGGGTGCTCTGGTACGGCGTCGCCGGCGCACTGGTGCTGCGGGCGTTGCTGATCGGCGCCGGCGTCGCCCTGATTGCACGCCTCGACTGGGTAATCTATCCGTTCGGCGCTCTGATTCTGCTGGCGGCCTGGCGGATGCTGTTCGGTGCCGAACGTGAGCGCAAGGTCGTGAAGGAAGCCTGCAACGTGTGCGAGACATGGATCGCGCGCGTCGTGCCCGTCAGTCCCGTCCTGCGCGGCCATGAATTCTGGCGGCGCGAGAATGGTCGGCGTGTCGCGACACCCCTCCTGGTCGCCCTGGTCGTCATCGAAACGACGGACATCGTCTTTGCGCTCGACTCCGTTCCAGCGGTGCTCGCGATCACTCGAAATCCGCTCATCGTGTACAGCTCGAACATCATGGCGATGCTCGGCCTGCGTTCACTCTATTTCGTGTTGTCGGATGTGATCACGCGGTTGCGATATCTGCGGCACGGCCTCGCGCTGCTTCTCGCGTTTACCGGCACGAAGATGCTGGCGGGGGACCGGGTCCACATCGGCCCTGGCGCATCCGTCCTGGTGATCGGGCTCGTGCTGCTCGCGACGATTGCGGCATCGGTGGTGGCCGGCCCGCCTGCCAGGCATGACTCGCGAACGGCCTCGACATAAGTCTGCCGCCCCACACCGCGTTTTGAACCCTGCCAGAGGAGCGCACACGTCCAGTCGCCAGCTCCCGTCGTGGTTCCGGTTGGCCAAACGGTGCGAGTGCGAGGAGTGCGTGAAAATTCACGCCAGATGGGCCTGATGGTCGCAGATGCTGGCGCTGCGCCGACTGCGTCGACCCTTGAGGAGTGACCTGTGAACGCTTCCGATCTCCGCCTGCCGCTGGCTTCCGCCGCGCCCTCACACACCGAACGGCTGTTTCCGACGCTGACCAGCGCGCAGATGGCGCGCATCGCGGCGTGCGGGTACTTCAGCAGTAGGCACGGAAATCCTTACCCTGAAACGTCCTCGCCGTCTCGGGCGTCCTAACCGATAACCATGAACAGGCTGCGAATCGTTCCCCTGGATGATGCTGTTGTGTTTCCCGGCATGCCCGCCACCCTGTCGGTCGACGTGGGACGGGACGAACAAGTCTTGGTGGTGCCTCGACACGGCAACACGTACGCGAGCGTGGGCGTAGTGGCGGACGTGTCAGAGCGCATGCGGCTCGCCGGACGGGGTCTGGCGGTGTCGCTGACGGCGCTCCACCGAGGGATTCCCGGCGCTGCGAGCGCCGACGCGGATGGTGTGCTGCGCGTCGACGTCGAAGCACGCCCGGACCAGAGGCCCGCGGGCACCCTTACGCAGGAGCTGGAGCGCGAATACCGTGCGGTCGTGGACGAGATCCTCGAATTGCGCGGTGACGACGGCCGCATCAGCGCGTTCGTTCGATCGATTACCGATGCGGGCGCCCTGGCCGACACCGCCGGCTACTCCCCCGACCTGAACTTCAGCCAGAAGCTTCAGCTGCTCGAAACGTTCGACGTCGTCGAGCGGTTGACGCTTGCACTGGCGCTTCAGCGCGAGCGGCTCGCTGAGCTGCAGGTGCGGAAGCGAATCCACGACGACGTGGAAGACGGCACGCAGAAACAGCAGCGCGAGTACTTCCTCCGTCGTCAGATGGAGGCGATCCGTAAGGAGCTTGGCGAACAGGACGGCTCGGTCGTTGACGAATACCGGAAAAAAGTCTCCGCAGCCGGCATGCCCGATGCGGTGCGTGAGCACGCAGAACGCGAGCTGGGCCGCCTCGAGCGCATGGGAGATGCGAACGCGGAATCAGGAATGATCCGCACGTATCTTGACTGGCTCCTGGCGATACCGTGGGACAAACGATCCGAGGAGCGTCTCGATCCATCTCACGCTCGACAGGTCCTCGACGCCGACCACGAAGGGCTCGACGACGTGAAGCGACGCATCACGGAGTACCTTGCGGTCCGCAAGCTGCGCAGCGAACGCGGAATGACGGAGACTCGCCGATCCGGCGTTATCCTCACGCTGATTGGTCCTCCGGGAACCGGCAAGACCTCGATCGGCGAATCGATTGCCCGGGCGACCGGGCGGCAGTTCGTGCGCATGTCGCTCGGCGGTGTTCGCGACGAAGCGGAAATCCGCGGGCACCGGCGCACGTACATCGGAGCCCTGCCGGGGCGGCTTGTGCGTGCCTTGCGCGATGCGGGGACGATGAATCCCGTCATCATGCTGGACGAGGTCGACAAGCTTGGTGCGGACTGGCGTGGGGATCCGTCGGCGGCGCTCCTGGAAGTGCTCGACCCGGCGCAGAACCATGCGTTCCGCGATCACTATCTGGACGTCGAACTGGATCTCTCACAGGTACTGTTTGTCGCGACGGCGAACGTGGCCGACACGATTCCCGCGGCGCTGTTCGATCGCATGGAGGTGATCCGCTTCGACGGTTACACGACTGACGAGAAGGTGGCGATCGCGCGGCGGCATCTGTGGCCTCGTCAGATCGAGCGGAATGGACTGCGTGACGAAGAAGTCGACATCACCGACGCGATCCTGCGCGTCGTCGTGACGGATTACACACGGGAGGCAGGTGTCCGTCAGCTGGAGCGGGAACTTGGAACCCTGCTGCGCCGGACGGCCACGCGGATCGCGTCTGCCGAGCAGCCATCGTCACTGACGATCGACATCAAGGCCGTGCGGGATGCACTCGGACGCCGCAAGGTCGAGCACGAAGCTGCCGTTCGGACCGCGGTGCCCGGCGTGGCCACAGGCCTGGCGGTGACCGGCGTCGGTGGTGATGTCCTCTTCGTGGAGGCGGCCTCGATGCCGGGCAAGGGCGGATTGGTGTTGACCGGCCAGCTCGGCGACGTGATGAAGGAATCCGCGCGAATTGCGCTGACCTACGTGAAGAGTCACGCGCGCGAGCTGGACATCGACGAGCGTGCCCTCGACGGTCGCGAGGTGCATGTCCATGTGCCAGCGGGCGCGATTCCGAAGGACGGGCCCAGCGCCGGTATCACGATGGTGACGGCGATTGCCTCGCTCCTGACGGGCCGACCGGTGAAGAGCACGGTCGGGATGACCGGTGAAGTGACGCTTCAGGGACGAGTGCTGCCGATTGGCGGACTGAAACAGAAGGTGCTCGCCGCACATGCCGCCGGCCTGACAGAAGTGATCGTGCCGGAGCGCAATCAGCACGATCTCGAGGACGTGCCCTCCGAAGTTCGAGACCGCATGCACTTCCATGTCGTCGCTTCGGTGGACGAAGTACTTGCATTGGCCTTGGAGCCCTTGGAGGTTGCGAAAGCGGCCTAGTCTGGCCGGCGGCGATTTCTGCCCTCCGCTTCTTGGTTGCAGCGGGTTACGATGCGCTGATCAATCGTTTGAGGCTCAAATGAAGATCGTCCAGCAAACGATCGCGTCGCTTGGCTCTCCAATGTGGATCGAGCCGCTGGAACGGCCATATGGCTCGGCAGCGGTGATCGCGCGATGGCGGCACATCAACGGCCGCCTTCGGATCTCGACAGCTGATGCGATCCGGGTGTGCCTGAGTCTGAGCACGGGACAACAGGTGCGTCACGCCGAGCGAGACCGAGCTCTCGCTAAACGTGTTCTGGCCGGGGACGTCATCGTTCTCCGACCAGGCATTCCCACCGAAACGACGCTTGAGGGCGATGCAGAGGTCGTTCAAATCTTCATTGAACCTGAGAGCCTTGGACAAGCGGCGAGCAACACGGTGACGGAGACACTCGTCGCGCCCACGAGCAGCGCGCTGAAGCGTGCGGTCATTCAAATGTTCGTGGCGGCACGCCACGATGACTGGAGAAGCCGCCGCCTGGCTGAAGTCCGACTACGGCGGGTTGTCCGCGATTGGCTGGCGGCACCGGTCGACGACGAGAGGGAACGCGCACAAGGGGGATTGCCACCAATGGCCATCTGCCGTGCAGAGCAGTTGATCGCCGAAGCGATGGATAGTCCTAACTCCGCGTCACCGACCCTCAGAGAACTTGCGGCGACAGCCCGCGTGAGCGCGAACCACTTCATCCGTTCGTTTCGCCGCATGCGTGGGACAACGCCACATCAGCTTGTGATGACGCGGCGCTGTCAGCGAGCGATGGACCTCCTTCGTCAGCCAGACCTGACGGTCGCAGACGTGTCTGACGCTGCCGGGTACTCTTCGCCTGCGTACTTCATCGCATCCTTCAGGCAACAGCTCGGCGTAACGCCGGGAGCCTATCAACGAGCGGTCGCAAGAAAAGGGTGATTTCTCGATACCGCACGCGGTACGAGTCTATTTAAGGTGAGGGTCATGGAGCTTTCCATGACCGCTAACGCCACACCGCTCGCACCGCACGATTCGCGGAACTCCAGCCCAACGGCGACCGGTACGTGCCCGGCTTCGTGTCCGCCAACATCGACCTACGTCTCGACCGCACCCCAAGTGGTCAACTACGCGCAGTGGAGGAGCCCCGAGGCGAAAAGAGAGGAGCCATCATGCCTTCTACAACCCAAAGCACCACTCGGACCAGCCGGACCGCTCAGTTGCTGACGCTCATGACAAAGGGCGACGACGCGTTCAACGACCGTGATTTCGAAGTGCTGGACGCGGTGCATCACCCAGACATGATCGCCTTCATCACGGGGAGCGCACAGCCGATTTACGGGCGGGCAGCGCACGCTGCGGCGATGCGGGAGATGCTCCGCATCTTTCCCGACATCCACGTGCATACTCCATATCCGATCCAGTTTGGAGACGGCGACTGGATCACCGTAGTCACCCGTGTGACAGGGAGCTTCAAGGGGGAAATGGCCCTCCCTGACGGCAGAGTCACACCCCCAACGGGAAAAGCCTTCGACGTCGAGTTCGGCCAGACGTCTAAGTGGAAGGGCGATCAGCTTATCTGGATTTCAGCCTTTTGGGATTCGGCGCTGCAGGCCCGACAGATGGGCCTCGGCTAGCCGCGGCTACGGAGCGGCCGGATAACCACTGCCAGGCAGGGTTACGTCATTTGTCCGTGTCCCCTTGATGTAGCACAGGCACAACGCGCGCGCCAATTGCGTCAATCGCGCGCATCATCTTCACCTGCGGCAGCGACGCGACGTTCATCTGGAACGAGATTCGCGAGATGCCGCCCAGCGCCTCGGCGTGTCGCAGAATCTTATCGACCACTTCATCCGGGCTGCCAATCAACAGGGCTCCGTCCCGGCCTCGTTGCGCGTCGAAACTCGCACGCGTCATCGCAGGCCATCCACGTTCCTTTCCGACATCCGTCATCGCCTTGGCATATCCCGGAAAGAAGGTGTCAGCCGCCTCCCGCGTGGTGTCTGCGACGTACCCGAGCATGTGGACGCCGACCTTGAGCTGCTCCGCGGAGTACCCGTGTTGCGTCCCGGTCTCTCGATAGAGATCGATCAGCGGGCGGAATCGCCGGGGTTCACCGCCGATGATGGCCACCATCAACGGGAGCCCGAGTTGGCCCGCCCGGACGAATGATTGCGGCGTGCCGCCGACACCGAGCCAGATCGGCAGCGGATTCTGCAGCGGCCGCGGGTAGACGCCCTGCCCGGTCAGGGCGGGGCGGTACTGCCCAGACCACTGCACGTGCTCATGCGCGCGAATGTTCAGGAGCAGATCGAGCTTCTCGGAAAAGAGCGCATCGTAGTCCTCGAGGCGGAAGCCGAAGAGCGGGAAGGCCTCGATGGACGAGCCGCGGCCGACGATCATCTCCGCGCGGCCCCGTGAGAGCAGATCGAGCGTCGCGAAGTTCTGAAACGCGCGCACCGGGTCCTCCGCGCTCAGCACGGTGACCGCGCTGGTCAGCCGGATGCGCTGCGTCCGTGCCGCCGCAGCGCCAAGGATGACCGCGGGCGCGGAATCCAGAAACTCGCGACGATGATGTTCGCCGACCCCGAACGCGTCCAACCCGACCTCGTCGGCGTGCTCGATCTGTTGCACCAGTTGGCGCAACCGCTCCGCCGGATTGACGGCGCGACTGTTCTCGTCGAAGGCGGCGGCGAAACTGTCAATTCCAACCTGCATTGAAGAC